>Ga0209373_10003669_pt1 | contig 13951 bp, 7 predicted proteins | sample Higcelweek5metaG_FD_187173 | JGI IMG/M metagenome (GOLD analysis project Ga0209373, IMG submission 187173) | Freshwater pond sediment microbial communities from the University of Edinburgh, under environmental carbon perturbations - High... | ecosystem: Environmental > Aquatic > Freshwater >...
AATTCTACCACTTTGCTCATCATAAAGATGAATCCGTCAGACAAAGTGCCAAACAAAAAATTGAATCACTTCTTGAGGAGTGAATCAATTCACCTTGATGGAACTTCAAAGCAAATATTAAAAAAGCCATTCAAGATGGACATCCTGACAGGGCAACACTCGTGGAGTTGGCTACTCGTATCTCAGTCAATATTGATTATAGTGAGTTTAATTAAAACACTTCCGCTCTTTTGTAGCGGAAAGTTCGTCCAATCATCTTTCCCGAAAGTGATAAGATCCCTCTAGAACTTTCTTGCTTACATCATAAATCCCACTCATGACAAATACAAAAATACAACCTGTTGAATGATTCCAACTTATTGAAAGAGAGATTCAAAAGAAAGTCCTCCATCTCTTTCATAACCTCACTCCTTGAGATATTCTTTTTATCTATGGGGAATCTTGAGTCGGAAAAAGCACTATTATGGATACTATTCACTCGACTCTTTCTCACATATCTCCTCACTCTGACTTCTTCTCTTGGGAATGAAAAGAGAATATCGATAATCCTAAAAGTGGAATTCTTGAGTTCTTGAAAACCTTTAATATTCTTGATGACTCAGATTTTTCTATATTATTTAATCGAGCTATTAGGAATATTCACAATAACAATCTTTTTAATAATCACCATACTACAGACTTTAGGTTTTCCCTTGAAAACTTACCCCCCTCAGTTATTCATAAACTCATTTTTGATGCTTTTTATAATTATTCAAACCCTTACATTTTTTTTGATGCAGTTGAAAATTTATTAAATAACAATAATAATGAAAAAAATAATAATGATAAGTATATTCTTCTTGAAATCTTACACATTCTCTCACAAAAATGAGTAAAAATAATTCTCTCTTCGAGAAATTTTGAATCTATCAATAATTGGGTAGCTCCTATTATTGCTGTAGAGATTGAAAAATTCTCCTATTGTGAACTCGAAGACTTTCTGAAACTTAACATTCCTATACTTTCCAATATCCAAAAATGAACCATTAAGAAACTCTGTAAATACACGGATTCTCAGAATCAAGAACGTTATGAACCTATTAGTCTTTCTCTTCTGTACACTCTATATACTGAAAACATATCCCATTTTTATCATCTTCTTGAAGAAGTTTCTAAAACTGGTATTGAAAATATTAACACTCTTTTTGAAATGTGAGAACGTCATGTAGCACAATGAGTATTTCAACATGAAGTAAAAATTCTGCTACTAAAAAAACTCTTCTGATTTAACCAATTACTCCTTAGTTATCTAAACAAAACTTTTCTTTTAAGGTATCACGTCAAAAAATCAATCTCAGCATACCCAATTGATATATCTGATTCAGAGTGGGAGTCATTTGAGCATTTTGTCTCTATAAATGGGCGAATCATAAAGAATCATAAAGACGATTATTCTCAACAACAATTGCTTATCCATGACAGTCTCTATCATTTAATTGTACCCTATTTCCAATATAAAATCAAAGTAAATTTTGAAGGATATCTCCAATACATCTCTTGATATTATTATATTTTCAAGGATTGGTTTGATAATCGTATTCCTATGGGGATTTCTCTTGAAATTATAAAACCAACTCTCGGTTTATGTAAAACTGAAATTCAAAAATTACTCAGTCCTTTAGATTTTGTAATTTTCTTGAAAAACTTCGCAGAAATACTTGGAAGTCTAGGACTGTTTTATGAATCTATTCAGGAACTACAATATGTGCTTATAATTTATGATAAATATAATGATACTATTGAAGATAAAAATCTTATATGGATTATTCACATAGATTTATGAAATGCTTTTCTAGGTATTTGAAATTTTAAAGAATCTATAATTGAATATTCTTATGCACTAGAAAATAGTAAAATATGAGAAAGTCGCTATTCTGACAATCAATTCTTCCAAACAAACTTAGCAAGAAGTTATATGGGTATTTGAAACTCACTACAAGCTTTATGAAACAATGATGAAGCAATTGTTCAATACAAAAACAGCTTATCTATATATTTAGAACAAGAAAAAATAGATTCTTGAAGTTTAAGTTTAAAAAATGACATTGGAAGATGCTATTCAAATATCTGAGTTGGATTGTTAAATAGTTGAAAATATAAAGAATCTATCATATATTTACAAAATAGTTTAGCTATTCGTGAATCTTTAGAAGGCAATATGCCAGAAGACCTTAATTTGAAGATGAGTATAGCAACCACTTGTATGAATTATTGACTTGCATTTCGGTACCTTGGAAAATATAGTGATGCGATTAAGCACTATGAAAGATGTTTAGATCTACGTCTAAAAATCGAAAAACTAGACTGGGAAAACCAGATTATAAAAAGTGATATTGCTAGAGTTCGTTTAAATTTAGGAGTTGTTTTTTGGAGTTTAGGAGAATATGAGAATGCTCTTAATCATTTTAAGCAATGTTTAGAGATTCGTTTGGAATTAGAAAAGCTTGACCCTGAGAATCAAAATCTAAAAAATGGTATTGCCTTAATTTTAATGAATATATGACTCGTTTATGCTAGTTTACTCGAATATAAAAAGAGTATCCAATATTACAAAGAATGTTTAGAAATTCGTGTTAAGGCAGAAAATAACACACCGAATAACTATGCTCTAAAAGACGATATAGCTAAGTTGTATATCAATCTATGAGAATCTTATGTAAAAATCGGTAAACCCAGAAAAGCTTTACGTCACTTCCAGAAAAGTCTTAAAATTTGTCTTATTATAGAAAGGGAACATCCAAACAATCATATTTTTCAAAATGATACCGCTTGTGTACACATGTTTAAAGGAAATGCGTATTATCATATTAAAAGATATGGTAAATCTATCAAAGAATATAGGAGAAGCTTAGAAATTTTTTCAAAACTACAAAACCAAGCCCCAGAGAATCAAAGTATAAAAAAATACATAGCTTCTGTGTACTCTTATATAGGATTATCACTATTTAAATATCATAAGTATGAAGAATCGCTTTTTTACTATGAAAAAAGTTTAGAAGAATTTATCTCTATCGAAACACAAGCCCCTTGAAACCGTACGAATAAAAATGACATTGCTCAGATATATAATGATGTTTGAAATATCCTTTTTAAGATGAAAGATATTCATAGTTCGCTTCAATTATATATAAAGGCAAAAAGTTTATGGGAAACACTGTTTCAGCATTCAGAGAATGAAAAATACAAGAATAATATTTCAAAAGTAACTCATGCTATACAACGCATGGAAAGAATTATAAGCACACTATCCGATCACTAATTCAATTAACCATGAATGAAATACAAGTAACTGAATGATTTCATTTTGTTCAAAGAGACATCCATAATAAAGTTGTCAATCTTTTTCACAATCTTAATCCTTGAGAAATCCTTTTTCTCTATTGAGAATCATGAGTTGGGAAAACTACCATCATGGATGCACTATTTACATCAAATGATGTTACTGCATCACACTCTAAATTCTTATCATGGGAATGAAAGAATAATATTGATAATCCAAGAAGTTGAATTCTTGAATTTTTAAAAGCTTTTGGTTTTCTTAACGAATCAGTATTTTCATTAACCGTTCGTCAATCTATTGAAAATCTCAACAACAACGATTTTTCTAATTATCATCAAACAATTAAGTTCAACACCTCTTTTGATAATATTCCATCTCAGATAGTTCAAAAACTTATTTTTGAAGCCTTTCGTACTTACTCTAGACCTTATATATTCTTTGATGCCGTAGAAAATCTAATGAATATGGATGAAAAAAAATCTAACAATGATAAGATCATCCTTCTCAAAATTTTAAACATCCTTTCTCAAAATGGGATAAAAATCATCCTCTCCTCAAGAAACTTTGAAGACATCAACCGTTTGATTGCTCCTATTATTTCAATAGAGATAGAAAAATTCACGTATCGTGAATTTGAGACATATTTGGAGCTTAATATTCCTATTCTATCTGAAACTCACAAAAGAACTATTAAAAATTTATGCAAATACTTTGATTCTCATACGCAGGAACGTTATGAGCTTATTAGCCTTAGTCTCCTTTATACTCTTTATGTAAATCACACCTCTCATTTCTTTGATCTTTTGGAAGAAGTCTCCAAAACTGGCATTGAAAATATCAATACTCTCTTTGAATTGGGAGAGAGAAATGTCTGTCAATGAATATTTCAACATGAAGTAAAAACCCTCCTTTTAAAAAAGATTTTCTGACTTAATCCAGTTCTTCTTGATTACTTGAAAAAAACTTTTCTCATCAAGTATCACCATAAAGAATCTCTCACCTCTTACACTATTGCGATTTCTGATTCTGAATGGCAAGCCTTTGAAAATTTCATTGCTATCAATGGAAGAACAATAATGAAATCTACTCTTGCTTCTTCTAAGAGTCAATTAGTCATTCATGACAGTATTTATCATTTAATAGTCCCCTATTTCCAACACAAAATTAAAATAAATCTAGAAGAGTATTTACAATACATATCCTGATATTTTCATATTTTCATAGATTGGTGTGATAACCGAATTTCTAGTTGAATCCCACTCCAGATTATCAAACAAACTCTTGAGATATGTAAAATAGAAATCAAGAAAATGATTTCCCCTATCGAATTCTCTCGTTTCTTGATGAGTTATTGACTCGTTCTCCGATGAGTTGGGGATTATTATGAAGCGATTGAACAATACAAATTTTCATTGAGCATAATTACACAATTACCTAATGATAATAGGAGTTCATTATATTGTGACGAAGATATAGTTAGCTTAAACCTAAACTTGTGAGTTGCTTACATGTCAGTAAAAAACTATTCACAAGCAATAGAATATTATTCGTCAGTTTTTAGTTATCTCAATCTACAGAGAAGACAACAACATAATAATAATCTCACGATTAAATACGATCTAGCAAAAACACACCTCAATTACTGACTTGCTTTATTGAGTATCTGAGACTTTAATCATGCTATACTCCAATACAAAAAAAGCCTAAAAATCTACATATCTCTTTGAACAAATTTTCAAAGTAATCAATTTAGCCTAGCAAAATTGTATCTTAATTTATGATGAGGATATTGGGCATTGTGAAGATACAAAGACTCAATTCGTTACTATAATCTTTCTATGGAGATTTTATACGAACTTCTCAATACCCAGAAGGATTCAATAGAAATTAAGAGCAATATTTCTAAAGTTCTTTTTAATTTGTGAGTTGAACTCAATAGTATAAAGGATTATTTAGGAGCCTTTTCCGCACTACAAAGATGTTTAGATATTCGATTAGAAATCCAAAAATTTGATATAGATAATTCCACTATTGAAGAAGAAATTGCTAAGGTAGATTTAGAACTATGAGAAACATTGTTGAACTTATGAGAACCTCAAAAAGCCCTTATAAAATTTGAAAAATCTTTAGAGATATCATTAAATAGATTTGAGTTTGAACCTGATAACCAAACTATTATAAGAGAAACAGCAAAAATCTATTATTATTATTGAATTGCTCACTTAAAGAATCGAAACCTTGCAGAATTCTCTGAGTACAGTGAAAAAAGTATGATTTTATACAATCAGCTTCTCTGATTAAATCCATTAGAGCAATCTATATTGAATGATAAAGCTTTAGCAATTAGCCTCATTGCAACAGCACTTATGGATGAATGATATATTGAATTTGCGATGAAACAGTTTAAAATATCTCAGAAAATTTTTACAGATATAGAAAGAAACGATACTATAAATCTTGGGATCAAGAACCACCTTGCAAAAATACACATGAGTCTTTGATATCTTATGCTTGAAAATTGAGAATTAGACAACTCAATACAAGAATCTAATCTCGCTATTGAAAAGTTTTTGGAATTAATAAGCCAAAGATATGATAAAAATGCTCTCTACTATCACTTCGCAACTTTATATTTTAATTTATGAAATGCCTACATGAATAAGGGGGTATTAGAAGAGAGCATGTACAATTATAAAAAAAGTATTAAATATTTTCAAAATTCACTAAGTTATGATTTAATAAATAGTAGTCATTTGCGAGATATGGGGAAAGTGTATCTTAATTTAGGTTGAATACTATGGGAAATGTGAGAATTCAAAAAATCTTTTTCAAACTTTATAAAGTGCCAAGATCTATTTATTAAACTTAGTCAGAGTGAACCCACTAATAATAATTATAAAAAAGATCTTGCAATGCTCTACATGAACTTATGAGTAATACTAGATTGTTTATGAAAATATAATGAATCCATTTTGAAATATAATGAAAGCAAAAGAATATATATTAAGCTAATCAGGCATAATAATGAAGACCCTTATCTTAAACATGAGTTAGCAAAGGTATTTCTTAACATGGGGAATGCTTTTCATGGAACAAACGAATTAACTAAATCCATTAAAACATACAATAAAGCAAGGACTATATGGAGACAACTGTTGAAAGTTTTACCAAGTGATGAAGAATTTAATAATTATTTATTAGCCACAATAGATAATACTCAAAAAGTTAAATCCTTATTGGATAATAAGTTCAATGGTTGACTTCCCAATACTTAACTTATCAAAATCTCTGAAAAACTTCGGATTTCATTGTAAGAAAAATTTGGTTTTTAATCACTTATATATAAACAAATCTCTATAGAAGAAATTATTCTTCCTCAAACTCATTGTTTTCGGTAGAGCCCTCAATTTTTCCTGAGTCTTCTGTACAACAACTTAATTTACTTTAAACAATTATTTACAAATAGCATGAGCAATAATAATATTGAAACATTTGAATGATTCAATTTGATTCAAAGAGAAATTCAACAAGAAATATTTGAAAAAGTACGCACTCTTCACTCATGAGAAATTCTCTACATTTATGGTGAAGCTTGAACTTGAAAAACAACTCTTATCGAAACTATAGTAAAACAATTGCACACTGATAAAAATATTAACTACGATAAATCGTATTTTTCTTGGAATGAAAAGTTTAATATAGATTTACCCTCAAGTTGAATATTAGAATTTCTAGGCAAATATGAAATCATAAACTATATGTCATTGAAAATACACACTCAGAATATCGTTCAAAACATCTCAGATTCACATATTAACGAAGTAAGTTTTTCATTGAATATAAATCAAGATCAACTTTCAAGTAAACAAATTACGGAATTGTTGTACTGAGCTTTTTGAAATTATTCACATCCCTATATATTTTTCGATGCTATTGATGATTTACTCAGCATCTGAAAAGAAATCAATAATAATGATAGAGAGATAACTCTAAACATTATTAATATTTTAGTAAAAAAATGAGTAAAAATAGTATTATCATCTCGAAATAAAAATATCATTCATAAGACACTTCAAAAAATTTTCTATATAGAATTGAGAAATTTCTCAATGAATGAACTCTGAGATTATGTCTGAATAAATCTGAAATGTTTCTCACAAGAGAGTATATCTTACATCCAAAATGCTAGTACAATTTATGGACCAAATAATCAAATCTCATACTCTCCAACAATTCTGAATCTTATGTATACTGCATACATTTATAGTAAGAACACTATTGACTTTAATAGTCTTGGGGACTCTAACTTGCAAATGATAAAGAATGAAAATAATGCTATGATTGAATATGAGATATACCATACATTAGAAAAATTGTTTAGATATTCACCATTGTTACATAAATATTTACAAAAAACATTTCTTTTCCAAATTCATAACAGAAATGAATTTAAATGACATTCTATAGATATTTCTCAAGAAGAGTGGACTTCTTTTGAAAATTTCATATCAATTAATTGAAAAGTTGAATACCAGAAGAAACCTCCTGAAAAATTCTACATCATTCATCAAAACCTATACCTATTAATTCGTTGATATTTCCTACATCAAATAGAGAAAGACCCAAATAGATATTAAAACTTCTTTGTTGACTATAAGAATATTCTTGAAAAAAACTTCAACATTTTTGACCTACACACCAACTTTTTGTATAGGCTCTCAAAATATACATTAAATGAGGAAAAATAGAATATATTACCTACCCCCTATAATTAAAAAAACGTGTATTACATCATATTCACAATACACTTCGATAGTATATTTATATTTTTTAATCTCTATATTATAAATCTATGTTATACCCGTTCCATTTTGGTTTTCCGAAAATCTTTCATCTACACAAAAATTCAGCCACTTAACTATATTATCAATATTTATGATATTCTCATTATTATCGACAAATAAAGTATTGATTGTATTTTCAAGAAATAAAGAATTAATGGATGCTCTACTGAAAATTACTCACATAGATAACAAAAACATGTCGGTCATTTCTCTTAGTGGATTAGATAATTTCATTTTCGATGCCCGAGATTATTGTATACATATTCACAGAACAATTTATCCACAAATATATAAAAATCATCTTTCCTTAGATTGGAGGATATTACCTGATTTTAATGAGAGTTGTTATTCTTTTCCTTACAGACTCTCAACAATAATTGAAATACTATTCTGATATAAAACTTCGAGATACCTTGAAAAACACTCAGAATGAATAAATAAAAAAGCAATTATCATTGTCCCTCGTTCTTCTCTCCATGAAAAAGAAATATCTATTTGAGACTGGGTTGAAATATGCTTTTTTCTTCGTAGAAGATATTTCATTAATAAAATATTTATAGTTTTCGATACAGAAAAATGAAATGAAAAGAATTTCAAATTTAAGTGGCTGAAAGTCAAGTCAAACCCTTAAATAAGTTGATAGCAAGTATAATACATATTGTGATTTTTTGTAAGATGATAAGTTGAGGTTGGTTAAAGAAACTGGATAAAGACATAAGTATTAAGATACTCAAGGAACTAATAAAACTGATATGCCCCACAAAAAAATAGAAAAGAAAAAAAGACTATTCTATTTTTTTGTAGGGGCACATCAGTTTAGCTCTTCTTTTTCGTCTATAGCGTGAAACACTCTTTCATTTACATACAAAAACTTGATATACTCTAAAAGTTATGATATACTTACTTCAATTTATATTCTAACTCTTTTTCTATGGATACAAATACTATGATTGTTTGGATTGTTGGAATAATTGCCGTGCTTATTATGGCTATTGTTTTCTTGGTACTCAACAGATGAGGGAAAAAAGTTATTACCAAAACTCCTGATGGTACCGAAGTGACCTTGGAAACTCCTCAAAAAATCAACGAAGCTATCGAAAACGAACGCAATTCAGGAGATATCGATCAAAAATGAGACAATAACAAATTCAATAAGAATAAAGACAACCAGTTTACCAATTTTCATCAAGGATAGTACTCTTATCATTACATCTGCTTATGAACCACTCATCACACAAATTTACTATAATTGAAAGGGATATTTATCCTCACATCAAGGAAACACTCCACTCAATCGACAAAGGAGAGATTCTTTTTCTCTATGGAGAATCTGGCTCTTGAAAAACAGTACTTCTCAAAAAACTCTACAAAGAATTCTCAGGTGGAATGTATTTGGATCTGGAAGGCTTTGAACAACTCGTTGATGACCAACAGGTATTTTTGAGGTTTTTAGAAACCCATGGTTTGGTATCTCTCGCAAATATCACTATCAATACTTCTAATCAGTTAAACGACAATACAGGCAACACCATTACCAATGTAGCACAAAAAACAGATATTCATGTACACTTGGAAAATGAATCTTCTAAAAACAAAGCCATTCAAAGTATCAAATGAGCATTTCATCAATATAAAAAATCATATATTTTTCTTGATGCCATCGAGAATATTTTGAGTGGACCCGATGTAAAGATATTTCTTGATATCATCTCCATCCTTAAAACCAATGGAGTCAAGATAATTATCACTTCAAGAAATTTTCATCCACTCATCGAGTCCAGTGAGAGTATATTCATTCAAAAGTTTGACGAACACGAGCTTGAAACCTATGTCACCATCAATATGCCTCTCCTCACTTCTGATCATCTCTCCTTGCTCAAAAGTCTCGTAGTTTTTCAGGATGACTCTAGCAAACTCTCTCTCTATGACCCCCTTCTCCTCTCACTCCTACTCACTCTCTATCTATCAAAAAGTGATGATTTTGTCACGATTTTGGAGCAATTATCTACAAAAGGGGATGTCGCTTCTGTCTTACAGTTCGGTAATGAGCATCCTTATACTGAGATCTTTACTAAAAAGGCAAATATTATTTTTGAAAAAATCTTTCATCAATCTCCTCATCTCCTCTCCTATCTCAACAAAACTTTTTTATTAAAATATCACTCTGAATCCCTTTTAAAAAAACTAGAGATAGACTATACCTCAGACGAATGGAAATCATTTGAGCATTTTATTGGGATCAATGGCAGAAAAGAAAAAAAAGACTCTGTTACTCTTTTCATCCTTCATGACTCGCTTTATCACCTCATAGCCAAATACTTTCTCTCTGAACATCAGAATCATCCAGAGCAACTTGAAGCATACAGCCCTGTGTATTACCGTATCCTAGACTATTGGAGAAACCATAGAATTGAAATAAATACACAAAGTGTGTATTTATCGTGTGTTGTTAACGCCTGCCACTCGCTTTGGATTCTCTCTCATTCTTCTTCCGAATACGCTCGTTTTCTCTTTGGTATGTGATATGAATTTTATAATTTCTGATTCTTTTCTGAAGCTATTGTACAATATCAGAAGGCTTTGGACATCCGTCTCAAACTCTCTACTCTTGACCCTTATAATTCCAATCTTCAAGATGATATCGCTTCAGTCTATTTGAATATGGGGGTCGCTCTTAGAAATATCTGAAAGCTCCAAGAGGCTAGTGAACAATATAATTTGGCTATTGTACAATATCAGAAGGTTTTGGACATCCGTCTCAAACTCTCTACTCTTGACCCTTATAATTCCAATCTTCAAAATGATATCGCTTGAACCTATATGAATATGGGGAATGCTCTTGATAGTACCTGAAAGTTCCAAGAGGCTAGTGAACAATATAATTTGGCTATTGTACAATATCAGAAGGCTTTGGACATCCGTCTCAACCTCTCTACTCTTGACCCTTATAATTCCAATCTTCAAAATGATATCGCTAACTTCTATCTGGGATTGGCATTTCAAAAACTTTGAAAATTCCAAGAAGCAATAGAACAGTATTGACAATGTTTAGAAATACGAAGGAACCTTCAAACACAAGATCCTGATGATCTTTCAATCAAGAATGATATAGCTTTGACACAACTAAATATGGGAGTGACTCTCCATGACTTTTGAAAATTCCAAGAAGCAATAGAACAGTATAAGCTATCCTTGAAGATAATTCTAATACTCCAAGAACATGATCCTGATGATCTTTCAATCAAGAATGATATTGCCTTAACATATATGAATATAGGAGTTGCCTTACGTAACCTTGGAAATTTGCAAGAAGCAATAGAACAATACAGAAAGTCTTTACACATCTATTTAAAAACTCAGGTTCAAGATCCAGACAATCTATCTATTGAGATTGACATTGCCTTAGTTCACCTAAATATTTGAAATGCACATAATGCTTCTGGAAACTATAAAGAATCCTTAAATCAATACGAAAAGTGTTTGGCTATTCTATCAAAAATCCAAGCACTAAATAACGACAATTTATTACTCAAAAATTATATTGCTACCGTTCATCTCAATATGGGGAACTCTCTTCTATACATCTGAAACTATAAAGAAGCATTAAAACAATATAATCAATGTGAGGATTTATTACTAAGACTTCAAGCACTAACCCCAGACAATCTATCTGTCGAAAATGATATAGCAATGGTCTATATGAATAAGGGCGTTGTCCTTGGAAGTATGTGAAAATGTAGTGAGTCTGTTGTTCGGTACAAGAAGAGCCTAGAGATCAAATTAAATCTTTATGAGCAAAATCCTCATAATTTAAGTCTTCAGAAAAATATCGCCCATGTATATATTAACATAGGGAATAATCTTCAAGATATTTGAAACTATACAGAAGCAATAGAACAGTACGAAAAGTGTTTGAATGTTTATATGGAGATACAGATACAAGATCCCGATAATCTATCTCTTAGGAATAATATTGCGACAGTGAATCTCAATATAGGAAATGCATTTCAAAGTATGTGAAAGCATAAAGAAGCCATAATCCAATACGAGAAATGTTTAGAGATATATTTAAAAATTCAAGAGCAAGATCCTGACAATAAATCTCTTAAAAATAACATTGCTAAAGTTTATCTTAACTTGGGAAATCTTTTCCAAAACACCTGAAACTATGAGAAATCGTTAGAATGTTACAAGAAGACTTTAGTCATCTATTTGTGATTGCATAAACTATATCCCGAAAATTTGTCACTCAAGAATGATATTGCTTTGGTCTATATGAACATCGGAGTAGCTCTTATAGGTACTTGAAAATATTTAGAAGCCATAGAAAATTATCAGAAGAGTTTAAATATCCGTTTAATCCTTCAAGAACTAGATCCCAACAATATCTCTCTCAAGAATAATATTGCCAAGGTATATCTCAATATGGGAGTTGCTCTTGATTACTTAGAAAATTACCAAGAAGCATTAGAGCAATACAAGCAATGTTTGAATATACAATTGGATCTTCATGTGCAAAAACCAGACGATCTCTCTCTCAAACATTCCATAGCAAAAGTATATCTAAATATAGGAAATATTTTTTACGCTATATGAAACTTTAAAGAATCGTTAGATTATTATGAGCAGTGTTTAGATACACTACTAAAACTTCAAGAACAAGATACCGATAATCTTTCTCTCAAAAATAATATTGCTAAGGTGTACCTCAATATGTGACTAGTGTTCAAAAGTATAGAAGATTACAAGAAATCAATACAAGAATTTGAGAAAAGTTTAAGCATATTTCTTGAACTTCAATCACAGAATTCAAATAATCTATCGTTAGAAAATGATATTGCAACTGTCTTTATGAATATGGGAAATACTTACACTACAATGTGAAATTATAATGAAGCGATAGAGAAGTACAATCAATACTTGAACACACTGTTGAAATTCCAAGCACAAAATCCTGACAACATATCCATCAAAAGTGACATAGCTTGATTACATGTGTGAATATGACAAGCACTATTACAAGTATGAAAATGAAAAGAATGAATGAAGGAGTTACAGAACTGACTTAAAACATATCAGGAATTACTTAAACAAGACCCAGAAAACTGAGTTTATGTGAAAAAGATTGAAATGTTAGAAAAACTTTTAAAAGATTCTCAGATGAAACAATTTTGATAATCTTACACAAGAATAATTGCAAAAAATAGTTAATTTGTTACTATCTCAATCTTAATAATTTGTGTCTTATGAGGAATAGTTCGGCTTGTCATCTGGTTTGTTTCCTAATATATTCACACCAATAAATGCTAACAATAAATAATTTGTAAAAAATATTGATATACTCAATAAAATATGATATACTTACTTCAATTTATTTTTTTATACTCTATTCTATGGATACAAATACTATGATAGTTTGGATTGTGGGGATAAGTGCCGTGCTTATTATGGCTATTGTTTTCTTGGTACTCAACAGATGAGGGAAAAAAGTAACCACTAAAACTCCTGATGGTACCGAAGTTATTGTTGAGACTCCAAAGAAGACGAATGAAGCTACTGGAAACGAAGGTAATTCAGGAGACATAATTCAAAAATGAGATGAAAACAAGTTCAACAACAACAAAAATAACAAATTCAGCAATTTTCACCAAGGATAGTATTTATTATCAAACCTCTTCTTTATGAGTCACACACCTCAAAAGTTTAATCATATCTCAAGAGAGATTTCTACTTGTATTAAAAAATCTCTTCTATCTCTTCGTAGTGGGGGTATTGTCTTTTTGTATGG
>Ga0209373_10003670_pt1 | contig 13950 bp, 14 predicted proteins | sample Higcelweek5metaG_FD_187173 | JGI IMG/M metagenome (GOLD analysis project Ga0209373, IMG submission 187173) | Freshwater pond sediment microbial communities from the University of Edinburgh, under environmental carbon perturbations - High... | ecosystem: Environmental > Aquatic > Freshwater >...
TGACGGATAACCTCGTTGACTCTGTTCTGGATTTCTTCGATTTGTTCGGCTGTTGGAGCTTCATCAAGCAGGTAATCGCACTTGCTTTTCTTCCGCTCAATATGGCTCGACCTTGATCTCGGACAGCCAAACATCCTGCCCATCGTCTGGTTTAGAATATGTTCCGCCGTGTGCATGGGCGGGTACTCTTGTTTATTATGGTCGTTGATAATGATTTCTTCCATAGCGATTTATGTATTCTAATAAAGTAAATATTCCCAAAAATACATTGGTGGATTACATTCAGAAAATCCTAACGATTTATAAAGATTCTGTGCCTTTGGATTGTCGTTACGAACTTCAAGTGTAACCTTACAAAAACTAATCTTTTGTGAATAGTTAAAAATTTCATTCATCAATGCTTTTCCAATTCCCATTTTTCGAAATTGAGGAGCCACGGCAAAATCGTGAATATTAATTAGCTGTTTAGCTTTAAAGGTTGAAAAATTAACAAAGCAATTGGCAAAACCTGCGTATTCACCGTTCCATTTGGCCAAGAAAAAGACATAATTTGGTTGATTGATTAATCCGGAAATTAAATCTTTGGCTAATTGACCTGGCATTTTCCCTTGTCCACCCATGGGATCTTGCATGTATAAATCAAGTTGGGAGAGCATGGCCTGTTGGTGTTCTTTGTTATGAAAATCCCCAACAATCACTTCTATTTTGTCTTTCATAATTCAGAAGATTTGACCATAAAAGAACATATATGTTTTCAGAAATACAAAAACCAATCGCAAGTTTTTTCTACATTTACCGCAACACAAAGGTTTTTCATCATGCAAATAAGTATCCGTCTCATTCTTCTTTTAATCTTTTGGCTCGTAACTGTTTCACTCGAAGCAAATCAGGGGAAAAGAGAGTTCAGGGGCATTTGGATTGCAACAGTCAACAACCTTGATTGGCCAAATAAAGCTGGTGAGCCGTCTAAAAATCAAAAAAGGGAGTTGATCAACATATTGGACACACTTGAAAAGCTGAATTTCAATGCGGTGATTTTCCAAATAAGGCCAGCAGCCGATGCGATTTACAAATCGGAAACCGAACCGTGGTCAACCTATTTAACCGGACAACAAGGCAAAGCGCCCGATGTGAATTGGGATCCACTTCAGTTTATGACTGAAGAATGCCATAAAAGAGGTATTGAAATTCATGCCTGGCTTAATCCGTTTAGAATTCAACAAAACCTAACCGATAAACTTTCGAACAAAAACGTAGCCGTAAAACACCCCGATTGGGTGGTTACTTATGGCACCAGAACTTATCTCGACCCGGGTATACCTGAAGTGAGAGATTATCTGAAAAAAATTGTCGACGAGGTGGTGAGCAACTACGATATCGACGCCATTCATTTCGACGACTACTTCTATCCTTACCCAATTGCAAATACCTCATTCCCCGACACCCTCTCCTTTAAAAAGTACAATCGTGAATTTCCATCAGATAAAATTGAAGATTGGAGGCGGGCCAATGTTGATTCAATCATCTTTTCACTTAGTAAAACAATTAAGAAAATTAAGCCCTCTGTAAAATTTGGAATTAGTCCATTCGGCGTTTGGGAAAATTATACTTCTGATTACACCGGTTCGGTTACCAGCGCCGGAACCACCAATTTCAGCCACCTTTTTGCCGATGTCATTAAATGGCAGCAAAATGGATGGATCGACTATCTAATTCCGCAAATTTATTGGGAGATAGGCCATCCAACTGTCGATTATATTACCCTTGCCAACTGGTGGAATGAACGAGCTTTTGACCACCATGTTTATATTGGCCATGCCTTGTATAAGTTAAGCGAAGGAACTTCTCCATCGTGGAAAAGCACCAGAGAAATGCCGGAACAAATTTTAATCTCCCGAAAAATGAACAACATTGGTGGTAACGCTTTCTTCAGAATGAAATATATCGACATGAATCCGAACAGTTTTAAAGACCAGCTTCAAAATGATTTGTACACAAACAAAGCACTTGTACCCGTAATGCCCTGGATTGACAGCATAGCCCCTCTTCCACCCCACCGAATAATTGCAAAGGGATTCATTAAAAAGAAGAGAATCGAAATTAAATACTCGAAAAAACAAACCCCTTCAGACGATTTACAGGGATACATGGTTTATGCTTCCGTATCAAAAGATTCAATCGATATTGAAGATCCTTCGGGAATTATCAAATTCAATCCGGAAGATATTATTCAAATCGATCAATTGAAACTTCCGGCAAGAAAGAAATCTTATATTTGGGTTACAGCTATCGATCGTCAACACAATGAAAGTGTACCGGTTGGGCGCATCAAAATCAGAAAAAAGTAATGGATAAATTCGAATTTTTCATCCTTGGAGATCAACCTGCTTTTACAAGCAGTGCTATAAAGATATGGAATATTGTACCTGAGAGCGGATCATATTCCGGAGAGAACTATCTGCCAGTATCTTCGCTCGAATCGTCTTCTTTGTTCTGGGAAATTGGGCAATGTGTAAATGCTGATTACTTTCTGCTTCAGGTAAAACCCGGATTAATTTCATTGGAAGAAGCAGCCCTGAAAGATTGGATCGATGAAGCCATAAAATCGGATGCCTCATTATGTTATTCAAACTATTTCGAAATAGCCAACGGAGTAAAAAGCGAACATCCAACCATCCAATACGCTACTGGAAGCATTCGCAACGACTTTAACTTTGGCCCATTGGTTTTAATAAAAACATCGATACTAAGAGATTACAACGAAACCGATGCCCCTGAATACAATTTTGCCGGATGGTACGATTTCAGGCTTTTCATTTCGAGAAAGGGTGAAATCAAACACTCCAACCTCTATTGCTATAGTTACAAAGAACCAGACTTGCGTTCTTCGGGTGTGAAACAGTTTGACTATGTGAACCCAATGAACCGTGAACGACAATTCGAAATGGAACGGGTAGCCACTTTTCATCTGAAAAAAATAGGTGCTTTGGTATCTCCTCCCTTTAAAGCTGTTTCATTTTCTGAGAATGATTTTGAATTTGAAGCTTCTGTCATTATCCCGGTAAAGAATAGGATCAAAACTCTTTCTGATGCCGTAAATTCGGTATTGTCTCAAAAAACCAGCTTCCCTTTTAACCTAATTGTAATTGACAACCATTCAACCGATGGCACTACTGAATTTTTGAGGGAAACCGACGATCAACGACTTATACACATTATCCCCGAAAGAAAAGATCTTGGAATTGGAGGATGTTGGAACGAAGGGATCAATCATCCTTCGTGCGGGCGGTTTGCTGTTCAGCTCGATAGCGACGACCTTTATTCCGACGAAAACACCTTGCAAAAAGTGGTTGATAAGTTCCGTGAAGAAAAGTGCGCGATGGTTATCGGAAGCTATAAAATGGTCAATTTCAATCTGGAGGAGATACCTCCGGGAGTGATTGACCACCGGGAATGGACCGATAAAAACGGGCCGAACAATGCCCTGCGAATTAACGGGTTGGGCGCTCCACGGGCATTCTACACACCTGTTATCCGGCAAATTGGATTCCCAAATATTAGTTATGGCGAAGATTATGCTGTAGCCATTGCCATTTCCCGAACTTATAAGGTTGGCAGAATTTTCGATCCGATTTATCTTTGCCGCCGCTGGGACAACAATACAGACTCGAACCTGAGTATTGAAAAGATGAATGCTCATAATGCGTATAAGGATTCGTTACGAAGTGCTGAAATTATGGAAAGGAAAAAGTCATTAGTCATTTGAAAAGAGGAAAGAGTCATTAGTCATTTGTAAAAAGTTGTTACCTGATACTCGCATTGTTCCTAATGACTAATAATGAAGAGGAAAGTGTTATTGGTCTTTAGTCATTATTTTTGCCAACTATTCGTTTGTTCATTGATGACTTTTTCCTAATGACTAATGACTATTGACTAATGAATGTAAAAGAATGAAAAAAACAAACGCAGCAAGGATACTCGACCAGAACAATATCGACTATGAGTTGATTGAATATGAAGTCGACGAAACCGACCTGAGCGCTACAACTGTTGCCCGAAAACTGGGACAAGATGTAGAGCAGGTTTTCAAAACGCTGGTATTACGGGGTGATAAAACGGGTATTTTTGTTGTACTTATTCCCGGAAATGCCGAATTAAATCTGAAGAAAGCAGCGAAAGAATCTGGGAATAAAAGTGCGGAGATGATTCTAATGAAAGAGCTGCTTCCTCTCACCGGGTATATTCGTGGCGGCTGCACACCAATTGGCATGAAAAAAGCTTTTCCAAATTTTATTCACGAAAGCTGTGGATTATTTGACTCCATTTATATAAGTGCCGGAATGCGCGGAATGCAGGTAAAAATTTCACCAGCTAATTTGATCAATTTAACAAACATGACCGTTGGTGATTTTATTGACTGATTGAACTTAGAAAGTTCTCGAAATATTGAATCCAAACCTTATATCTCCATTTACCCATTTACTTGTAGTTTCTGTGATAAAACCAGCATCGTAAATTGCCGATGCATTGGTTACAAACAATTGGAATACATGTCCACCGGTTTCAATATCAACCCCAAGCGATAACGGATTAACAATAGATGCGGCCGTTTGGTTGGGTAATACATAATGGTATTCACCCGTTAAAGCAACACGGTTTGAAACTTTCACTCTGCCACCAACCCCCATTGCAAGAATATCGTTGTGGTCGGCAGGAGTTGCCACAAGATTCCGGTGAACAAAAGTGGGCATCAGTTGAAGTGAAATACTCCGGTTGAATTTCCGCGATGCCAATAATTGAAGGGTGTAACTCATCCGGTGGGCAAAAAGGTAGTCGCGTCCGTCATCGGGCCATTTGTCCGATGTAATGTTTGCAACACCCAACAATGCTAAAGTCATAGGAACACTCTTCTCTCCCACACTTTGTCGAAGTATCAATTGCTTGGCAAAAAGATCGAAATTGCTTTTATAAGTACTGCGGCCAAACCCAAGCGAAGTGGTTGGGGTTAACCCATATTCAATCCCCAGCCTGATGGTGGCAAGATCCAAACCCCATAAGTCGGAAAAACCGGAACTAAAATTGCCAAACCTGTGTGAAATAAGCAAAACCCACTCCCCCTTATCGGGCAATTTTGTAGTGTGTGAATTGATGAGCATAATCGACTTAAAAGTAGCCGGAACCAACTCTGTTTTGACTTCATCTTTAAGCTGATAGTTCAATATATCTTCAATATTCTGAGCGTTTGAACCCCATCCCCAAAAAAGGATCAAAAGAATCAAGGTTATTTTTCTCATTGTTTCGATTTTAGTGGTTCCAATTCAAACTTCACGCTAACCTGAACCTCCTTAGCAATGTTGTTTTCAACCGCTTTGGGTATCTTAATCTCAAAGTCGGAAGGTTTTACTATAAAACTGGACTGAGCTATTATTTTTCCATTTTGGTTTTCAGCTGTCCCGTTAATTGAATAATGATGGCTAACCCCATGTAAGGTTATATCAGCTTCCAATACAACATGATTGATTCCACTTTTAGATAAATCGATTTCTTTTAAATTTACAATTTTTGCTTTCAGAATAGCCTGGGGAAATTTATCGGATTCAACATAGTTTTCGTTAAAATGCTCCTGCATCAGGGCTTTATCGAATTGAAATGCCGTCATCAGCATTTTGGAAACGACCTCGCCGGTTTCCAAATCGACGATACAGGAAGCCTGGTAATTTTTGGCCTCAATGTTTTCAACAGGTGTTTCCGAGAAAAATCGCACATATCCGTTTCGAGTGAAATATTTTTGACCGTATAGAACAGTAAAAGCCAAAAACAGTAGAAATGAGAGAATCAGTTTCTTCATGATTAATTATTTTTCAAACCCTGATCAACCCAGGCATTAATCTTTTCAATAGTACAATCGGGTAATTTTGCAGCTCCCCTGGGCATAGGCTCTACACCAGACTGATGTTTAATCGTTTTTAAAATCATTTCTGAATTCTTCTTCACGTTGTCATAACCTTCGAGATTAATCCGGCCAGAAGCAAATGAATTATTATGGCAACCCACACAACTGTTACTGATTACAGGATAAACATCTGTTTGAAACGACATGTTTTCGGTATCACACGTGTTGGTACTATCTTTAAAATAATCAACTTCGTTGTCGTAAGTACAGCTATTAAACAGTAATAGTAGAAAGAATAAAATTGCCGTAACCTTTTGTAGTTGTTTCATATCTATTAATTAATCAAAAAACAATTGTTTAATATCACATCGTCGATATATCCTTTGCACTCTCCCTTCACTTCAATTACATCTCCAATCTGAATCTTAGCCAAGCCTTTAACTCCCTCTCCGTTAAAAGAACAATTTATTCCGAAGAAGCTACCATCGCCAGACAATTGAACAGATGCAATTGAATCATTAAAATTGACCGATTCGACTTTCCCTGAAACCAAAAGGATTTTTCCATCATACTTTTTAGTAGCGACCGCTGAACCAGGCTCAAATTCACTCAACAAAACTGAAGCTTCAATTGTAAAATCAACTTTCGCTTTTTGAACATCACGATGGGGCTTGTTGTAAAGGAAATAGCCAAAAATTGAACCAGCTACGAAAATTACAACTGTAATCATTAAAGTGCTTTTCCAAACTTTTTTCATTTTCGGAACATTTAAAACTTTGAGTAAAACCACACTTCTCCCATTTTGTTCAATAATCAAACAGGATTATAGCAAGTATAAAAAATGTGGAAAAGCAATGTTTTGAAAAGTGTTTTTTTGGAAGATTTTACATCCAGACACGGTTGCATTTTTGAAGGTTTAATGAACGCTATGCCATTCCCGCATGTACCTGAAGCCCAAATAAGGATTACAGTCGAATTCATCGTGGTAGTTTCGGTTGGTAATGCGACAATATTGTGCATCGCTGCTCCAGCTTCCACCGCGGTTTACTCTCATACCCGAACCAGTAAGGCAAATCGGATCGGTGCTGTCACCATTTCGTTTGTAGAAATCTTTGTTGTAATTATCGTAGCACCACTCCCAAACATTTCCACTCATATCGTATAAACCAAGTTGGTTGGGTTTCATATTTGCTTTGTACTGACATGATCCATCAGAATTGTCGACAAACCAACCCACATCGGCCATGGTGTTACTGCCGGCAAAGCGGAATTCATATTCGAAATCGGTGCGGTTTTGATTGGTATAATAGCGAACGGCATAAACACCTCCACGTGCGGCATATTCCCATTGAGCTTCACTGGGAAGGTTCCCGCCCATCGTTCGGCAGAACAGACTGGACCCAGCCCACGTAACATTTACAACAGGGTATTCTTCATAATCTTTCAACGGGTAAAATTTCCCGGTAATGGTATCGCGTACTATTTTAGAAAAACGAGGATTCAAATCAATTACTTTTAAACGGTTTACCTTACCCTGACTATCGCAATGGATAAAGTTCAGAAAAGCACAAAACAATTGGTTCGTCAGTTCATATTTCCCAATCAGAAAATTAGATACATTTAGGCCGTATTGAGGTCGTTCATCTTCGTCGAATTCGTTGCTGCCAATTTTGAAATTACCTCCCTGCACTTTTACCATGTCGATAAAAACATCCTCCTCGTTTTTGTAGAAAATTTTAAACACAACTTTATCGCTATGCACAAACTGATCGCTCATTATCATTTTTTGAGTTGACTCTTTCACAAGCTTCTTACCGGTATACTGCTTAACTGCCCTCGCCGTATCAACTATCTCAGTATATGCAAAATCGGTCTGAAGAAGCAACATCGAATCCATCAGGTAGTTGCTGAATCCTTTGAAATAAGGAATTGAATCGCCTATTTTCCAGGGGATATCGGTCAAAAGGGCATTCATGATCGTATCGGCTTCGAACAGGTCGCGGGTTGTATCCGACAAAATCTCTTCACGGGTATAAAAGGTTTTTTGAACAGGCTTCTCATTTGCTGTTTGGAAAGCGGAATCAACCACCGCGATACTGTCGGGCTGAAGGGAATTTACAAGAGAATCTTTTGTCGACTGACCCGATAAGGAGTCAGAAAGAGTGATCAAAGCCTGTTTAATAGAATCGGGTATAACAGGGAAAAGTGTATTAACCAACTCATCCTTAAAAAGAAAATCTTTAACCACCATAAATGTGTCGTAAATGGGCGGTTTTTCATTAATCAGATTAATGTCGATAATAAGCTGCCCCGATGAAAATTCAAGTTCCTCTGTAAAGGGTACCGTATCCTTAAATTCGAGAACCTCTTCTCTCAGGTTCGATAAAATTTGTACAGAAGTATCGAGATTTGCATCTTTCAATGAAGGGGTTTTTACAAAGAAACGACGGGTTTGATCAAAATATGGTTGATAGTCGACATACCGGTGTGGTTGTTGTTTCTGTGTTTTACAAGCGAAAATCACCAATAAAAACAGACCTGCAAAAAATAGTAATTTCCGGATACTCATTATTTTTCTCTAACGGTCGTACTCAAAGATAATTTTACCTTTTGTGAAATAAAAGCATCGAACAAACAAGTTATCCCCGTTTTATTCAGAATTTGAAAATTGTTTTCTTTTATATCTTTACCCCGAATTTGAAAAAAGAACAAAAATGGTTCAATTGCCTGCAATTAATGAAGAATCTATCATTAGGTCAATTAGTTTACTTTGTGATCAGTATCCGGGGAAAGTCATTTTTACAACCAGCTTTGGATTGGAAGACCAGGTGTTGACCGATGTGATTTGCACAAACCATCTTCCGGTTAAAATAATCACCCTCGATACCGGACGCCTTTTTGAGGAAACCTACAAAGTTTTTTCCCGAACCATCGAAAAATACAACATCACAATTGAGTCTACACACCCTGATCCCAATGAATTATCAGGGCTACTGAAACAGAAAGGGCCTTTTAGCTTCTACGAATCGGTTGAAAACCGGAAGGAATGTTGCCAAATCCGAAAGGTAAAACCGATGCAAAAAGCTTTGGCTGGTTTTGATATTTGGATTACTGGTTTACGAAGCGAACAATCGGATTCGAGGTCAAAAATTCAAGTCATCGAGAACGATGAAAATTACAATATCATAAAATACAATCCACTTTGCAACTGGACATTGGAAGAGGTAAAAGCATATATTAAGGAGAATAGCGTTCCCTACAATGTTCTGCACGATCGTGGTTACCCCAGTATTGGTTGCGCACCTTGCACCAGAGCTGTAACAGAGGGTGATGATATCCGTTCAGGCCGCTGGTGGTGGGAAAACGATGGAAAAAAGGAGTGTGGGTTGCACCTAAAATAACTTGATACTGGATGCTGGATACTGGATGTTGGTATTACTTTATCTGAAACTTTGCGGTAAGGCTTGCGAGTTTTTCAGACTGGCTTTTCAGCTCCGTGGCATATTGGTCAATATTAATAGCATGTTGAGTGCTATCCTGCGACATATCTTTCAATCGGCTTATTGTATCGACAATATTGGCTATACTTTTGTGTTGAATAAGCGTATGGCCATGCATCTCTGAAACAATCTTTGAATATTCTCCGATCTGCGAAAAAGTTTCATTCAAATTTTCTCCGGCATCCATACTATTCAACCGGGTATTATCAGCCAGTAAAACAATTTCTTTGGCTGCATCTTTACTTCGATCCGCAAGTTTTCGCACCTCTCCTGCCACAACCGAAAAACCTCTGCCTGAATCCCCTGCCCTTGCTGCTTCAACAGCTGCGTTCAAAGCCAGAATGTTCGTCTGAAAAGCTATATCGTCAATAACCTTTATTTTTTCAGTAATATCATGCATCGAGTTAACAGAAACCTGAAATTTTTCAGAACTCAAACTAACCTTCCTGGTAGTTTTCATAGAAAGTTCTTCTGCAAACTGTGTACTTTTTGTGCTTTGTTGTATAAAATTAGACAATTCGTTAATTGAACTTTCAGCCTTAATACTAGAATCCTCCTGCTGATCAGCGACATCGATCAATTCCCGTGAACTTTGGGTCAATTCAAGTGCCGTTTTTGAAAGCATACTTGCCCCTTCCTTGATATTAATAACGATAGATTTCAAATGTTCGGTCATTTGATTTAGCGATTCAGCCAGAAGTCCTATTTCATCTTTTCGCTCAATCTTCAATGTCTTCGACAACTTGCCTTCTCCAATTTGGCCTGCAAATTCAACACATTGCATGAGTGGCCTCTCTAACCTGAGGGTGAGAATATACATAATTATCCCCAGGGCTATCATACCCAAAAAACAGATGATCAATGAAATGGTTATGGTTGAGTTTACAGTGGCCAATACTGCTTTCTGAGGCACCTGCAATACCAGCGACCATGGCGTGGAACTTTTACTGAGCATGATTGGAGCCATGGCCACAAAATACAATTTACCATTAATCTTCTGCTCAAATGAATTGACCTTGCCCTGCAATATTACTGATGCAAGCCCCTCATGATTACCCTGCCATATAGTTTCAATGTTTTTCATCCGCATCGATTCATCGGGATGAGCTACAATCATTCCTTTGTTTGAAACAACCATCGCTTTTGTGCCAATATATGGAACTAGTTGTTCAACAAATGGATTCAACCGGTCGAGAGAAAAATCGAAACCACTTAATCCGATAAATTTATTATTGTTGTCCAACACAGGTGCACAAACACTCGACATAAGGTATCTCCGCGGATCAGAACCATACGTATCAAAATAGGGTTCGCTGAATTCGAGAATTTTCGACTTCTTCAGTATATAATAGTCTGAAGCCGGATTGTCACCGTCCGTATTAAGATTTTCGACTATGAAATTCTCTTGCCCCTTTAAGGTAACCAATGTGCGTCGTTTTCTTCCAAAATCCTTTTTCCAATCGGGATCTAAAGCGCTTAATTCCATATTAATCCACACCGCCATGATGTCAGGGTTCTCACTTGCGGCATTTTGCAGAATCTTTTTATAAAAATCGTTTTCGGCTGCCTTCCCGTTTTGCCAATTTGATTTAACAGCCATACTTATTCCCCTGATCAGGTTCATATCAACATTCAAATTGGCAGTAGCCATATTGGCATATCCTTTGGCAAGAGTTTCGGTAAGGTAACGGGCACGTTGAACAGAATCGTTTCGGAAGCGTATAATGATGATACTAACGATAGAAACATATAAAACAAAAGAGGAAACGATTAATAAAAAAGTAAACCTGAAACGAATCCGGTTTTTCATTTTAATTTTTTCCCCTGCCATAGTATTTTAAGCTGTTTTATTGAAACCTGTTATAAAGCTACAATGTTTTATAAATATCAAATGAGAGAATTTGAAAATGGTGGTCCCCCAATAGGAAGTGTGTCTTCTTTTGCAGAAAGTGCTTTTCCCGATTTTGGATATAGATTTATAAATCAAATCCAATGGAAGCAAACAAGTCTTTTTTTAATGGAACAAATGCCGGAAAAACCAAAAAAATGCCAGGGAATATCATCCCTCAAATGATGATATCTCTATTGCTTGACTAAAAGAACTGCCAAAAGCCCATTAATCCTGCTGCAATACCAATCAAAAAATGCGAGATACTCACACCTATCAGGTTTTGATGACGATGGAACATCCACCCCCATACCCAGCTGGTCACAAACGAAGCCATTGCCAGGTTGAACGAGTAAGCTATGTGCAAAGCGCCAAACATGAATGTTGTGACCATTATGGCAATAAAAGTTTTGTTCTTCATATCAAGCAGTTTCTCAAGCGTACCCTGTACCGTTCCGCGCGCTAAAAACTCCTGAAGAGGCGCCACCAACAGGTAGAAAATAAATGAGGTATCAAGATATCCGAAATCAAATGTCCGTGTATCGTTAAAAGTCCCGGGGTAAAAGCGTATGATCAGATGCTTCACTAACATGATGGCCCCTATCATTACTGCGGAAACTGCCAGCGACTCAACAACCGAACGCTTCCATCCGACAAGAGTCACCCCGAAATCCCTGATATTGAATCTACAAACACGGATCAGCCTGACAACAACAAAAATCGAAATAATATCTACAATGTGAAAATCAAGGAAGAGTTTCAAAAATCGCTCATGGGCAAATCTTTCATCCTTAAGAATACCCAAAATAAAAATATAGGAGGTTACCAACAAAACAATGCTTAAGAATATGGAATTAAGCTGGGTACGTGTCTTCTGAAGCAATTCAATATGCTCATTTTTCTTCTTCAGTTCATCAATCTTCATCTCAAGAGAGTACTCCCTGGCTTCAATCTTCACCGACATCATACCAAATGCCTCCGCCAGGTTAGCAACCTCAGCAGAATTCTTTGTTTCATCGGTCAACTCAAATAGTTTATCTACATTCTCATATTTACCTGCCACTATCGCGTTGGCATGTTCCGTTAAGGTCTTTATTACTTCAGGGCTAATTTCTTTCATATTATAAATCAAATAATTGACTATGCAATTTTCGAAAAGTAAGATATTTAAAATATTTTAATCGGGCAAATATGAAACCGAACAATTAAACTTACAAAACTGAAATGCGAAAAGAAAAATATATGCGAAAATATATCTGAATAAAGGAATTAAAGGTTCATCACAAAAAGTATCTGCCGACAGGAAAGTAGTTTCAGTAAAGACACTTGTTTAACAACACACCAGGCGATCTGCCTAATTCACAATACAAATAGTATGGTAATAATATTTATGAAAGCAAATAATTTTTCATCAGCAACGCGATTACCAAACCCAGAACAGCCCCGGCAAATACTTCAGTACGGCTGTGCCCCAACAGTTCTTTCAATTTTTCATTACTAAATTTTTTATCGAAGGCGGTTGAAAAGAAATCGGTTAATTGGTTTAAAATACCAGCGTGTTCCCCGGCAGCCTTCCTGATGCCTGAAGCATCGAACATTACAACGATTGAAAAAACCACACAAATGGCAAAAGCGATACTACTCACCCCCTCTGTAATTGCAACCGATGTGGTAAGGGCCATTACCGACGAGGAATGAGAGCTGGGCATTCCACCTGTTTCCCACAAACGCGACCATTCAATTCTTTTCGTTGGAAAATAAGAACTTACCAGCTTATAGAGTTGAGCCACAAACATTGAAATGAAAACCACATCTAATACTTTATTTCCGAAAATAATCCCTGAATCCATAAAACAAAGAATTAATGAGTTGTGAAAAACATTATACGAAATGAATTCAATTCAAAATTAGGTTAAAACCATTCAATATCAACTTTTTTTGATGGAATTCAACCTCCTTTACATATATTTAAATTTAAAATTACTCAGTGCGAACCATTTACTATCAACAAATTAAATGCCATCTCAATCATTTCAATCAATGCATTGATTGTTTTTTGTCATCTTTATATCAATCTATTGATCGTTTTAATACATATTTCGATCAATGAATTGATTGTAATTGAAATTTTCATACCTTTACGGTGTTTTAAAATCAATAAAATGGAAATACTGATTCAACGGTTTAATGAGAAATACGCACGGACACAAGTTGACTCCATAAGGGATTTTGTAAAAAAAATTGATTGGAACAACAGGCTCATTGGAATAAAAGGTGCCCGAGGAGTTGGTAAGACTACACTTATACTGCAATACATAAAAAAATACTACAGCTCTACCGAAACTGTATTGTATACCTCATTGGACCATTTGTATTTCTTAGAAAACAAATTGTATGATTTGGCTGAAAGATTTTATCAGAAAGGAGGAAAACTACTTGCACTTGACGAAGTTCACCGCTATGACAACTGGTCAACGGAAATAAAAAACATCTACGACGATTTTCCTGATCTGAAAATAATTTTCACAGGTTCATCCCTTTTACAAATACACAAGGCCAAAGCTGATTTAAGCCGAAGGGCAGTCATGTACAACATGCCGGGATTATCGTTCAGGGAATATTTGCAATTTGAAACGGGGTTCACATTTAATGCAGTTAGCTTTACTGAA
>Ga0209373_10003671_pt1 | contig 13949 bp, 11 predicted proteins | sample Higcelweek5metaG_FD_187173 | JGI IMG/M metagenome (GOLD analysis project Ga0209373, IMG submission 187173) | Freshwater pond sediment microbial communities from the University of Edinburgh, under environmental carbon perturbations - High... | ecosystem: Environmental > Aquatic > Freshwater >...
ACACCTGTACCTACTCCAAAACCTACAGTTGTTCCAACTCCAAGACCAACACCTGTGCCTACTCCAAAACCTACAGTTGTTCCAACTCCAAGACCAACATCTGTACCTACTCCAAAACCTACAGTTGTTCCAACTTCAAGACCAACACCTGTACCTACTCCAATGCCTACAGTTGTTCCAACTTCAAGACCAACACCTGTACCTACTCCAATGCCTACAGTTGTTCCAACTTCAAGACCAACATCTGTACCTACTCCAATGCCTACAATTGTTCCAACTCCAATGGCTACTCCAAGTAGTACATTTGTAAGACCTACGCCAATACCGAATCCTTGGTTAACATCAACACCGAAACAAACTCCAGTAGCTACACCTGTACCAACACCAATTGTTGAAAATACGCCTGTACCAACTCCAATAATTGATAATACACCTGTACCAACACCATTTGTTGATAATACGCCTGTGCCTACACCAATAATTGAAAATACGCCTACACCTACAAATGCACAACCATATTTTACAACATTATATGAGCCCACAGTGCTTAGGTCTCAAGCTGTATTAAAAGTAATTTCAAACTTTTTCTATTCAGAACAAGTACCAACAGATTTAAATGTAGATGCAACAAATATAAATAGACCGTATGCCCAATTAATGCCAACAATAGATTTATCTGTTTCATATTGGTTTGAAAGATTTGATATTCCTGTTGTAAAAAATATGGGTGTACTTTTAGATATCAAAGCTATGGGTGGATATGAATATCCATTATCATCAACTCTAACAGACCCTAATACAATAACAGACCCAAATCAAGTTGCACAAAGTGTTCTATTTTCTGATGATAGTATGAATATAAATTTTGGTCTTATGTATAAAGTTTTGAGCTCAGATGCATTTGATTTTGCATTAGGTTTTGATGGATATGCTAGAATGACAAGTGTTTCACCAGCTCAAGCAGCAGTAAAATCATATTTTGAAGCATCAAAAAGTTATTTTGGAGCGGGTTTGAAAGCACTTGGTGGTGTAAAATTAATGGATAAATTATCATTAGAGTTTTTTGCAGCACCACATTATGTTTATCAAACTATAAATGAACAAATTTCAGGTTTACCTCAAGCTACTCCACCAACAACAGGAGATAATACTCAAGTTGCAGGAGCTGGATTAGTTTTGGATAGATTTGATATAGCATTTGGCATAGATGGAAAATATAACATCATAAAAATGGGTGATGGATGGCTCTATGGAAATATAAATCTTGGTGGTAATTTTATGGCTGGTGGTGGTGCTACTCAAATAATATTTGGTGGTGGTGGAGGAGTTGGAATTACCTTTTAAATAAATTTTATGAATGATTTTAAGCATACTCAAGCTCAATAGCTATAATAGGATATAATATATTTTTATATAGTTAAATATATGTAGTATTTTAGAAAGATTTTATTATGTTTGAACAAAGAAGAAAAAAGTTTTTAGAGCAGATGAAAGAAAATAGTGTAGCTGTTTTCAAAAATTCATCAGAAACAATTAGAAACAATGATGTTACATATAAACATCGTACAGAAAGTGATTTTTATTATCTAACAGGCTTTTCTGAGCCTGATAGTATTTTGGTCTTGTCTCCTAATCACCCAGAGCATAAATATATTTTATTTGTTAGACCCAAAGACTTAGAAAAAGAAACTTGGAATGGCAAAAGAGCTGGTGTGGAAGGTGCAATGAAAGACTTTGGTGCAGATATTGCCTATAGCATTGACCAACTAGATGAAAAATTACCAGAATATCTAAAAGTAGATACTCTTTATTACACACTAGGAAAATATCATGAATTTGACCAAAAGATTATAAAAATAGTTTCAACATTGCGTTCAAAAATAAGAGCTGGTGCAACATATCCATCTGAAATAATTGAAACAAATTCTATTGTTCATGAAATGAGATTGATAAAAGATTCTAGTGAAATTGAAGCAATGAGAGAGTCTCTAAATATAACAAAACAAGCATACTTTGAAACAATGAAAGCATTAAAAGCTGGAATGTATGAATATGAAATTGAATCAATTTTTCTAAATACTTTTAGAAAAAACAATGCTTCAAGTTCTTATGAATCAATTGTTGGTGGTGGTGATAATGGAACAATTTTACACTATATAGAAAATAATAAACAATTACAAGATGGTGATTTACTACTTATTGATGCAGCAGCAGAGCTTAATTATTACTCAAGTGATATAACAAGAACTTTTCCTGTAAGTGGAAAATATACAGAAGCACAAAAAGAAATTTATAATGTTGTTCTAAAAGCTCAACTAGCATCAATAGAAACAGCTAAAGTTGGTAATACTTTTATGGATGTCAATAATAAAGCTATAGAAGTTTTGACTCAAGGTCTCATTGACTTAGGAATTTTAAAAGGTGATTTGGATGAGCTTATAAAAACAGAGGCTTACAAAAAATTCTATATGCACAAAATAGGTCATTGGTTAGGTTTGGATGTTCATGATGTGGGAAGATATGCAGTAAATGGTAATTCAAGAGAGCTAAAAGCTGGTATGATGATGACTATTGAACCTGGTTTATATTTCTCTGAAAGCTTAGAAGGTGTAGATCCAAAATATCTAGGAATAGGAATAAGAATAGAAGATGATATTCTTATTACTGAAAATGGAAATGAAAATCTTTCCAAAGATATTCCCAAAACCATTGAAGAAATTGAATCTTTTATGACTCATTAAAAATTTAAAATAAAAAAAGATGGACAATAAGTCCATCTTTTTAATTTTTGAATATTATATTAAATTGAATCAACTATAATGCTTCTATTACTGAAATAAGGTAGCCACAATAAAGTTAACAATGCACTAAATTTAACGAGAGTTCGATGTGTTTTTTAAGATATAACTGGGTTTTAAAAAAATAATTTGTTTATTTATTGAAATATTCTTTTTAGGGGGCGATTCACTAATCGCCCAAAATAGTTAATATATAATAAGGGTATTTTCATAATTATAATAACAAATTTAGTATTCACAATTTAGAGTAACCTTAAAGATTATTATAATCAGCTTTGTTAGTGGGCAATTCATGAATTGCCCCTACACTCCGAATTCATGTTAAATTTAATTTGGTCTGATGTAAGAAAAAAACTAAAAATTTTTTGATAATTTTTTTAATACAAAATTGTACTATATCAATATTAAGAGATAGGTATAAAATTTGGATTATGATTATTCATTAAATAAACATTCCTTTATTAATGAAATTTTGTCAAACAGACGTTAAATATTATTATTTTTCTTTAAATTTTAATCTAAGTTATAATACCTAGAGGTAGTGATTTAATAAAAAATTTTTTAAATGCAATTTACTTTTTTATAAATATACTTAATTAACAATTTAGCAAGAGGATTGTTTGTTATGTCAAAAAAAGCGTTAGTTTTGGATGATACTGAAATATCAAGAGTTACAATAAGTGCTTTTTTATCAGTATGTGGTTTTGAAGTTGAGACTGTAGCAAATGGATTTGAAGGTTTAAAATCATTAACAAACGATAAATATGATTTAATATTTTCAGATTTAGAAATGCCTATTATGGGTGGTTTTGAATTTTTAAAAAAAGTAAAAAATGACCCACAAAATAAAGAAATACCTGTGATTATATTAACTGGTATTGATGGTGATGAAATAGCTGAAAAAGCAAAATTACTTGGTGCTTCTTCATATATGAATAAACCATATAATAGAGAAAAAATGATAATTGCTCTAAAATCTGCAGGATTTAATCTAGCAGGTTTTTAAATAAGTAAATTTGATAAAAAATTTTTCAAATATAGCTATAGTTAAAATATTTAACAGCTTTATTTTATAAAAATATCTTTGTAGTGGTAAATCACAAATCACTAAAAATATTTAATTGGGAAAAATTACAATGTATTTTTTTAATTTATTTATAAAAAATAAAAAGCTACAGAATTTTATTCTATAGCTTTTATAGTTATTTTTTTTAATTAATTTAGAAAACTCTTCTTAATTCTCTAAATGCATCTTTGATATAACCAGCACCATTTGAGTATGAATTTGAAAGTTCAGCAGAACGTAAAGCTGTTGAAACAATCATTCTTACTGTTTGATTATTTGCTTGACCAATTATTCTTAATGCTTCATAACCAACTCTGTATTCGTCTTCATAATTTACTGTAACGCCCATCATTTTTTCTATTAGATTAATTGCACCTAAAGGTGTATTTTCTCTTCCTGATGCTAAATGATCAAGAGCTGCTGCTGTTACTTTGTAAGCACTTTCATAAGATTTTGTGGCTCTAATACCAGGTGCACTAATTGTTGCAAGGAAAACGCCATCTCTTTCCATACGATTTAAAGCATCATAACCAATTTGATAACCTTCTTTGTAGCTATCAGATCTATTCATTGCACTAAGAGCATATCTTGAAACACTAACGATATCGCTTTCGTTCATGTAATTTTTTGCTACTTTATCAACTTGAATTGATAGAGCTTCTGCTGTTTTTGTTATGTTTTTGTCTGATTTAGCTTTAATTGTTGTTACTTCTGATTTTTTAACTTCTGTTGTAGCTGGTTTTTGCATGCTCATTGCTGTTGTTGCAGACATTGTTTGAACATTGGATACAGTTGCAGGATTTGCTACTACATTTGTTTTTGTGTTACAAGCAGCCAATACTGTAGCTGTTAGTATCATGGAAATTGAAACTGCTAAAAATTTTTTCATCGTTTAACTCTCCAAACTAGATATTGTAAATTTTTATTTCTTTTGATTCTATATAAACATATTCAGGTAAAAACTTGCTTATTTTAATATTAAATTTTTATTAAAAATAATTTAATAATACTTTAATCATTGTTCCAAGTTGTGCTTCTAGTACCTCTTGCCCATTTTGTTTTTCTTTCTGAACCCTTAAGCCATTTGGTTTCTTTGCCAATTACATTGCTTTCTATAAGTGGACCAGTTGCTTTATCTGCAAAACCAAGGACTTCATAAACATGAATTGCTTCCGATTTACCTTTTACAGGTGCAGGTCCTAAATTTCTTACATTAATTTTTTCACTTATAAGCTCATAAGTTGAATGACTTATCATTATTCCACTTCCAAATTGTTTATTTAAACCTTCTAACCTAGAAGCAGTATTTACTGTATCTCCTATTGCTGTATAGTCCATTTTTAGAGGTGAACCAAAGTTGCCAATTAATGCTTCTCCAGAATGAATTCCTATTCTTATTTGCATTGGGATTGAACCTTCTTCTACCCATTTTTTTCTTAATTCTTTCATTTTTTCTTGCATTTCTATCGCTGTTTTTGCAGCTCTAAATGCATCATCATCAGGAGTTGTATTTCCCACACTACCATAAACAGCCATTACAGCATCACCAATGTATTTATCCAAAACACCTGTATTTTTAAATACTATTTCGGTCATAGCAGTTAAATATTCATCTAATATTCTCTTAACTTCTTCTGGTGGAAATTTTTCTGACATGGTGGTAAAACCTGCAATATCAGAAAATAATATAGATACAAATTTTTTGGAACAAATATCTAATGATGGAACTTTTTCAGGATTTTTTAACGCTTCTTCTACCAAAGCAGGAGACATATATCTTTTAAATACACTTCTTACTCTTCTTTTTTCTCTTTCTTCTACAAAGAATCTATATGAATAAATTCCTCCAAATACAAATATCATAATTACAATTGGGCTAGACCAATTTAACCAATACATTGATTTTATAAATAATAAAACATTTATACTTGAATATATTGTGGATAAAATAATGAAAAACAAAATACCTTGAAACAAATTTAAAAATACAAATGCTAATGTTGCAATTATTCCCATCATTAGTATTACTAAAAGGTCTATTGAAAAATCAGCTTTTTTATAATCAATCCCATTCATTACAGTGTCAATTGTTGCAGCATGAATTTCAACACCAGGCATTAAATCTTGATTTGCACCATGAGTAAATGGAGTGGAAAAATTATCATGTAAAATTTCGGCTGTTGCACCCACTAAAACAATCTTGTCTTTGAAAACTTCTTTGTAGCTTTTTACATTTGTTTCCAAAAGAATATCATTTAAAACATTTGTAAATGATATTGTTTTGTATGTATGAGGAGAACCAGCAAAGTTAATTAAAAAGTGATTATCTTGATATTTATTTTGAACCGTAAGAGCAATTTCAGGATTAAACTTTTTTAATATCTGTAATGTAAAATGTGGCTCAAATTCATTATTTATTGATTGAGTTGATGGTGTTAGGTCTGAAAGAGGATGTAATAGACGACCCCATCTTATATTTTTATCCAAATCTCTATCAAAATTTACAACTCCATAATTTAGATTACCTTCAAGTAAAACTTCTAATACATCAGGTGCTGTATAAGATAATGCAGTTTCAACATTTTCAGAGCTACTTGTTACTTTACTATATATACCACCAACAAACATACTCCCAAGAACAACATTATCAAAATCTTTTATTGAGTTTGCAAAAATTTTATCTTGATTTGAATCCAAAGATGGTTTGCTAAAAATAATATCAAATGCTACAACTTTTGCCCCATAAGATTTTAGTTTTTTGATTAAATCTGCATAAATATCACGTGGCCAAGGCCATGTTGCAACTTCTTCCATAGAAAGACTATCTATTGCAACTATTACAATATCTTTACTAGGTTCTCTTTTACCTCTTATTTCAAATCTTGTATCATAGAGAGACATCTCAATGATATTGCCAATATCAGTAAAAATATACCCAATAATAAATATTAAAGTTAAACAAAAACCTATTGCTAATTTAATACCTATTTGTTTAATAGATGCGATATTCATGATAGAATGCCTTTTTTTTACTAAAAATTTTGTTTTTAAAACAAAGAAGACTTAATCATTTTATAATTGTTACCTTTTTTAACTTAAGTTAAGTATAATAAAATTGATTGGTTTTGACAATTAATCAAAGATTTTTAAATAGATACAATTAATACAAAGTAAGTTTTAAATCGACTTTTATATATAAATTTATTCATTAAGAAATATTGATTCTTTGCTTTTAAATTGATAATATTTTATTTAATAATCATTGAAAAAAATGAAAAATTTATCAATTTAATTATGATACAACTGTGATAATAAAAAATAATTTTAAAATATCAGGAAAAATTTTTATATGGCAATAGATAATGGTGGTTTGATAAATAAGTATCATTGTTATGATTGTGGTGCAATTCATACAATTGAAGGTATTGAAATTTATAAAAAAGGTGAAGTTACAAAGTATGTTTGCAAAGATTGTGGCGGAAGATGTATTCCTGAATCTGAAATAGGAAAAAGTAAAGGTATTAAAAGTAAAAAACAACGTTTTTCAAATTCATCATTTATCAATTATATTATTATATCTGTTGTTATTTTAGGAATTTTATTTTTTGGTTATTCTTTTTATAAAGAACAAGAAGTAAAAAGAGATTTTAAAAGTTACGTTACAGAAAATGAATCTTTAAGAAAAGATATTGAACCTTTTTTAGTACATTATAGAGATGATATTCAACTTATAAAAAGATCATTAAAAGAAAAAATTTCAAAACAAAAAATTCAACAAGCTGAAAACAGATTAAATAAATCAAAAAAGATTATTATGAGTAATGCTTGGAGAACAGAAAGCATAAAAAAACCATCTACAGAAGAAGTTTTTGAGCTATATCAAACCGAAATTAATTTCTTTTCAAATCCTTCATATAAAAACTATATTTTATATATAGGTATGTTTAATAAAATGGAATCAAAATTTAAAAAAGATATTGTTTCTTCCATTACAAAAACAATAAAAGCAACTAATAGTAAGAAAAAGAGTAATACTAAAACAAAAAAAGCAAAAAAATAAAAAAATATTAGTCTAAATAGTTTGTTTTTCAAGTTTTCTTTTTTTTGATTTAGATTTAACTAATAGCATTACAAAAATAGCTATTGATGTATAAACTAAACATTGGATAATAAGCCAACTGAGATAATGAGATATTCTCAGCCATCCCGTATCCATTGTTAGGAAAGCTCTTACACCATTAAGATATGGTGAAAGAGGTGAAGCAAAATATATCCATTTTAAACTATTTGGAATACAATATTCTGGCCAAGTAAACCCTGTTATAAAAAATAGAGGTGTTGCAAAAAATCCACTTGCTTGTAATATATGTATTCTTGATGGAAAATATGAAAAGATTAAACCAAATTCTACAATTAAAATAGAATAAGGTATTGAAATAAGTATAAATGGGATATATGAGTTATTTGCAAAAGGTAAATCAAATACATTTGACATCAAAGGAAATGCTGTAAGCAAAGCAAAAAATGCCCAAAATCCACAAGCCATAAATGTAAATATTGTATTTTTTTCTCCCTTTATTCTACGATTTTTTAACATTAATGCAGTACTTAACATCAATACACTAAAAATGGCTATGCCCAATACACCATAATCAAGATAAAAACCATAATGACTAGAAGGGTTATATCGAACTTCTGTAACAGATGAAATTGGTCTAGCAATTTTTAATACAGATTCTGAATTTATACCTTTGGCTAATAAAATTTTGCGAGATAAACCTGCATTTGCTGTTTCTAATATTTCAAATAGTTTTGATGAAGCACTATTACCAACAATATAATTTCTTTGGTTTAGCATAACCATTATATCGGTTTCATTACCTGTATTTATATTTTTATAAAATCCTGATGGTATAATGACTCCAGCCTCAATATAACCATTTTTTATATCATTTTGAAATTCTGCATGACTACGAGACTTATTTACAACTGATAAACGAGGTTCTTCTTCAAGAAATTCTACTATTGCTCTACTACCAGAAGTATTATCCATATCTAAGATTGCAATAGGTATTCCATCAGTTGTACCTTTTACATAAATTCCACCAATGAGAAAAACAATTACAAATACAAAGAAGAGACTTACCAAAAAAACTCCATCAATAATATTTGAAAGAAATTGTTTTATGAAACTTTTTACATTTCTCATTTTTCAACTTCCTTTTTATTTTTTAATTTTAGAAAAAAGCAAGAACCTATAATAAGTAAAGATGTAAGAATCAACATATAATTTAAATTATTCCAATATTCTTTATTTACAGCATTCATTAAAAATAAATTTCTAAGAGGGTTTATTATATGTGTCAAAGGTTCAATTAAACCAAATATTTTTATAATCAGATTAAAACGATACATCGGCCATGTATAGCCTGATAAAAGTAATGATGGAAGACCCACTAGCATCATTCCAAAATATGTAGAATATAAAGGTATCCTAATTGCCAAAGAAATAAACATTCCAAATGAAGCAATAGTTAAACAAAATATACTTAACAAAAGTAATACAGGTAAAAAATCTGCAATGTAAGATAGGTGATAAAATTGTATGGCAATCCAATAACAAATTCCATATATTATTACACCAACAACAGTCATAACAAATAATCTTGAAAATAATTGTTTAAATGTTGTAATGTGAAGATTACTATGTCTTCCAAATGAAATTGCAATTAAAGGGAATTGAACAATTGCACCAATAAAACCAACTAATAGATAATCTGAATAATTTCCAATAGGATTGGCAATATTTTTAAAATATATGTTTAATGGAGATATTACTTTATAAGACCTATCATTTGATGTACCTAGTTTTGATAAATATTTTGTTGCATATTTTTTATTGAAATATTGAATTATTTCATTTGATTGTCTTAATGCAGTGGAAGAAATTGCCATATTACTACCATTTGCAGAACATAAAACTTCTGTCCCTTTTTGAGTATTAATATTTTTTCCAAAATTTTCTGGTATAGAAATTATAAAATTTATAGTTTCAGTTTCCATAAGTCTTTCTGCATCTCTTAAATTATCAATGCTTCCATATATATTAAAATATTCATTGTCTTTAAAATTTTGTATAAATTCTCTGCTTTCAGATGAATTATCATTATCAACTATAACAGTTGGTATATGTCTTATAAGACCATCATTTAATAAATAACCACAGTAAAAAGTAAATATAATTGGAGCAAGTAATAATGCAATAAACCATTTTCTTATAAATAGGTCATGGATTTCATGCCATAATATTTTCATTTTTTTCGTTTCCAAACTTTTGATAATTCATTAATAATATTTTATTTTGTAGAATTACTTGCAATTACTTTTTTATCATTTGGAAATTGAACATAAGCAGTCATACCGGGATAAATTCTTATATCATTTGGAAATTTTGCTTCAACTTTTACTTCGTATGCAAGAACATCACTTTCATCATTGTGAGATGCTCTTTTTGTTGCAAATGATGGTTTTGACAAAACTGTTTTTACAATACCTTCAAATTCTTTTTCACCTGTGGATAATAAACGAATTTTTACTTTTTTATTCAAGCCAACACTTTGTAAATCAGTTTCGTAAACTTTAAGATTGAGCTCTGTTTGTTGCAAATTGTTTATAGATGTAATATTCATACCAGCAACAGCAAGTTCACCTTCTTTTATATTCATTTCCATAATAGTTCCATCACATGGAGAATATATACTAGTATCTTTGAGTGAAATATTTGCTTCTTGAATCCCTGCCATAGCTTGTTTATATTGTGCTTGATATACAGCTATTTGAGATTTTCCAGATTTTGCTACATTCAAAGCACCTTTAGCTTGTTCTACTTGACCTATAGTTGCTTTTAGAGCACCTTTAGCTTGTTCTACTTGAGCTTCAGCAGTTCTTATATCTTCTTTTCTAGCTCCTTCTTTTGCCAAACTTAATTGTTCTTGAGATGCTCTCATTTGTGTATATGCTTCATCATACTTCTGTTTTGTTACAGAGCCTTCTTTATATAAACCAGATATTCTTTTATAAGTATCTTTGTACAAATTATATTGAGCCTGTAATTGTTGAATTTCTTGATTTCTTGCACCAGCTCTAGCTTTTTTTAGTTGAGATTCGGCTACATTCACAGTTCCCTTAACTTGTTCTACTTGAGCCATAGCAGCATTTACAGCACCAGTTGCTTGTTCTATTTGAGAATTTGAAACAGAGCTTTGAGCATTCATAGCTGCTTGAGCTTGATTTGCTTGAGCTTCTAATTGTGCTATTTTTGCTCTAACAGTTTCATCATCAAGTTTTACGATAAGCTCACCTTTTTTTATAAAATCACCTTTATCTTTATATATTTTTTCTACTGTTCCAGATATTTTTGAGCTTATATCAACATTATCATCATCAATATTACCAGCAATTACAAGACCTTTATTTTCATCAAAACCTCCAGTAATTGGAGTAGCTGAATTATCTTTTTTGCAACCAGTAAAAAATATTAAAGATACAGCTAGAATTAAAATAGTTTGAATTTTTTTATTTTTTATATTATCGATAAAATTTCTCATAATATTAAATATCCTCAATCATGAATAATTTATTTTTGATATTGTTTTGTAAGCAGTCCATAAGAAAATATATCAAGAAGCATATTTATAAGTTCATCTAATGTATATTGTTCATTAATGTTTACTTCATCAGCATCTAGTCTAAACACACAAAGAATTAGAGAGACAATTATTTGTGTTGGTATTTCTTTCCTAATGTCACCTTGTTCTTTTGCCAAGTCAATTAATTTTGAAATATGCTCCAATAATTTATTTAAATATTGGACATACTCAGAGTTTTCTCTAAGAAAAGAAGGGATAGATTTGCTTATCCCCATTGATAAAACAAATCTATTCTTGAAGCCTTTTGTTATAATTTTTTTTAACATCTGAATAACAGGTAAATTTGAATCTATTTCTTGTAGTTCTTTTTCACTTTCTTTCATAAATTTAACTAAAACACTTAATACAAGTTCTTCTTTAGAATTTAATTGTTTATATAGAGTTGCTTTGGATATTCCAAGGTCTTTTGCCAAAACATCCATATTCATTTTTTCATAACCATATTTTATTAAATGTCTATAGGCTTCATCTATAATAAATTCTTTTTTTATTTGTTCTTGATGTTCTTTCAAAGTAATTTTTTTCATTTTGTTCTCAAAAACCTTAATATAAAACTTATAAGTTTATTATAAAAACTCATGAGTTTTTTGACAATACTTTGTTATTTATCTTTATAATTTTTTGTATTTTGTTCATTCTATAAAATTAAGAAAATATCAAATGAATATTAAAACTTTTTATAGTATCTAAAAATGTGATTCAAAAGACTGCTAAGCAAAACCAATATGATATAATTATCTAATTAAACTATAAATTTCTTAATAAATTTTGGAGGGGAATTAAATGCTGAGCAGAAAACTTATTATACCTATTATCGCTTTATTTGCGGTTTCATGTGTATCAACAAATGGCATTGATATTGTTCAATTGAAAAAAGTTGATTCATCTGCTTCAAAAGTTTATATTGCAGATATAGGTAATGGTATTAAAACAGGTGCAACAATTACTGTTAACCTAAATTCAAATACATTTAAAACCAAAGCATCAAGTAATGGTGTATTGGCAAAAACTGAAAATGATATAAAATCATATCAAATTAGCTTATGTACAAACTCAACTCAACCAATTATGACACAAGTTTCAGGTTCTTCATTTAATATAAATAGAGATGGAAGTACTCTAACAGCACCTCATACAATAACATTTGTTAATGTTCCATCAAATGCAAGTCCATATTATGCTGTAGTAAAAGCCTTTGATGCTGTTAGTGCTGGTGGTAATAGTATGATAAAACCAGATAATGGAAGTATGACACCTTATGCATCTTCTGATGCAGGTCAAGAAGTAGCTGTATCTACAAACTCTGTATTAGTAGGAACAGATTTAACATTAACATTTGCTCCAGTTACTCCAAATTATCTTGCTGTTACAGCAAATCTAAAAGATGGTATTGGTGCACATGTGGAAACACAAATAACTCCAGTTGATGGAATTATTGATGAAGATGCTGACAGTATCCCAGATTTATTTACTGTTCAATAAATAATAAAAATAACAACATAATATAATAGTTTTGTTGTATTATGTTGTTTTGAATAAGATTTTTTTAGAACAATATATGATTATCAGAAGTTATTTTTTAATATGAAAAGAAAGTTTATTTTTCTCTTATTGTCATCTTTAACAATATTATCTTGTAATAATTTAAATACAACTGAATTAACAAAATTAGATAAAACTCCAATTTTAGATTTATCCGTTTATGAAAAATATATTATAGATTTATCAAGGTTAAATAAAAATAATCCCAAAACTGGAATTACTGCAAGTTTTATAATAAATAAAGATTTAAATTTTAAAACCAAAGGTTCAAAAGACCCTATAGAACCCAAAGATCAAGATGATGTAAAATCTTATGATATGTTTTTAACAAGTGATTTTGAAGACCCATTTGCAGTTGGTGCAAATATTTTTGGTACTGGTGTTAGATATCCCATAAATAATAGTTCAAATCCTATACTTGTAACAATGTATAATGTACCACAAGGTGGTCCTTATTATCTTGCTATTGCAGCATTTGATGATACTATAGCTATCCCAACAAGACAAAATATAACAAAATCAAATCCTTTAATTGATACATTGCTTGATGAAAATAAAAAATGGGCAATCTCTACAAACTGTCTAACTGTAGATACTGATAAGAATTTAATTTATTCTGATTTAGATGATAAGTTTAATGTAACTATAAAACTTGAAGATGGAATACCCAATGAACTAGAAACAGAAGTAAATATTATTTCTGGTGGAAATGGTGGAGTATTGAGTGTTATTTGATTATTTTATTTTATAAATTTATTAAATTATGAGATTAAAAATATTAGGATTATTATTACTTTTAGCTTTTTTAGTTCCAATTAAAGAAGGATGTGTAAT
>Ga0209373_10003674_pt1 | contig 13942 bp, 14 predicted proteins | sample Higcelweek5metaG_FD_187173 | JGI IMG/M metagenome (GOLD analysis project Ga0209373, IMG submission 187173) | Freshwater pond sediment microbial communities from the University of Edinburgh, under environmental carbon perturbations - High... | ecosystem: Environmental > Aquatic > Freshwater >...
CTCCAGCGTGACAGGCTGGCATTCTAACCAACTGAACTACTGCGCCATTATGGTGGGAACAACAGGGCTCGAACCTGTGACCCTCTGCTTGTAAGGCAGATGCTCTCCCAGCTGAGCTATGCTCCCGTTTTCACCAACTGGATCGCTCGTTTTGGAGCGCAATTGGAAGTATACTGGATAGACAACGCCTTGTCAATAATCGATTTGCCCGGATGTCGCCCTTTAAAAGCAACAAGCAATTAAGGTAGAGCATAACTATAAATTCAATGCAATTTTATACCCCAAAAAGTGTTCTGGCGTTCGAAGTTGTCGCAACAGCCAACTCTTCTTCACTCATCTCCCTAATATCGGCCATTTTATCGAGAACATGCCTGACAAAAGCCGGCTCGTTCCGCTTGCCGCGATGGGGTTCCGGAGTAAGGTAAGGGCAATCCGTTTCGATCAAAAGCCGGTTCAAGGGTGTTTCTGCAATAATTTCTCCGGACTTGCGATTGTTTTTAAATGTAATCGGGCCGTCAAAGCCAAGATAGAACCCCATTGAAATCAGTTGCCTTGAGGTCTCAAGGCTTCCTGAAAAGCAGTGACATACTCCGGGGATGTTTCTCAACTTCCCCCCTTTATGAAAATCCGAAAGAATAGTCATCATATCTCCTGAGGCCTCGCGCTCATGCAAAATGATGGGTATATCCATTTGGAAGGCAAGATTCAGCTGCCGTATAAAAACTTCCTTCTGCACCTCGCGCGGCGAAAAATCATAATGATAATCCAGTCCGATTTCTCCGAGCGCAACGACACGGTTGGCGGAGCGATTTTCAAGCCACGAAGCGAGTTGTCCGTGCATAATGTCATCATACTCCGACGCATGATGGGGATGAACACCCACCGAGCACCACAACGACGTTTCGTCCGAAGACCTTTCGGCGATGATTTCTATTGATTTTGCACTGTCTTCAATATTGGATCCTGCCAGAAGCATTCGGGTTACGCCCGCTTCTTTTGCCCGTTGCAGAACCTCGGAGATATCCTCCGAGAAGCGTTCGTCGTTTAAGTGTGCATGGGTATCGAAAAGCTCCATCAGGAAACCTCGGCGCCCGGTCCGGCCTCACCCTGTACACCGATCAGACGATATCCCTCCGGGGTAACCGCAGATAAGATCATGCCGTGCGACTGGATTCCACGGATCGTTTTGGGCGCTAAATTGGCAATGAATACGACCGATTTGCCCACAAGATCTTCCGGCGCATAATACTCCGCAATGCCGGAGAGAACCTGCCGCTTTCCGGCTCCGTCATCCAAAACAAACAGTAGAAGCTTATCGGATTTGGCAACTTTTTCACATGAAAGGACCTTCGCAACGCGAATATCCAGCTTTGAAAAATCATCGTAGTTTATCTCTTCTTTGAAGGGCACAACTTCAGAGACCTCCGCAACCGGCTCCGAAGAACAAGGCGCTGCCACCGTCTTACGGCTTGACTCGAAAATCAAGGCCAGTTCCGCGAGTTCTTTTTCAATATCCAGTCGCGGGAAAAGCACTTCACCCTTCTGAACTTCGACGTCGAGCCTTAGAACATCGGCCTGTCCGGCCTTTTCCCAAAGCGTGTCGTCCGGCAATACTCCGATCTGTCTCCAGATTTCCGGCATTGTACCGGGCATCACGGGAGACAGCAGTACGCTGACAATTCGAATCGTATCAAGAAGTTTGTAAAGGACTGTGGCAAGCCTTGGACGAAGGCTCTCGTCTTTTGCAAGAATCCAAGGCGCGTTTTCGTCGATGTATTTGTTTGCACGTGAAATGACCTTGAAAATCTCGGCAATCGCGGCAGCTATATGAAGACTCTCGATATTTTCTTCCACAAACCCATGCAAGGCGGTGGCCATTCCGGTCAACTCACTGTCGCAATCCATAAAACTTCGCTCGGTTGGTAATCGACCATCAAAGTACTTGATCGCCATAGCAACGGTTCGCTGAACCAGATTTCCAAGATCATTGGCAAGGTCACTATTTATTCGGGCAAGCATCATTTCATTCGTATACGGGCAATCCGCTCCAAAAGGCATCTCACGCAGCAGATGATACCTTAATGCATCCACACCGTATCGATCCGCCAGTATAAAGGGGTCAATAACGTTTCCGGTGGATTTACCCATCTTAGCTCCGCTGAATGTGATCCAACCGTGTCCATAGATCTTCTTCGGCAATGGCAGATCGAGCGCCATCAGCATCGCCGGCCAAATGATCGAATGGAATCGTACAATTTCCTTTGCCATTACATGTATATCCGCCGGCCAGTATTTTTCAAAATCCGAATATGTGTCGTTCATATACCCAAGCGCGGTAATGTAGTTAGACAGCGCATCAATCCAGACATATACAACATGTTTACCATCAAAAGATACCGGCACGCCCCACGAAAAGGTGGTTCTTGAGACACAAAGATCCTCGAGACCCGGCTTTATAAAGTTGTTAATCATTTCGTTAACGCGACTCCTGGGTTCGAGAAATCCTCGCTCTTCGTCGGTTAATAGTTTTTCGAGGCGCTCGGAAAATTCAGAAAGCTTGAAAAAGTAGGCCTCTTCACTGGCTTCAGCAACATCTCGACCGCAGTCCGGGCACTTCCCGGAAACCAGTTGGCTTTCGGTCCAGAATGACTCGCAGGGCGTGCAGTATTGCCCCTTATATTCGCCTTTGTATATATATCCGCGATCGAAAAGCTCCTTGAATATTCGCTGGACGGACTGTACATGACAATCGTCCGTTGTCCGGATAAACCGGTCATAGGTGATTCCGATTGTCGACCATAGACGCTTGAAATTTTCGACGTAAACGTCGACATATTCTTTCGGTGATACACCGGCTTCCAGAGCCTCTTTCTCATTTTTCTGACCATGCTCATCCGTGCCGGTCAGGAACATCACATCGTACCCGCGCATCCTCTTGTATCTGGCAACGACATCGCACGCAAGCGTGGTGTAGCAGTGTCCGATATGCGGGTTTCCGGACGGATAATAAATCGGCGTTGTGATGTAAAACGGCTGTTTCGGAAGCATAAGAGTCCCCCCTCGAAGATTGACTTGCATAATCGCTAATTATAACTAAAGAAGCGCGGATTTACAAATCCACGCTTCGAACGTTCTTGACGATATTATCGGACTTAAGTCGTCACTGCTAAATTGAGTTTCCAGCAGACTGAGAGATCACATTTTTTTCTCTGGTGCTTTTGCGAAACTGACTGGTTTCAAATTCCTTTGCAGCCATTGGCCTCCCAAAATAGAAGCCCTGAAGAATGTCTGCATGAAGCTCTTTTACGGCCTGTGCCTTATCAAGCGATTCAATCCCTTCAACACAAACCAGTTTCGATATGCTGTGCGCCAGAAGAACAATTGCCGAGATAAATGAATGGTTGAAACGGTCGCGCTGAATGTCTTCAATAAATACCCGGTCAATTTTGATTTCGTCGATGGGCAGTTCTCTAAGATAATTCAGCGAAGAGTATCCTGTTCCGAAGTCATCGAGTGCGATTCGTATTCCTTCGTTTCGAAGGCGGGTCAGATTCTGGCGACAAGTCGCAATACTACGCATGAGGGATGTTTCAGTAATCTCCAGAATGATGTTTTTCGCGTTGAGTGAATATTTGGACAATAGTTCAAGAACACTATCCGCATAATTCGGCCGGGCAAGATCTTCGGCTGTAACATTCACATGAATGAAGAACTCGTCATCTACACCTGCATCAAGCCATTGACCGCACTGGCAGATCGCCTGCTCCAAAATCCATCGTCCGATGGTCTCCATTTGACCGGTGGCCTCAAGTGCGGCAATGACTTTCTCGGGACGCACTTCTTCGTTTCCCGGGGACATCCATCGCAGTAGAGCCTCTGCACCGACAAGTTTACCGGTCGCTGCATCGACGAGCGGCTGATAATGCACCTGAAAGCTCTCTTTTCCATTTCGGATTGATCTTGAAAGTTGAAACTCAAAATCCAGCCGTTCCTTGAGTTCCCGCTTATCCGTCGGGCAATAAATGGCGTACTTTTTCCGCTTATCCTGTTTTACTTTGTGTAATGTAATTTCCGCGTTTACAAGCAATTCGTCCGCGGTACTTCCGCATGAAGGAAAAAGTGCAGCGCTCATTGCAAAGGATACATATACGGCATCCTTTCCCACAATGATGGGATGAATGGTTTCCTCCTGCATATATTCCATGAAACGCTCCACCTGAACCCTCGTCGCGTGAGGCCAGAGGATGCAAAACATATCAATTCCGATATGATAAATATTGCCTCCGCTCGGAAGCCGTTCTTCGAGTGTCTTTCCGAGACCAAAAAGTATATCGTCTCCCGTAGCTCTTCCAAACCGGTCGTTATAGGTATGAAATCCTTTAATATCAACGAGTATGATTGCTGCGGAAAGAACATTTCTGTCGTGAATTACTTTTTCCGTGTCAATCAGCAATCGTCCTCGAGTCGGAAGCCCGCTAATTTCATGAAGAAAACTCGTCTTCTCGACCAATTCCCTTACTTCATTCATACTTGAAAGATCAAAAATCGTTCCGACAATCATTTGTGATTGCTTGCTTGAGTCGAAAAACGCTTTGCCCCTGCTTGCCAGCCAGACCGTTTTCCCGTCTCCCTTGTTGATTCGAAATTCGACGGAATACCGATCGGTGTCGCCGTTTACCATTTCATCAATCGGTTTACGAAAACGCAATCTGTCTTCCGGCAAAATCATATCGGACAGAACATCCAAAATGTTACCGTTTACTTCAAGCGGAGCTCCGGGAAAAAGCTGGTGCAGGTTTTCGGAAAAAATGATTTCATTCCGCTTCATATCTGCGGTAAAAACGATTGCCGAAGTGCCTTCAATAATGTTTTTCTGCAGGGACTCCGACTTCTTTTTGTCCGTGATATCGATGAGAAGGCCGGCGATATAACGCGTCGATCCGGTAATATCTTGATCGGATGCACCGCAAGGGTGAACCCATATTTCTCCTCGGGTCGGTGAAAGCAGTCGAAAATCTGCGGACAGTGCTTCGGTCCGGTGTTGAAGAAAAGCTTCCAGCCCGCTCACAAATACCGCATGGTCATCCGGATGAACGATTTTAATTATTTCGGATGATGCGTGTTCAATATAGTGATGTCGAAGATCAAGTGCCTTCATCATGTGCGAATTGAAATAGCAGATATCCGTGACCGAATCAAAATAGAAAACGAATTCCTTGATTCCGTCGGAAAGAAGCTGTGACAGAATTCTTTCAGACATGGTCTTGGTTTTATCCTGTATCAGTCCGAAAATACAAGCTCCGTCCTCGGTATCGACGCGTTGCATATGCACGCGCACCCAAAGAATCTCATTAAAAGACTGACGAAGCGAATGCTCAAATGATACTACACCTTTTTTATCGGCGCCGAGTGAAATGAAGGCCTGGTTGTAGTTTTCCAGTGCACTTTCGCGATCCTTGTCACATATATACTGACCGAAAGCCTCCAGCAGCATATCCTGCGATGCAACTTTGCCAATCAAGTCGATCATTCCGCCGGAAAACAAAAATCTTCTGTCGGAAAAATCAGCAACAAAAGTGCATAAGCTCAGTTCCCCAAGCAGGCCGCCTAATTGCGATTGATCGGCTATATCAGGATAATGCATAGATCTGAGCTCGAACAACAGATCGTCGTTGTTTTCAGCAAAAATCAATGATTGCCTCCAGATAAAATAAATTTGTTATTAAGTCATTCTAACATCTTTACAGCGTCTGCGTATATAGTTTTTTTGCTTTCCGACCATTCTTCAGAAAGGACCGCTGAAATCTCTTTCTTAGAAAGGCCCTCTTCTGCCAGCTCTTTGATACGTTTTTCTCTCATATCCATACTGACAGATATTACTGTCTCCGGGCAAGCTTCAATGACAAGGGCGAATTCCCCCTTTGGTTCCCGGTCCGAAAAAATATGAACCGCTTCATCTACAGTCGTCCGGATAATTTCCTCGTATTTTTTGGTGAGCTCGCGGCAAATTGAAATTTTTCGGTCACCCATTCCGGTTTGAGAAATATCTTGCAGCGTTTTAATTATACGGTGTGGTGCTTCATAAATAACAACGGTGTATTTGAAAGTGGAGATTTCTTGAAGTCGCTGTTTTCGTTCTTTTCCATCGACCGGCAAAAAGCCTTCATAAAAAAATCGTCTGGTATCGATTCCCGAAACTGCAAGAGCGGCAACAAAAGCAGTGGGGCCCGGGATCACCGTAACGGGGACGTTCCTTTTTTCGCAAGCTTTCACCAGCTCAAATCCCGGATCGGAAATACAGGGCATCCCTGCATCGGATACGAGAGCAATATTTTGATTCTCCTCGAGTAAGGCCAGGATCATTTCTTCCTTTGAAACGCGGTTATGCTCGTGATAACTTATCAGTCGGCCCTTAATTCCGATAGCGGACAGAAGCAATCCTGTTCTGCGGGTATCCTCGCACGCGATTCTGTCCGCGGAAGCAAGGACTTCCTTTGCTCTTGGCGATATGTCTCCTATGTTTCCGATCGGTGTGCCGACGATATAAAGCATGTGCTCAATCCCCCGTGTAAATTGCCGACAATTCGTCCGTCAGCACATTTTCCTGATTGCGTAGGATTAGTGGCTTGCAAATCACAAGCCCACCCGGCTTCCCCTTTTTTCTTCCGGCTATTAAAAACGATGCCGAGCCCTTCTGCACAGTCGGATGAATCATCCTAATCGCAAACGGCTCAATTTCAGAAGCATGCAACAGTTGAATCACTTCCGGGAGCCTTACTGTTCGCTGGATCATGGTAATTACTCCACCCGGTCTTAATGCCGCCGCGGCTGTAGAAATAAAATCCTGCATTGTACCGAGAAATTCAAAACGTGCATTTCGCAATTCAAGTTCTCCGGATTCCGTCGAGGTAACCGATCCGCGATCAGGAATCCGGTAAGGGGGATTAAAAAATACCAAATCGTATTCCGCTTTCTTGATTCGGGTATTGTCCGGCAGCTCACGGATGTCGGCACAAAAAGGAATAATATGACTTTCCAGTCCATTCAAATGAATGTTCCGCTGCAGTACTTCAAAGGCTGTATCTTGAATTTCAACGGCATCAATTCGAAGATCAGGGCGCCTTGCAGAAAGTAAAATACTCGCGGCTCCGCAATTTGCACCGAGTTCCAATGCCATCGGGCCGCGCTTTCTGACGGGTGCAACTCCTGCAGTGAAGTAAACTAACAGCACCGTGTCTTCGCCAAAGCGGAAACCGTTTTTTCTTTGAATCAACTTAAAGTTGTTCCGCCCGAGCTCCTCAAGTGTCTCTTCCCCGGGATTGAATGCTTCATTATCCGGCATCGGTTCCTCCTGAGCGAAGATCACAAGTCGGTAAATATAGACAAAGCCCTCCGAAACAGCAGTCACGGAGGGCGGTGACATCACTTAGAAATACATGTCTGATCAGCCGGCTGATATCGAAGCTGTGGGACACACAGCTTCACAAGCTCCGCAATCGATGCAAAGAGAAGCATCAATAACATACAGGGTATCACCCTGGCTAATCGCTCCGACCGGACATTCGCCTTCACAGCTGCCACAAGAAATACATGAATCAGAAATTACATACGCCATATTAAAATCCTCCAATCTTCGACTGCATTCTATCACTACAAACGAGGTCACGCAATCCATCTTTACTCATTTTTACCGGAATAATCAAATTTTTACACTTCGTCGTCTGAAAACAAATGGAGCGGGGCAGGATCATACTTTGAATCTTCAGCAGGCTCATCAATCAAAATGTCTGCCGGATCTGTAATCATTTCATCCTGATATTCCTCATCCGCTATTTCATCAGTGATCAAATCCAAATCACCTTTTGCACATGGATGATTACAGGCACAGCCACTTTGTGTACGCGGAGCAACCTTCTTACCTTTTCGCAAAAGCACTTCAACCGCTGTACCCTCAAAAGAAACCAGATCTGCCTCGTCTTCGATTTCCAGGCGGACTGATACTCTTTCTCTGAGTAAATCAACAGATATAACGGTCCCTTTGCCGCTGGGAGTCATAACTACATCGCCTTGTCTGGGCAGGCGGGCATGCGCGTCCTCATATGCTTCCTGTTCGTATTTGAGGCAGCACATCAGTCTTCCGCAAGCACCGGATATTTTTGCCGGATTCATGGATAATCCCTGTTCTTTTGCCATTTTGATGGAGACAGGTATAAATCCGTCAAGAAAGGAACAACAGCAAAGTTCTCTGCCGCACAGTCCTAAACCGCCGACCATTCGTGCCTGATCGCGGGCACCGATCTGGCGAAGCTCAATTCTTGTCTTGAAAACCGCGGCGAGATCTTTGACCAATTCGCGAAAATCCACGCGTCCGTCTGCAGTAAAAAAGAATATTAGTTTTTTGCCGTCAAAACTGTATTCTGCATTTACAAGATTCATTTTGAGGCTTCTGGATTCTATCTTTTCCTGACACAGTGAAAAGGCCTCTTTTTCTTTGACCTTCTTTTCCTCGTAACGCTTGAGGTCGTCTTCATTAACGATTCGAATGACAGGCCGAAGCGGTTCGATGACTTGATCTTGAGGTATTTCCACAACCTCCTCGGCTACATAACCAAGATCAATTCCGATGCTTGTCTCTACAATGACTGCCTCACCGAGATGCAATCTGAAATCGCCCGGATCAAAGTGGTATGACTTTCCGGCTTCATGAAAACGTATGCTGACTACTTTAGGCATTTGTAAGCTCCTTCTTTATTGTCAAAAGCATCCTGCAAATTGCAGTTTCAAAACTGCAATTTCCTTTGAGGGCGCGTGACACGGTCGTAACGGCGTCGGATGCATTCTTGATTCTTCCCTGGGTAATCTGCTCCGAGCAGATTGTTTCAACCATCTTATCTCTTTTGTCCTCTCCCCGCAAGGAACGGGCGTTTCGATCAGAAACCAGCCGTGACATGTCGCTTAGTACCATTTGAAGCGTAATCAGTATTTCTTCTATTTGATCTTTGTTGGATTCCATATATTCATATCTGTCGGTCAGAAGTGATGTGCGCGATTCGCGAGGGAGAGCAAGAATAAATTCGTAAACATATTCGCGAATATCCGCAAGATGTCCTTCTGAAGCAAGTTTAATTGCGTTTCCGGGAATTCCGTTCGAAAATCCGGCAAAAAACGCCGCCTGTTCCGTTTGAAGCCCGAGTTCAGCAATAAGAATGTCTCTTACCTCTTGCTCTGAGTTCGGATGGAGGGATATAACCACAGATCGGGAGAGTATCGTTTTGAGAAGCTTTTCCGTATCTGAAACCGTCAATATAATGACCGCAAAGCGGGGTGGTTCTTCAAGTGTTTTGAGCAGACAATTCTGTCCCTCTTCATTTAGCAGGTCTGCATCAATTACGTACACTTTTCTTTGGGAGATCTGCGGGAACAATCGGCCGTCAAAAACTACTTTTTCTCTAACCTGAGATACCCGGATGATCTTTTCCCCGGAACCCGGTTCAAGCTCGACATAATCCGGATGAGTTTTTTCTTCAAAATATCGACAAGGTCCGCAATGATCACAGGATCCATCGGGATTCGGGCTTACACACAGCAATGCTTTTGCCATGGCTCTGGCCAATGTGGTTTTGCCGATACCGGGAGGTCCTGAAAGTACATATGCTTGATCCGGGTTGCCAAGCAAAAGGGACTCCAGTCTCTTTTTTGCGAAAAACTGCCCGACAACCGAAGAAAATGACCCCATCACATTTTCTCAAACTTCTCTACATTCACCACAAACACCGTAGCTCCACCGACCATTACTTCCACGGGATACGGTATATATGCGCCTCCCATTGCCGAAGGAGTAACATTGGTATTGATTGCTGACTGTCTGCTCGAAGAATACTTGCGAATCAATTCGGTAACTTCGTCGATCTGCTCATCCTCAACAACGATCATCAGTGTTGTGTTTCCGGAACGAAGAAATCCACCGGAAGAATTGAGTTTTGTAACTCGAAATCCGGACTTGTTCAGTTCGGCCATAAGCCTCGGACTATCCTCATCGTGGACGATTGCAAAAACGAGTTTCATTTGTTAAGTACCTCCCTAACCTTCTTTTCAATTTGCTGCCATACTTCGTTAATCGGTGCTGCTGCGTTCAAGTATATCATCCTGTTGTTGTTTTTCGAGAGAGCCAGATAACCAACTCTAACTTTCTCCATGAAAATGAGTCCTTCACTTTCCAGGCGATCCGAATCTTTTTTACGCCCGTCCACCCTGCTCGCGGCATCCAAAGCGGACATATCCATCAAGAAGGTCAGGTCCGGTTCGAGTCCGCTTGTCGCTATTTTGTTTACAAGGTCAATCGCTTCGAGACTCAATCCTCTTGCATATCCCTGATAAGCCACGGTAGAGTCATAGAACCTGTCGCAAATCACCGTTTTCCCGGCCGATAGGGCGGGAAGTATTCGTTCAAAAACAATCTGCGCGCGAGCCGCCTCATAGAGTAAAAGCTCCGTCTCCGGGGACATATTTGAATGTTCCTTATCGAGCAGTATGGATCGAATTTTCTCTCCGATCATTGTGCCGCCCGGCTCCCGGATCACCTCGAAAGGAATACTTTCGGATTCCAACATTTGACGTAATTTGCGGATTTGAGTTGTCTTCCCGCTTCCGTCAATCCCCTCAAAGGTAATAAACAAACCTCTTCCTTCTACCATTGCTTGCCCTTTCCTTGAGAATATTATATCTCAAAACAATTGCCTTTTGTAAATACTTCGCTCCATAATAACGAAAAGAAAAATAATTGCAGTTGAACTAAGATATTTATTAACTTTCCTGAGATTAATGCACGTTTTCGGGTAGTCCTGACAACCGAACACCTAATCCTGATATTTTATTCGACAAGTCAAGCACTTCCTGTGGAATCTGTTCACCCGGCCAAACAAGAGGGATCCCCGGCGGATAGAGCAACACCGGAAGTGATAAGCCTGTCCCCATGCGATCACTTCCTTTTTTATGCCAAACAGCCTCTCTGAGGGGCTGAACCACATCGGGTAACATCGCGTAACATTTTCGGATCAGCGCCTCAAGATCTTGAAGATCATCCGGCCGTCGAAGACTGTTTTCGTCAGGATTTGCCATAATCTCATTGATTGCAAAAAACAGTTTATCAAAATCTTTCTCATCATGGAATATCGTAAAAATCAGAACGAGCGACACCGGGTCCGAAAACTCAACAAAAATCCCCCGCTTTTCGAGTGCCTGCTGCAGATCAGGCGCGAAAATATTTGACTTCGTGGTCCGAATTACCATTCGTAAAGGGTCTCCAACCGGCTTACCGGAGGAAGGAAATGTCTCAATTCCGGGAATTGTGCCTATTCTTTCCGCCAGCTTAATCACTTCGCTTGCGGTCTTTTCGAGCGCATCAGAGCCAAATCGATTCATATGAGAAATGGCAAGTTCGGCAGATGCCGCAATGACAAACGACGGACTCGATGTTTCAAAAACGCGAAGCATCTCGTAAATTCTTTCACGAGATACTTTTTTCTCATTCAGAGCGGCTTCCGAAACATGAAGAATTGCGGCCGGTGTAAGTGCAGGAAGTGTTTTATGAAGACTTTGAACGCACATGTCCGCGCCTGACAGCATCGCCGGCTTAGGAAAACGATCACCGCCGAAAATAAAGTGTGCGCCGTGCGCTTCGTCCACCAGAAGGCGGCATCCATGCTGATGGGAAATCATTGCGAGTGCATTAATATCGGCACATTCTCCATAATAATCCGGAGAGGTAATAAATACGTCCGTAATATCAGAGTCTTGAGCCAGACGACTTTCCAAAATCTCCGGAGTCAGTACGCCAAGCGGGGAACGATCGGATTTTCCGGCCTTTTCGACGGGGGCAAATACATATCTGCAGCCGATGAGGCTGAGTGTATATGGAACCGAAAAATGAACTGATCTTTGGAGAAGAAGGCAAGTTGTCGAGTCAAGCACTGCGGAAAGCATAATTCGTATACCGGTCGTTGCTCCGGAGCATAAAAGCACCGAGAATCCGCTTCCGAAAGTATCTGCGGCTTTCTGTGCCACCCGATTAACCGTATTCCCCGGATGATGAAGATCGTCTGTTGTTGAGAGTTCAGTTGTATCTGATCGAATCAGATCGATACAATCCTGTTCAGTAAAAAAGCGACTTCCGGTATGTCCGGGAACGTGAAAGCCGACCGGGTCGCCCTTCCCGGCGCCATGACGCCGGAAGTACAGTTCCGGTGCATCAGAAGACATATCGGAACCGACATTCATTTGCTCACCTGATCAATCCAATTTCATGGTGTGGATACCAGAAATTTCGAGTGCAATCTCTTTTTCGATGCGCTCATTTTCCTGACGAATATCTTCACTGGTCTCTTCGGATCTTAAACTGCGGCTCCATGTTTTAGACTCAACCGGCTTCTCGTATTCCCTGTTCCGGTTATTCTGATTTGCCGGATTCTGGGGTTGACGGTTATTTCTGTTTTGTTGTGTATTCTGGTTTTGTCTATCGTCCGGCCTAATTTCCTTGACGATATGTTCACGCGCACCTGCAGGTTTCGGTCCGCGGTCAGGTGCACCTCCGGACGGTCTCTGGTCTTGAGGAAAATTATTTCTGCGTTGTTGAGGCTGGTTTTCCCGTCGGGGATTGTTTCTGTTTCCGGGCGCAGGGTTATTGGGGTTTACCGGACGCTCAGCACCCTTTGGCTGTATCTCAATCGTGTTTGTTCTTTGATCTCTTCCGATCGGTCTGGAGGAATGTCTTCTCCGGCTGTTTCTGTAACCATTACGCGAGTTTTGATCGCGTTGCGGGTCACCGCCTTCGGTGTTCATTCCGCCCTGGTTCTCGCGTCTTTCATTCTGCTTGACTTCCTCGCTCATTTAGTTCCTCCTTGAGTAATACCTCTTAACATGTTCCTATTATAGCTATTTTTTCGATGCCTTCAACTTAAAAAGATTTCTGCCAACATTCTTTTTGTACCGTACCGAAAAAACGAACGGAATCGCTGCTCCCGGAAGAAAAGGTTTTTTCAGGCATAATCTCGTAAAGCGGGATTAGGACAAATTGCCTTTCGAGCATTCTCGGATGAGGCAGAGTCAGTTTTTCAGAACTTCGCACTTCATTTTCAAAGGTCAGGATATCAATATCGATCGTTCGCGGTCCAAACCGGATCGATCTTTCACGTCCGAGAATAGATTCAATCTTTCCTGTCGCGGACAGGAGTTCTTCGGGAGTCAATTCGGTTTCAATCCTGCATACAATATTTAAAAAATCGGCTTGGTCGAGATAGCCTTGCGGATCTGTTTCGTATATGGATGAAACCTTTTCAATCGTAACATAATCGAGTTTTGAAAGTAGCGATAGGGCATCGCATAGGAAACCCGCTCTATCTCCTAAATTACTCCCGAGCGAAAGATATGCTCTGCTCATAATTATTATGATCTACGCTCCCTGAACAAGCGCGCCTCCATATAATCAAAGCAACCTTCGACAGGTGCATTGGGCTTCCTGACACCAACTTCCAATGCGTCGACAGCCTTAAACCGGTTCAGAACTTCGCCGGCAATTGACTCAGCCATCGCCTCAATCAAATCAAATTTCCTGCCCTCGACAATATCCCTAACCACTGAGAAAACCTGTCCGTAATCGACTGTGTCCGAGATACAGTCGGTTTGTCCTGCTTTCAGTTCCAGGAAACCGAGTGTCAAATTAACGGCAAATTCCTGTCCGTCATTTTTCTCGAAATCGAGAACACCCGAATAACTCCAGAATTTCATTCCTTTCATGATAATCCGGTTAGGGTAACAAGCAATTCCGTCAGCCATCGATTTCACCTCCCGTGCGACGGGTTCCGCCGCTGATTTTATCCGCAATCTTCAGTGCCTGGACGACATCAAAAACATCGTGGACTCGAACTACATCCGCTCCGAGCATCGC
>Ga0209373_10003675_pt1 | contig 13941 bp, 13 predicted proteins | sample Higcelweek5metaG_FD_187173 | JGI IMG/M metagenome (GOLD analysis project Ga0209373, IMG submission 187173) | Freshwater pond sediment microbial communities from the University of Edinburgh, under environmental carbon perturbations - High... | ecosystem: Environmental > Aquatic > Freshwater >...
ATTTATCTCTTTTTTAAATCGTAAATATCGCTTTTCTTTATTCTTACCTTCATATTCAAAAAATTTTGCAACTACCGGATAGTCGAATGCTTCAATTTCAATTTCATAAACAGCACCATTTCCGCCTCTCCCTATTCTGTGGTTACTTCTAGTAAAACTATACTTTTCTCCCTGATATATTCTCCTACCATTCATCTTCTGCATGCCTTCTTTCCCAGTCTGCATGCAATTTATATGAATTACTCAATGTAAAATAAATTTCTGCAACAAAAGGATACTCTTCCTGAAGAGCTTCTGCATTATCCTTATATTTTTGACATAATATCAATTCTGATTTTCCAGCATCTACAGTATGAACACCTCTTTTATTTTTTTCTGCAATAATATATGCATTTTTTAAGGATTCACAATTATATTCTTCGATAATACTACGAACTGCTTCACATGGCATATATCCGTCCTTGCCAATTGGTGAATAGGATAATAGTCTACCAATTAAATTACCAAATAATTTAACTTGTCCCTGCTCTTCTAACAATTTTTCAAACCTAACTACCCATTCTTTTAGTGATTCATAACTAACAACACCTTTTTGTTCCGTCGGACAGAATTTTGCTTTATCAAATCCATCATAAATCTTATTTGCCAGTTTACTTTTTTCTTCGTCTACTTCATCTTTATCATAATCAGATTTATAGATGATTTTTACTAACCCTGCGTATATTGTTGGATCATCTTTCATCGTATATTGCATACATTTCATTTGATTCCAATCAAGTATATTTCTGCACATCCATTCAAGATATGCAATCTTCTGACATTTTTCCAAATCATCCATAAAATAATCTTGCAATAGCCCAAGAATTTCCTCCAAATAGTAATCGGTCATAGAATTTTTATTTTCACTTTCCATATCTTGAATTGCAAATATATAATTGTACAATTGATCTTTATCCAACTTTTCTTTTGAATCATATAATAATTCTAAATAAGATTCTAATGTACCAAATCTAGTACACTCTTCTAGTGCCCACAAGTAAACTTCTATATCTGCTTTTTCTGATATTATAGATCTAAAATTTCTCTTCCAATACGCTCTTTTTATCTCTTCACTTTCATTTGCGATAATACTACTAGCACTATTCTCTATCAGTTCAAGTGAAATTAAATTCACAATTAAGTTTTTATTATCACACTTTTCCTTAACTCCTATTAATATATCTTTTAAATTCACGCTTGCTACTCTAACCAAAGTTCTTACATAATCATATACATGTTTTCCTTCCTTATCATATTTTAACAGTAATCCCATTATTTCTTTATCATATTTACCATTGCAATAAAGTTCCGCTAATACTTCACCCAAAATACAATTAACTTCCTCTACAGCTAACTCAATTAACTTTTCTATAGAACAACTATCTTCGAAAAATTTTGCAATTTGATTTTTTATTTCTTCGTCACGTAATGCATTATTTTTCCCTCTGATTTCTCCATTACTATCCTCTCTATCGTAAGGAATCGGATGCAACAAAGGAAATTCATATTTTGAAGTAAATAGATACAAAAACTCATATTCCATTTCCTCTATCTTGATTTGAGGCAACAATTTTTCATAATTAATTAACTGCTTTTCTTCCATACTCCAGTCAGAATTATCAAAATATCTATGTCTATAAATTAAATATCTTATTTTATTCTTGATTTTCAATTTATCTATATTGGACATATTTTTACACTCTATAATCAATATATCAAGCACTTCTTTCTGTATTTCTTTATCATAATGCTGTAAATGATCAATGATTTTTATCCATTTATCCACATTAGAATTTGTTGAGTTAATGCATATCCACAAATATTCAATGTATGTTCTGTTTACGTCATTCACATATAAAATATCAGGTTCATCAACTCTTCTATATTTAGGTGTGTTTAATGTTGAACACACGGTGCTTCCTCCACTTGGTAGTTTTGAAGAAATAAGATCCCATGCACTCAAATAATTTTCTATGGCAGCTTTTGCCAAATTAATTTTATTATCTACAGTTAATGCACAAACATTAATCCATGCACAAAAAATTACTTCTAAAAGACTTTTGGGACTATTACTAATAGGGTATTTAATATTATACTCATTCATAGTCCATAACCACTTTACAGCCCTTATCACATACATTTTTTGCTGAAGAAGCTGCTCGATTGCCCAAAGAATATTCGTGTAATAATGTCTGGCAGTTATAAAATCACCGTTATTAACACCAAATAAATCTATTAACCCTGTAGGGTGCAAAAATTCATTTTCTAATTTTTGCATTACTGTTTTTGGAGATGCTTCACATAAATCCATTATATATTGAGAAATATATCCCCAACGTTCCTTTGTGGTAATTGTTTCAAGTATTTTCTTAACTACGTCGTCGATCTGTCTTTGATACTCGACATGCCCTCTATAATCAGCGTACATAATAAGTGTTCGAATCATTCCAAATTTTAAAGAAGGAGACCAGTCAGGTTTTTCAGCATAAATACTCGCCTCAAAGTGTTTATCAAAAGGATATTCAAATATAGGCTCTGATTCGATTAGCACTTCATAGAATAACTTAATAAACGTATCCCAACTTTCATTAGAAATAAATTTATCCAATTCTTCCCACGCATCTTCTACACTTGCGAGTTGTGTATTTCTCCCTCTATGACCATTTATTTCAACAATATATGGATTCTCAATATGCATATATTCTTCTAGTTCTTTTTTAGATTCACCATATTTCATTCCAGATATTTCTTCAAATATTAGTATATCTCCATCTGATTCCGTCCACTTTCCACATAGAAGTGCTGCCATTACTGACCCACTATGGCTCTTCCGCCAAGCTGGATTGCTATGCAAAGCTACACCAAATAGATATTTTTTCATTGGAGCAAATAATCCATGTGTCTTTTCTACAAGCCTATATGCTTCATTTGACTCTAGCCCTGCTACTTCTAAAGAATGAGTAATATTAGCTTTAGTCCTTCTTCTAAGCGTTAATTTGTTGCTGCCATAACATGGCTCATCTTCACCATAAACAAATACATTTGTATTGTTAGGAATCGCCACAATACTTTCCGCATAAAAAAAAGGAATCAAAATACTCCCAATCAACTGTGATTGTTCTAATCGTTTCCATTCCATTTCACTCTTAATAACAAATATGTCTCTTTCAGAATATTTATTATTTAATTCGTTCATTATTCTATATGTAGTTTCTTCTCTTGATTTTCCTACAACAAAAATCCTTTCATTTTTTATTGCCGATTGAAATTGGGATTCAAATTGTTCATCATCAATTTGGAAATACTCTAGACTCATACCTTTATATAATGATTCTTTTCTAATCTGAGCATCTATATCGGCTATCGAATATGATAAAACTTCTATTTTCTTTAAATCTTCTATTTTTTCTAGAATACTATTCAACTTTATTTTCATGCCATCAAAATTTTTGTTTTCTTCTCTTCTCCATTCTCCTAAATAGAGCTCTAGTGACTTATTATCATCATTACTTTCTAAATGATTTAGAATTATCTGAATAAAATGATGGGTATATGATTCTGCCTCTATTATTGGAATTTCATATTGAATCATTAAGCCGTATATCTCATCATGCAATAATTGTGGAAATTCATATCCTCTTTTATCCTTTAATCGTTTTGAAATTTTATCCATATTCTCTTCTGAAAATAAAACAAATAAATCATTTTGGAAAGCAATCAACTTGTCAGGACTTTCAACAAAAAAATTTCCTGTATCTTGAAATAATTTCTTCCATTCATAATTTTCTTTTACACTTTTTAATTTTTCATTTACACCGTTAAGTAACAAGCCTATTGCTGCATCCGTTATTTTCTCAATCATAAATCCGGCATTCCTTTCATCTATCTTAGACTAAAAATTATAGTTTAGTCCAAGATTAGTCCAACGATTATTTTTCAACTAAATACCATCTTGCAGCATGACCAGTTCCTTCTACATCGGCTATACCTTCACGCTTCATCTCTTGCAATATATTAGAAACTTTTTTTGATTGTTGTTTGTCATCTAATATGGCAGGTAATGCGCCTACAAGAACTTGCTTAAGTTCTGTCACACTTGCTTTATCCATTGTTACCAATGCATTTGTCATTATTTGCTTGTAAACATCTGTGCTAAGCCCTTTATTTCTAACATAATCCGTCTGCTGTCCTACCATATTTGCAACCTTAAAAGAGACAAATATATTAGGATATCTACCCTCGACAAGTCCAATTTTCTTTATTTCGTTATAATTTTCCTTTGAGATTGTTTCATGTTTTTGTACTTTATCAAGTAAGAATACGGTCTGTAAGTTCAAATCTTCATTCGATTTTAATAACTGCGTATAGTTCTTATCTAAAATCTTTCCATACAATGTAACCATTACTCTGCTGGGGTTCTCCAAGTCATACGTAGGCAATGGAAAACATTTTTCTCGTTGAATCTGATACATCATTGGTATTCCCATAGAATTAGTATCAATCATATACAGATTTACCATTGCCTTGCATAAAAAAGTGTTTCTATAATATGGTGGTTTGTATCCCTCTTCTAGTGCTTGTTCCACAGTTTCAGGAATGAAATTTCCTTCATTAATAAAAACAAGCCTATCTTCAAATTCTTCTACATTAATTTTCCCACGTAGCTGATAATTTGAATGTGCAATACAGTTATTTAGTATTTCTTTTACAACATCCTGGTCATATTGATATGTTTCATCTGGAAAAAGAGTTTGCTGTCCTGCAATATAGCGGTATTTCTCATTACGGATCTTTGCATATGTTTTATCCACTGCTAAAAGTAAGGGCATATCGAAATGTTCATATGCTTTTGCTGTTCCACTTCCGCTATATAAAGTCCATGTAATCCTTGGAATAAATCCATCAAACAAGTAAGAGGATTCCTCTTTTCCCAATAAGATCAATGCAGCATTCGTTACTTTTCCTTTTATTAAAAGGCCCGCTTTGTTAAGGATCTCCATATCACTCATTTTCTCAAGCATTTCTGTAGATTTTCGTGATGATTTTTGTTTTTTTATAAACAGTTCTCTTGCATAAGCAACTGCCTCTTCATCTAAATCGGATAAATCAGCATTTTCAACTATTTCCCTCGACCAATCAACACCTATTTGACTACGAATCAAATCCATCTTATCCATTGGTAAAGGACACGTATTTTCATCTTCACGTGCATATGCAGCTCCATTCCAGGTTGCGGGAATTCCTCTGGTTGCTGGTGGAATCTGAAATGCTACAATCCTATGATTATCTATTTTCAAATCATAGATTTCCATAAAAGTCGCCCTTTCATTTGTACCGCCAACTATTTCCTTTTTCAAGTTTTGTAAGTTTCCATCCTGACGATAAGCTGTACCCAGTATATTCTTTTTATTGTCAACACCAAAGATTAACCATGCTTCCTTCTTTCCTCTAATATTGGCTTCATTTCCTAATGCCGAAAAATATTTTCCGATATCTTTAAAGGAATAGCTTGTACGCGCTTCCTTAAACTCAACTACTTCATCTTCGAATGTAATAATCATTTTTTTAATTTTTTCAATAAGTTGTTCATCTGTATATATCATCTACATTCCTTTCCACTAGACTAATCTTGAACTAAATCTTGGACTAATCTTGAGCTATTTTAGACTTTTTTTGGACTAAAACTTTTACTCCAACGACATCTTTTTTAAAACTTCATTTCCTTTATCGGTTATCATATATCTTCCCTTTGTATGAAGCATCCTGACATATTCTTGTTCAACTAATTCTTTTATCATCTGATTTGCCTTGAATTTTCCACAAGGTACTAAATCTGCAATCTCTTGCTGATTTAACGGGCAAATATTATTCCCATCTATTTCTAATTGATTTTCTTTGAGAATCATTAATACCTTTGCTTTTTCATTTACAAATCCTAATATCTCATTCATTTTGCAGTTCCTCATTTTTCAACCGTTAATTTATTATAGTTCGATTTTAGAACCATTCTACCATATTTCATGTTTTTTCTCCACAAGAATAAATTAATTCGTTATTTTTTATTACCAAAGTTCCAGACTATCTTCTGCATCCACCCACATCTGCATCTCTCCATCCAAGACTAGCCTAGCATATTCCAACGGTTCATCAATTGCCAATGCATTTAATGCACATTGGGAACCAGGTGTTGTCCTGATTCCCTCTTCGGCTTTGTTGCAATCAATTCTAAGTAAACTATTATCAAATATCGTTATATCTATACTGTTATAATTTGAATTATAACTTGCGTAAAAGAATCTCATATAATTAATCCCCTTCCATTAGCCTGTAATTTAATCTTACTGGCGCATTGACCATTTCATGAACCAATAGACTGCTACAAAAACAATAATTGTAAATACTACTATTAATAGTGCATGAAATAATTTTTCCATAAACTCGTAAAACTTTCTTTTTCTGTTATATGGACTCGACTTTGGCTTTGGTTTCAAATCATCCAAGATTTGCTTCCACAACGGTCTATTTTTAAATTTATCGACTTCGCCCTCTAGTTCTCGTATGCGTCTGCTCATCCAGTTTCCGTTCTTCTTCTCGCTTTCTAACCTCTTGTTGACATACTCCAAGTCTTTCATTGAGCGATATTCTTTCTCCTGCAAGATTTTCTTTTCGTTCTCCAAATTCTGATTTAGAGTCTGTTGTTTTTCCAATTCTTCCACGAACAATTCCCTGTCCTCTTTCTGAATCTTCAGCAAATTGTCCCTCTCCGCTGTCATTGTTTGAAGTGCCTGTAGCGCTTCCTGCAATAGCCGCTTTAACTTCTCTATAGTATTCTTCAAATTCTGAATCTGCAGTTCTGATTTCTTCATCAAACTGGATTTCTCCGCTATCTGTTCTTTCGGTTCTACTAATATGTTCTCTGCGTTCTGCCTGTCTTTCAAATTCATTCAATAAGCCCTCCTTTGATATCTCCATCTGAAAGGTCTTGGAAATATTGGAATCACGCACTTTTTTACCTTCATCATTCTTAAACGTAATATTCTTTCTACTATCAATCCAAGTGGTGCACCAGCCTCTTATTGCCATACCTTTCACAAATTCCTCTTTGCTACAACTTTGTTCTCTCGTTTCCATAACTGCCAGTGCACATTCTGCAACATGACTTTTCTTTTGCTCATTTAACAATAGATGATATTTATCCTTGCTCCAAGCTCTGACATGACCCTCTTCCAAATCATTTCCATGAAAATCTTTACCTTTCTGTGCCACAGTCAATCCACGTTCTACACACATCTGATTGGTCATTTCCTTCATACGCTCCAAATCCTTTTTGGAATTATGCAACTTATGCCCATCTTCATAGCTCACTGTATTTGTGACCAGATGTAGGTGCACATGATCCCGATCCTTATGCACCCCAATCAATGTCTGAAATCCATCAAACCATTTCTCTACAAATTCTTTTCCAAATGCAAATGCCTGCTGTAACGTAATATTTTCCTCTTTATGCCAAGAAATAATATTGTGGGCATACATTCTTCCAGAATCTTTGCCCCATAATTTTTTTTCTTCTAAAAAGGATTGATAAACTGAATCATAAATAATTTTATCTGCTGAAAATGGTCCAGTTACATATACAAGTCCCTGATTTGTTTTATCTTCACGAAGCACATATTCGATACAATTTCTCATTGCCCCATGTGATTTTGTTGACTTATTAATCGTCTTATTGATTGCCACATTTCTTCACACTCCTTCTTAAAATAGTTGATTTGATCTGCAATGTCTTCCAATTTGTCTATCGTTGCCAGCACTCCCGTTCCATTTGCAATATGTGCCATCTGATTTACATTCGTTGCCATCCCTCTAATCTGACGAAGCAGATTATCAAAATTCTTGTTCATATTCTTAAGTACATCAATTTCTTCTCTAGGAGCAATCACTGCTCCCGCAAGAGCATTGATGATAAATGACTGCTGTGTCTGTCCTGAAACAATTATATTTTCCTGCAATCGCTCATACTCTTCTTTGTTCATTCGAAACTTCACTTGGTATTCTCTTTTTCGCACTTTGTATGACACTCCTTTCGTGGTTATTATCTTTTGGGGTGCAGGGGCAAGCTCATTAGTAATAGCTATAGTGAGAATGCTGCCCCTAGCTGATGGATGGAATGAGATGAAGAGACTTCCAGTGGATGTCTCGGAATTTCATACCCGAACATCAGCGGCTCCAGTGTGCAGAGAGTGAAACTCTTTGCTGTAGGTTCAAAGGGAGTAAAACTCCCTTGCAAGTTTAGGAACAGCCCATAGGCTGCTTCCGGTGCGAATGTGGGTACCACATTTGCGAAACTTGCCTATCATCCGCCACACATTACACAGAGATTATGAAGAGATGGGACAGCGCTAATGGAAAGTCTCCGGTGGAGAATTTCCATTAGCAGATGGCACACTCGAAATAATCTTTCATAACCAACATTGGATGATAGTGGTCTTGTGATTTTTCGTAGGGATTGGATGCAACAGGCAATGCAAGTTCCATTCATTGCCTCCATTGCATCCGATTCTGGAGAAAAATCACTCGGCTACAGCGTAGACGAAACGCCCCAGGATAAACCTTCACTCAAAATAGCATGTCTAACATTTCTTATATTTGTCTAACAATATGCAACACATCTTTTTTCATCGAAACATATGTCATGCTATATGTAAGACAATAAATACAAGCTGTAACACCTAAATCGTAAATCTATAAATTCTGCAAATAAGAAAAAGCTTCTTCTGGCATAGTCTCCTCTATAGAATCCTGCAAATTATCTGAATTAATTTTCAAATTTCTTTTAACGGAAGAAGCATTATTTTCTTCCGTTGACGGTTTTGCTGAAGGCTGAAATTCCATTCTCGCCAAGGTACTTGCTACCGATTCTACAATCATAGCTACCATCTTTTGATCATGCATTTCCAATGCCTTTAAAAAAAGCTCTCGTTGTTCATTTGCCTGCATCCGTAAATACTCCTGCATTTCCTCTTTGAAATGCTCTTGCTGTTCTATTTGCATTTCATTTCTATGATAAAATTTCAATGCTGCTTTAATATATGCCCCACTACTTCCATAAGGATCATTTGCTTTATCACGGTTATGACCCATAATTGCTTCATACAATTCTCGTTCATCTTCTTTCGAAACATTGAGTCGAAAAGATAAAGATTTCTGCAACTCACTTTTTCCTGCCATTGTCTCACCTCACATTCCATTAAAAATAGTACTATATTACAGTTCTTAGAATTTCCCTTTTTGCATTGCCAGGAATTCATATCCTTTTGCATTTGCCCGAATATCTTCAAGGTAGTGAATATTTGAACCTTTCAAGGTTCCATAATTCTTCATTAACATTGCACCTCCACCTGCATAGATGACTGTGAACATTTCAAGATCAAATCCAAGTTCCGCTAACTTTGCTTCCATTCCTTTTGCAAAATCTGCAAGTCCCGCTCTGATAATTACCTTACAATCTATTGGGATATTTACGTCCTTTTCAAGAATTATCTGCTGAATCATATCTTCACTAACCCTGCGGTTACAATTTTGGTACGCATTGCTTTTAATCCCTTCCATACACTGAATCAATGCTGCTGGAATCGAAGTACTTTCACTTTCTACTGGTACATAATTTCTTGTATGAATTACATCAATTGTTTTCGATCCAATATCTACAATCAGATTTTCTCTGCCATATTCTCGGAGCTTGTCTGCTATTGCTGCGTAGCACTGTGGAAATACATAAACATCTAAAATCTGAATCTCATAATCCCTACCACAATAGTTAAATTGAATTGAATCTTCTCGTAACAGATAATGATTAAAATCTTCTTTTTCTTTTCCAAATCTGCTAAATGGTAAACCCACCGCTAGAATCACATCTGCCTTGCACTGTTGATAAATATCCATTTCTTTAGCAATCGCAGCTAACGTTAGTAAAAAATAATTATCATCCTCTGTCTTGGTCTGCATAAGGGGGAGTCTTCCTTCTCCCACCTTATAATAATTTCCCTGATAAATTAATGTGTTGTTGGTGAGTGTTGCTTCTCCACCCAGTTTTTCAACTCCATTTTCAAAAGTTGCATGTGGGGTCTTCATCATGGAAAATCCATGATCAATGCCTACCACCAGTAATCTTCTATCACTCATAAACATAATTGCCTCTCTTTCTGTAGCTACTCATTGCTACCATACAAATGATCTAATAATTCCAATACTGTCCGAAGAGATTCCAGAATCTCAAAATCCAGTTCCTCGGACATACTAATGTTACATAAATGCTTGTCTATCAGTTCCATACGCTTCTTGATTGCATCAAAGGTTCTGATATTTCCTGTCACATGAATCTCCTGCTCTAAACAACTATTGATAAAGTATTTCGATCTCAAAAGACCCAATAGTGCAATGCGCTCATCAATCAGCCGTTTTTCTTCTGGTGAAACTCTGAAATTCATAATGACATTACGTTTGCGGTTCTTATCCTTCTTAGTAGCATTTACACCAGCAAGAAGGGTGGTACGTCGATATATTTTACTCATAACTCTGTATCCTCACTTTCATCATCCTCGAAATCTGATTCATCATGAAACATATCATTCAATTTATCAGCCATAGTACGTTGAACTGATGGATACAAATGCGCATAACGCATGGTAATTGAAGCACTCTCATGTCCTAATCTTTCCGCAATCTGAACTGGTGAAAAACCAAGCTCTATGAGTGCAGCACATGCACTGTGTCGCAAATCGTGAATACGAATTCTTTTTACACCAGCAGCTTTTGAGCCACGATCCATTTCATGATGCAAATAACTTTTTGTAATGTTAAACAATCTCGTGTGTTCATCGATTTTGTATATCATTCCAAAATAATCCTCTAATTCATTGCAAAGAAATTCTGGTAGTTCAATAACACGATTTCCTTTGTCTGTTTTTGGTGTGGTGGTATATTCAATACCATCAATTCTTTGTACCTGCTTATCAATCTTTAAAGTTCGTTTTTCTAAATTAATATCTCCTCGCTCTAGTGCAAGCATTTCGCTCATTCGTGCTCCTGTCCAATATAAAATCTCAAAAGCATAATAAGAAATTGGCTTATCCTTTATTGCATCTGCAAATTTGGTATATTCATCTTTTGTCCAGAACAACATTTCCTTTGCCTTTGCTTTCCCCATCTTTTTACCCTTGCTACATGGATTCTTAGATAAATCATAATAGCGAACTGCATGATTCAAAATTGCTGTCAGTTGATTTTGAAGCGTACGCAGATACGTCTGGGCATAGCCTTTATCATTCTCATCTCGTTTACTTAACAATTCGTTCTGCCATTGTAAAATATCCGTAGCCGTGATTTCTGATAGACTCTTTTCTTCAAAATACGGTCTAATATGGGTATTAATAATATGAATCTTTGTCCTATAGGTGTTCAGCTTAATTTGCGGTTTTATATCGGAAAGATAAACATCAATAAAAACTCCAAATCCCATATTGATATCCTTACTTTTCTTTGCTATAAAATCCCTTTCATAGGCTAATGCATCCTTTTTGGTCTCAAATCCTCGTTTATCATGTTGTTTCTTTTTCCCCTGCCAATCGGTATAGCGCAGAGATACTCTCCAACGTTTCCCATCATATCCATTCCAATTATCTTTAAAAACAGACATTATTCATTCCCCCTCTCGTGCCAATGTGCCATATCATAATTTACATCTCCTTTGATACTTGTTTCCAAATCACTCTTAGCCGTAAATAACATACGGATCAAATAATTCTTCTTATTCATAATCTTTGTATTCTGGGAAGCATCATCAAATTTTTCAAGAACATATAGGATGGCTCCGCTGTCTAAACAATAAAATTGATTTCCCATAGATCTTGCATCATAGGTTTCACCATTATTAAAAGTAATTGTTCTGCCTGTGGCGATAATCTCACTCATATAATCAAGTAGGGCATCTACCATTGCTCCATATCCATCAAAAACCAAAGTTTCATAACTAATTAGATATTTCAGCTCCTCTATGGCACGTGCTTTGATTTCGTATTGCGATAGCTGACACTCCCTACATTCTTCTAAAAGATGGTGATATGATAAAATTTGGCACAGCTCACTATATTCAAAAGTTTTTACCAACTCCTGCATTGGAACTAATTGCCTTGATATCATAGGTATAACCTCCCTCTCTCCATCCTTTTCCTGATAGATTGATTGATGATTATTTGCTTTTTTATTATTTACTTTGTTATTAATTACTTGTGTTGGATTTTCCGTGTGCGGTACTTCCGTAATCGAAGACACCGTTTTCGAAGTTTCCGTAAACGGAATCACCGTGATCGGATTTTCCAATTGCGGTGGAACTGGTATTTGATGCACTTCAATCACATTTTTACCAAAGCGTCCACTACCAGTTCTTTCTTGTCCACCAGTCAGATATCCTCTTCTTATTAATTCATTCACACTAGATCGAATACAATCCACTCCGTCTGGAAGAATTTTTGAAAAGCCTTTCACATTAAAATCCCAGTTGTCTGATAAAGATAATATGGTTACCAGCATTCCACGATCTCTTAAATTGAGATTCTGATCCAATAGAATATCTTTGCTTACATTTACATACAATCCTTGTGTTTTGTTCTTTAAAACTGCCAAAAAATCACTCCTTCCAATTGAAAAGGGGCGTTGACTATGCTAGAATATTTTTATATAAAACGTACATGCATAGTCATGTGCCCAAGCTCCTGCGCCAACAGGGGCTTTTTCTTTTCTCCAAATTTCATCATCTGTTACCTCTTCATACATGCTTCTTCATAGTAGATACGGTTAATTTTTCCACTCATTACAAGTAACTTCGGATTTTCCTTTTTCATGCGTTCCGATAAATCCTTAATAATGGCGTATCCTTTACTTCGACAAACTCCCCAATCAGCACATACCTCGCTTACATCTACATAGACTGGTTTCATCATTACTTCCATACGTTTCTCTCCTCTCGTGTAATATTTGGAATAGAAATAAATTTATTACTATTTTAATTTATTATACAGAAACATATTTATTTCTGTCAAGTGTATTTTAGAAATATATTTATTTCTGTTCTTTCTATTTTTTTTATTCTATGATAAAATAGATTCACATTTAAGAAAACGAGGTGATTTAACAAATGTCAGTTGGACGAAAAATAAGAGCCATACGTGATTTGCGAGGTATGACTCAAAAAGATCTTGGTATAAAGGCTGGTTTTTCAGCTGCCACTGCAGATGTACGGATCAGACAATACGAAAGCAATAAAATGGTTCCAAAAGAAGATAAACTCAAAGAAATAGCGGATGCACTTGATGTTGATGTCAGTGCTTTGAAAAGTCATGACATCTTCTCAGATTTGGATTTGATGCAGATATTATTTGAACTTGAGGAGAATTATGGACTGGTAATAGGGAAAGAGACTAATCGATATATATTGTCATTTGACGAAGAACATCCATTATTTCGATTTATCAACAACAACCTTGACAGCTGGTATCGAGCAAAGTCACAGCTTCTATCAAATTCAGAAGATTCAGGCTATGATGATAAAGAATATTCACTTTGGAAATACAGATTCCCACTTGATAATATGGAATTAGAGAAAATCAATGCGACTAAAGTACATGAAAAATACAAGCCATTTGTGAATGACACCTACAGCATAAAAAAGGTCAATGAATTCATTCTTTTATTTGAGAAATTGATCAGAAACGGATTTGATATACAAATAGCATCAGCTCCTGAACGATCTGGTATCGGAACCTATGTATGCTGTGCGATATTTAAACACTCAGAATTGTTAGACGCTACTGGTGAAGCAGCTAATGCTTATGCAGAGTATCTTTC
>Ga0209373_10003676_pt1 | contig 13939 bp, 3 predicted proteins | sample Higcelweek5metaG_FD_187173 | JGI IMG/M metagenome (GOLD analysis project Ga0209373, IMG submission 187173) | Freshwater pond sediment microbial communities from the University of Edinburgh, under environmental carbon perturbations - High... | ecosystem: Environmental > Aquatic > Freshwater >...
TGAGCGAGGCAAATTGCGAGTGGGTAAAAAACTCGCCGTTTACAGTAGCTTCAATCGCCAGGGTTCCGTCAACCGACATGTATTGTTCCCAGTCGATGCGTTTAATTTTCTTATACAGATCCATGTGATCACGAATCATAAATTGCGAGAACGGTTTCAATACTTTCAATGCGGTGCGCAAGTGCAGGTTGCTTTTATAAAGCATCGACTGATCACCCTTAAATTGAACAGCCCGGTTAAGGATTTTCACCTCCTCGGTACCTATATTTCGTAATTCTCCGGCGACTATCTCTTCCAACCCGAAAAGGGTGGTGGCTACCATTTCAAATTTTTCCATAATCTTTTCTGTTTCTTAAAATAAACCCGATACCAGCTACAATAGTTTTCCGGCAATAAATCCGGTTGTCCAGGCGGCTTGTAAGTTAAAACCTCCGGTAATGGCATCAATGTCGAGAATTTCGCCCGCAAAGTAGAGATTTTTTACCACTTTACTTTGCATCGTGTTCAAATCGATGCTTTGCAAACTCACTCCGCCGCAAGTTACAAACTCCTCTTTGAAAGTTGATTTTCCGTTTACGGCATACACATCGTTGGTTAAAACTGTCATTAATTTATTGAACCCCTTTCTCCCCAGTTCATCCCAGCGTTTGGTTGCAGGCAAGTCACTCTTTTCAACCAGAAAATCCCACAACCGTTCGGGCAAATTGTATGGCCTGAAATTGGCAATTTGCTTTTGACCATGCTCTTTTACAATCTCTGAAAGAAAGTTCATCACGATCTCGCTGTTTGGCTCATTTGCCCAATTCACCTGAACCTTAAAATGATAATTCATTTCACTCAACAACCGGGCACCATACGACGATAACTTCAAAATGGCCGGACCGCTCATGCCCCAATGGGTAATCAGCAACGGACCAGCAGCTTTTAACTTTGTTCCCTGAATGTTTACCAAGGTGTTTTCAATCACAATGCCCATTAATTGGGTGATTTTTTCAGTTGGCATATTGAAAGAGAACAGCGATGGAACCGGGTTTTCAATTTGGTGACCTAACACCTCCAACCAATTCAGTCCGCTCCGTTTGGGAGAACCGCCCGTGGCTACAATAACCTTATCGAATGTTTCCGGCTTTCGGTTTTCTGGCAGAAAGTGAAGTTCAATCTGTTCATCTTTAGGCCGAAGGGCTTTGATCCCGCAGCCAGTCTCAATTTGAATATCAAGCCGTTTTGCCTCTCTTAGAAAACAGTCGATAATGCTTTGTGAATCTTGCGATACCGGAAAAACACAACCATCATCCTGGATTACCAACGGAACACCCCGCGATTCGAACCACTCCATGGCATGTTTGGTGTTGAACACTGAGAAGGGTTTTTTCAGGCTTTTCCCTCCTCGGGGATAGGCTTCACAAAGTTTTGGGATAGAGGTACAACCGTTGGTAACATTGCAGCGTCCACCACCTGAGACTTTAACCTTTGCCAGTAATTCTTGTGATTTTTCAAAAATGATTACCCTTGCATCGGGATAATTTTCTTTCGCCGTAATGGCTGCAAAAAAACCTGCAGCCCCACCTCCGATAATGGCAAGTCTCATGATTTTGGATGATACTTCAATTGCATCCCATGCAGAAAATTACGCAAAACCTGGTCTTTACAGGGTTGGTACTGGTCTTGTTTTGGATTTCGGAAAAAGGCGCTCAGTTCGTGGCGACTAAAGCGAAAGTTGACCAAACCAAGAATCTCCAAAATATCTTCATCCCGCAGGTTTAAGGCAATCTTCAATTTCCGAAAAACGATGTTGTTATTCAGCTTTTTTTCGGCAGCTGGTTGCTCGCCATCCTTTTTACCACGCTTTTCGTTTATAAAACCATTGAGGAAAGAGGCCAGTTGAACGTCGTAAATACCTTTAAAATCAGGATCTTCATCTTTTTTTAACCAGACACACACCTGTGTACGGGTCACCTCTAGCCCACCCGAGCCAAAAAGTTCAATCATTTTAGTATCGCTATATTCGAATGTATACCGGATGATGCGCAGGATGTCGTTGTTCATATTCTTCTTATTAAAATTTAAAGAACGAAATTACTCAAAAACAAATTGGTTTACTATTCATCAAATCGAATACAGATTCAATAAAAATAAATCATACTGATAAATTAAATTTTGATTGTTATTTAAATAGGCATAACTTGAAGAAAATAAGGGAACAAAAATTTCAGAAAATTGTTAATTAAGTTAATAGTAACGTTTCAATTCAAAAAAATACATTTTAGGAAAAATACCCCTTCCCTTACTGTAATGGTTGGTTTGATTAAATCATTTTTAATTTAATATAAATAACTATAATTAAAATAATTACATCAAATTGGGCAATTTAGTATTAAAAAAAGATGTGACTATTATATTCAGGTGAAAGCAAAAACATAAATATGTCTGATTTGTTAATTTATTCATTATGTAATAAACTGTAATGATGAAAAGATATTTACTCCTACTTATTGTTCTATCTCAATTTTCAGTAATCTTTGGTCAAACGCCTGGATTAATTGTTCAAACAGCAACACCGCCAGGGAAAGGTGTCATGGATCCCAATGGTGACGGGTATGTTTCTTCGAAGACTAATGGAGTACAATTGGGATTTACCAACCCTCCCAACAATGATGTCTCACAAAGTGAGATTCCCTATGTACCAATTGAGAACCCCGATCCTACCGGCGACCTGTTTAGCGGGCCAACGGGTGGATTTGCTGATATTGTAAGTAACGGTGTGGTTGCCTATTTTGATGGCGCCAATTTTTTGATCCGTTTTAGGGTTGGCGATTATTCTACGAATTCGAAAGGGTATTCGGTTTTAATTGATTCAGACCAAAAATTTGGTTTTACAGGTATCAATGCCGATCCCAATGCAGTAAACGGAAATCCGGGGTTTGAAGTTGAAATAGTGCTTAAAACCAACTTTTCAGTCGATGTGTATAATATAAATGGTACAACTACAGGTACACTTTCTGCAACACACTCCGTTTCAACCAATTCCCAGAAAGCTGTTGCGGTTACCATGGATAGTGGAAATCCCGACTATTTTTATGATTTTTATATTCCTGTATCAGATTTGGCAGCATTGGGAATCAGTGCCAGCACTCCTCTTCGATTTGTTACCGTAACCAGCAATAATCCACAAGCAGCAATAGGAAATAATAACATTTCTGATGTTGGAGGTGCTACTACGGGTCCCAACCTCGATGCAATTTATATAGGAATAATTGACGGACAGACTCCAACGCCTCTTTCAACATTAGATCTTTATGGTGTTTTAAATCGTTCACTTTGTCCATCAATTAATAGTGTAGCAGTTGCCAACACAACCATTTCAGGAACTTCTTCTGAAGCGTCGGGGACAACTATTACTGTTTATGTTTACCAAAGCAATGGTACAACGCTTATCGGAAGCGGCACAACCTCGACTTCGGGAACAACATGGTCGATTAATGTATCAGCTTTAAGCCCGGCAGTAACATTGGCCGGAGGACAGATTATAAAAGCAACTGCCACTGCAAGCGGGAAAGGCGCTTCGTACGATAATTGTGACATGGAAACTGTTACCAATTGTTCCGGTACTACCGGAACCAGCGTTACAGTGAATACCATCAGCGGTGCAAAGGGATATACCATTACCAATACGTTTGCATCGGGAACCATATTTACCTGGTATAATTCTGATTTTACAATCGCAATATATCCCGATAAAAACGGTTCGACTACAATGATTCCCAACCCGGTTACATCAACGGCAGCGAATCAAACCATAACATTTACAACCCAAACTGGTCAAACATTTCCAAACGGCGTATTCTATTTTACTTTTCAGGAACCCGGAAAATGTGTCTCCAGTTTTCTGTCCGATTGTCAGTACAGCAATACTGGAATATCAACCACCCCAACAATTACAACAACGAATATTACAACATCAACCACATCAATTAGCGGGACGTGTGGCTCCGTAGCTACTCCCGGAGCAACCATCTATTTATATGTCAATGGCGTTTACCGGGACAAAACGACCGTAATAAGCGGCACAACCTGGACCATAAGCGGGTTGAATTTCTCAGCTGATTTATGCAAATCGGTAACCATTTCAGAGGCAGATGCCGGGAAATGCCCTACATCACAAGGTTCATCAAAAACAGTGTTACGAACAGCCAACTCACCAACGATTAACTCATCAGGCTGTAGCGCGTCACCACCGACTACTATTGGTGGGATCTCTTCCGAAATTGGAGCTACTGTTACCCTTTATCGTACTTCGCCAACTTCCACAACACTAGGAACTGCAGTTGTTCAGAGTGATGGAACATGGAGTGTTTCAGGATTAACCCTTAGTAACGGGAACGTATTAGCGGCTGCTGTTACATCAGGAAGTTGTCTGCTTGCAAGCGCCAATTCATCATCTGTAACAATATCAACGCAAACAAACATATCAAGTTATACGATTGGTTTTACCACACCAATCATTCAAAATAGCACATCAGTTAGTGGAACAATTTCGGGTGGAACTTATCCGGTAACATTAAAATTATATGTTGACCTGGCAATAGTTGGTTCAGGTACTTTGATCAGTGCGGCAGGAAATTGGACGGTATCAGGACTAAATACTTTTGATTTGGCCGTGGGAAGTAAAGTCCAGGTTACATTAACCGGTACCGGATGTGAGAGCAATTTAAGCACAAACTTTGCGACTGTTCAATGTTTGCCACCTCTTGATAAAACAATTTCGGCAACGGCAACAACTTATTGTGGAAATTCTTATGGTACAGTGACTGTTCAAAATTCGCAAGCGAATATTTTATATGTACCAGTCGCAATCGATGGTGTAACCGTTGCTGGATATTCAGCACTTGGAAATGGTTCGAATATAAATATGACAACGAACCTGTTAACGATAAACCCAACAACAATAAAAGTAAAAGCTTCAATCCTGCCGGTTGGTACATGTGATATTCTAATGTCGGGAAGTGTAATTTTTACAGTAAATCCATTACCGACAGCGCCAACCGGAAACTCCCCGCAAATTTTTTGTACGTCGGGCACAACAACACTTTCTGATTTAGTGATAACTGCTCCATCGGGAAGTACCATCAAATGGTATTCTGTTGCAAGTGGTGGAACCTCAATTGTTTCTTCAACTACAATTGTGAATGGAACAACCTATTATGCTGAATCAGTTAATTCTACTACAGGTTGTATCAGCTCAACAAGAACTCCCATACTGGTACAGACAGGAATTCCGGCTGCTCCAACGGCAAATTCAAGTCAGACCTTCTGTTCGGGCGCTACATTAAATAACATCGTGGCAACACTTTCAGGCCCCGGAACATTAAGCTGGTATGCCGCCAGTTCAGGAGGAACAGCCCTGCCCGGAACGACAACCTTAGTGAATAATACATCCTATTATGCCGAGAATACACAGAATACCTGTCATAGTACCAGAACGCCTGTAACTACTTTCATTAATTTAGTTTCCGGCGGGACAATTGCGGGTAATCAAACGATTGATTATGCCGGAGATCCAGCTACTTTTACAGTTAGTGTGGCATCAACCGGATCAGGAACACTGAGCTATCAGTGGCAGAGTAGTACAACAAGTTCGTCTACCGGATTTAGTGATATTCCAGGTGCTACTTCTTCCATATATGATATACCATCTGGTTTAATAATAACTACTTACTACAAACGCATTACAACAAGCACAATAAATTTAACGGCTTGCACCAGCGAAAGCAATGTGTTAACAGTTTCCGTAAACCCGTGTATTAATCCATCGATAACCACACAGCCTCCAGCTGCAGCTTCTGTATGTGAAAACAATGGCACCGCGACTATTACAGTTTTGGCGGCAGGTTCAGGTTTAACCTTTCAATGGTATGTTGACGGAACCACATTACTTTCAAATACTGCACCATACAGCGGGGTTACATCCAATACCCTTACCATTACAAATCCTGCGTCAGCGTTAAATGGCAAACAATATACTGTGAAAATAAATGGGTTATGCGGAAGTGAAACAACCAGTAATTCAACAACACTTACTGTCAATCCAACACCAATAATCAACAATTTAACAACAACATCTTGCAGCGGCGGAACATTTACAGTAACACCTGTAAATTCTACTGTCGGGACAGTACCTACTGGTACAACTTACAACTGGCCAGCGCCTACTGTGACCGGAGGCATAACTGGTGGAGTATCAGGCAGTGGGTCAGCATCGATCAGTGGTACTCTTACCAATCCTACCTTAACAGTTCAGACAGCCGTTTATACTGTAACTCCCATGTCGGGAAGCTGTTCCGGAACAACCTTTACACTGACCGATACCGTTAAACCAAAACCGGTGATAACTGTAACTTCCGATTTATCGATTTGCGCTGGTAACAGTGCAACTCTAAATGCAAGCGGAGGGTTAAGCTATTCATGGAGCCCTTCAACCGGATTAAACGCCACAACCGAACCGAGTGTAGAAGCCAGTCCGGCAAGTACAACAACCTATACCGTAACAGGAAACAATTCATACGGATGCAGTAATACCGCATTGGTAACGGTAACGGTAAATCCGTTGCCCACCGTTTTTGCTATTACTGGATCGACAACAATTTGCAATGGAACTTCTTCGCAGTTGAGCGATGCAACGCCCGGAGGGGTTTGGAGTTCATCCGACACTGTGGTGGCTAAAGTTAATTCATCGGGATTAGTTACTGGTATAACCCCTGGCACAGCAACAATTTACTATACAGCAACCAATGGTTCGGGTTGTGTTTCAACTGTTCAAACCCCGATCATCTATCTTTCGGCATTGAACGTTACAAATAGTAATCATCAGGTAACCTGCCATGACGGTTCCAACGGTTCAATAGACCTGACTGTTTCGGGCGGAGCTGGTTCATATACCTACTTATGGGGTGATGGTTTTACAACTGAGGACCGTACAAATCTGATTTTCGGAACATATTCAGTAACCGTTAAAGATGCCAACAATTGTTCTGTGGTAAAAAATTATACAATTACACAACCAACAGAAATCTCAGCTTCGGCAGTGATCAACCATGTAAGCTGCAACAGTTCAAACAACGGAAGCATCAACCTTACAGTAAGCGGGGGAACTTCACCCTATACCTTTGCCTGGAGCAACGGAGCTGTTACAGAAGATATCAGTTCAGTGGCGCCGGGAACCTACACGGTTACCATTACCAATGCGGCAGAATGCACCCTCGTTTCACCTTTTAGTATCAAAAATGTTTGTTTAAATATTACAAAAACACTTCATGCAATAAATGGAAATACAGCTGCAACGACCTTTAATGCAATTGGTGATATTCTTGCATACGATATTCTTGTTACCAATACGGGAACAGCAACTTTAACCAATATCGTGGTAACCGATCCACTGACAGGGCTTAACCAAACAATTGCCAGCCTGGCACCTGGCGCTTCACAAACAATAACGACCACATACATTATACAGGCTTCCGATTTAACAACATCAACCATCGTCAATACGTCAACGGCCAACTTTACCTACAACAGTTTACCTTATACGTTCAGTGATATTGAAACTGTTGGTGCCGGAATTGCCGATCTGACCATTTCGAAGAGAGTTGAAAGCAGCCAGGTAATTTCAGGTGGAGAGTTAATATACAGAATTGTGGTGAAGAACAATGGCCCGGCACCTGCACGGAATGTTCAAATAGCTGATGTTGTCACAGTTTTTCCAAATCCGACCTTTTCTACTGCACTGGGGGGAACCTACTCGGAATGGAATAGTCCATATACGGTGCCGGGACAAATGGCCAACGGGGCAACCGATACCATCTATCTGAAAGGCACTCTTGCCACAACCCAGTGTTCGGCAGTGACCAACAGCGCAACCGTGAGCAGCGATAACGATAACAATACAGCCAACAATAGTACCGGAACGATTACAACAACTGTTTTGGATCAAACAACGCCTGTGATTACCTTTTGTCCTTCGGCAATATCGAGGGCTGTCAATTTCAACTGTACTTTGGTTGGACTTAATTTGGGAACCCCAACAGCTACCGATAACTGCTCGGTTGTTTCGTTTACAAACAATGCACCGGCAATTCTTCTTTTAGGCGATACAACCGTAACCTGGACTGCAACGGATGCCAGCGGAAACACTTCAACCTGTACTCAAACGATTACGGTAACAAATTCAGCGCCTACTGTTGTAAACGACAGCTATTCTGCATTACAAAATGCAACAGTTGGTGGCAATGTGTTACTGAATGATATTGACAATGAAGGGCAATCGCTTACTGTAATCAACTGGGGATCACCATCGAACGGAGTTCTTACTTCGACAAACAGCAATGGGGTGTTTAGCTTTTCAACCGGATCGGTTGGTACATCAAGCTTTACCTATACAATCACAGATGCTTGTGGGTTAACATCTACAGGAACCGTAACAATTACAACAGAATCATGTGTGGCGCCGCCATCAATACCCGGGCCTATCAAAGTGACGAAATAACAGATGATGAAAAGTGATGAATTTAGAATATGGGTTTTATGAGAAAGATATATACTTTTCTGGTTTTAGCGTTTTTTGTGGCTACGAGTGCCTCAGCAGCTAATTTTGTTGTAACGAACACAAACGATAGCGGAGCCGGTTCACTGCGACAGGCAATACTTAATGCCAATGCTTCGGTAGATGCGGATAACATCATTTTCTCAATTCCGGGTTCAGGTCCATTCACAATTACACCAGTAACCGCATTGCCCAAAATTACCGGATCAACATCTGTTGACGGTTATACTCAACCAGGATCAATTCAACCAGGATCTACCTGGCCTGCAAAAATTAAAATTATATTGGATGGTAACGGTCTTGCTGAGAGCGGACTATACTTAACGCCATCAGCATTCAACAGTAGTGTAAGTGGTCTTTCCATTGTGGGTTTTGGTGCAGTCGATATGAATGCGGCACTTCACCTTATGGGAAGCAATTCAACCATTTCCGAAAACCTGATTGGTTTATTGCCTGATGGTACTCCAAAAGCAAATTATGCAGGGATTTATATTCACGGATGTGATAACTTAACGATTGGAGGTTCAACACCTGAATCGCGCAACGTGATATCGGGTAATACAAACGAAGGTATAACTGTGGTTCCGGCATTGCACGATGGTTCACCAACAAATTATTCAACGAATCATCTCATTCAAAATAACTTTGTTGGAACAAACTTATATGGAACAGCAGCCATAGGAAATGGAATGCATGGCATAGATTTCGATGGCGCCAATAACAGCTACATTTTAGATAATGTGGTTGGAGGCAGTGGTCAATATGGGTTAGGTATTGACGCGACCTATGCGGCAGATCCTCCAATGATCTATAATATTACGGTTAAGCGCAACCGGATTGGTATTGGGGTAAATGGTGAAAATATTGGAAACAGTGTAGCAGGTATTATGGTCATTAATGCACATGATATCATTATCGGCTCCTCGGTTGCCGATGCTAATATTATTGCATACAATGGCACCGGTGTGATTGTAAGAGATTGGCCGTCTGCCACAAGCGGTTCATGTTATAATGTTCAGATTACCTACAACCGGATTTATAATAATATTGGCGTGGGGATAGACCTGAATGGAGATGGTCCTACTTTGAATGATGGAACCGATCCTGGTCCTTATGACGCTGACCTGGGTCCAAATGGGTTACAAAACTATCCGGTAATCGATTCAGCGTATGTGAAAGACGGAAACCTAATTATCAAGGGCTCTCTGAAAACCGATCTGCCCAATTCAAATTACAATGTTGTATTTTTTAATAATCCCCAGGGAGTGCTGGATTACGCGACCTATGGTTATGAATGCTATACCCGGATTGGGTTAATATTAGTGACAACCAATGCCAATGGAGTAGCAAATTTCAGAGCAGAATATCCCTATACAACTGAAACGGGTAAGGGACAAGCTATACCAGGCGACCATATTGTTTCGTTTGCCCGGAGCGCTACGGAAAATACTTCAGAATTTTCACCTGCTGCTTTAGTTACAGCCACTGCAGATTCGGTTTGCACGTATACCGATGCAACCCGGACCTATTCCATCAATGCGGTACCCGGTGCAACTTCATATATATGGTCAACAACCGGAGGAACCATAACTTCGGGACAGGGAACAAATGCAATTACTGTCGACTGGACAGGTGTATCAATGGGAAATTACAATGTGCAACTCAAAGCAGTTAATGACTGTGGTGAAACTGTTACCGAGTCTACGCCGGTAGTGATTTACCAGTGTGCCACTGATCTTTTCATTTCAAAAACAGATAGTCCAAATCCGGTACAAGCGGGTGGTATTCTCACCTACACGATTACAGTGACCAATACTGCTCCGGGAGCAATCAATGCATACAATGTCGTTGTTAATGATACACTTCCTGCTGGATTAACTTTAAACAACGCTTCCCCTACAGCCGGCACGTGGAATTCGCACAAATGGTCAATAGATACATTAACAGCCGGAGCTACGGCCATTTTAACACTCACTGCCACTTTAAATTCAGGTTATTCTTTACCAACAATAATAAATATCGCTTCTGTCATTTCAACAACTCCTGATCTTGTTCCGGGGAATAACAGTGATACTGCAATTACATTTGTTGGTATTTCAGCTGACTTAGCTGTCACAAAGACGTTCACCAATCCTGCCGATCTGGTTGTGCCAGGAAGCATGGTTTATTTCACCACAACGGTTAGAAACCTTGGCCCAAGTAATGCCTTAAATGTTAAAATCAATGATATTAATTCCTCCCTGACAAATAAGGAATTTTCGCTGGATGGAAACACCTGGACCGACATTGAATCGGCGCCATTTACAGTACCGGTTTTAATGTCTGACACCATTATCACCGGCTATCTGAGAGGTCTGTTATTAAGCAATTTCACCGGGACATTTTCCAATATTGTAACCGTTACTTCGGATACGCCCGACGGGATTCTTTCTAATAACGCCGATACGGTTTCAAAAACAGTTAGCCCAATAGCTGACCTGAAAATTGTAAAAATTTGTAATACACCTCCGGCAAATATTATAGCCGGAAATGAAGTTCAATACACACTCACAGTATCGAATCTTGGACCAAGTGATGCAGCTGATGCGACCTTTACTGACGATATGATAACTGCCGGATCATTTACCGGAACTCCTGTATATTCAGCTGATAATGGATCGAACTGGCTTACCTGGACAGGAAGTTATACGACCCTTACGAGCCTTTCAGATGGTTTATCCATATCCATTTTACTGAAAGGTACTTTAGCAGGCGATTTCACAGGCACACTAACCAATACCGCATCGGTTAGCAGTACTACAACCGATACAATTCCTTCAAATAATACAAGTACAATATTTTCAGCGGTAGGTGTTGAAGCCGATCTTTCAATAGTAAAAACAGGACCAGCTTCTGTAACATCCGGCGGAATAGCAAGTTACACGCTTAATATCACAAACAATGGTTCAAGTCAAGCTCAAAATATATTCATTTCTGATGTTTTCGATCATCTGTATTTTTCAAATACAACCTATTCCGATGGAACAAACTCTGGTTCATGGAGCGGCTCCATCAATTATTCGACACTGAATGCTTCAGAAAATAAAACCATTTCAATTTCGGCTACAGTAAATCAAAATTTGATAAGCAGTACTACAATTAAAAATTTAGCAACTGCATTTAGTTCAATCTATGATCCCCTATTGGCAAACAATTCTGATTCTATTTTTTCAACTGTCTTGACTTCAGCCGACCTGACGATATCAAAAGTTTTAAATACCCCCGATTCAATGGTTATTGCCGGACAAACGGTTGAGTATACCATTACCGCACACAACAATGGACCAAGCCAGGCTTCCGGTTATACCGTACATGACCAGTTTTCATCAGGTACAATTCCTTTGCAATATCTTCCACATGGTAATTCAAGTTGGTTAAACTGGCCTTCCAATAATCAGGTAGGTTTCGGGAATCTTAGCTCAGGGGGAACATCTACGATAAAAGTTCGTGCTACTGTAAACATAGACAACAACGGCACAATCAGCAATTCTGCCACGATCAGAAGTTTAACCCCTGATCCGGTTCCGGGTGACAGTACCTTCACGACTACACCGGTTCAGGTAAACGATCAAACCCCGCCAACCATTTCCTGTCCTGATCCTGTCACAGTAAGCTGTACCGGGGATATTCCGGCTGCTGATGTAGCTTCTGTAATAACCTCCGATAATTTTGGAGGAATAATAACCGTTACCCAGGTTGGAATCGATTCAAAAATCAATCAAACATGTGACAATCAGTATAACCTTGAACGCACCTACCGTGCAACCGATTCGAGCGGCAATTATTCCGAATGTACTCAGACAATTACGGTATATGATACCATTGCACCAATCGTTACATGCCCAACTCCTGTTACTGTTGCCTGTACACAAGATATTCCGGTGGATATAACCAACTATACCGAATTTGTGAATCAGGGAGGAACTGCAACTGATAATTGTGCGGGTTCATTGATAATAACCCAGGTTTCCAATACTGTTTCCAACCAACAATGTCAGAATAAATTTACAATTACAAGGGTTTACAGGGTTTCTGACGATTGTGGAAATTCCTTCACATGCGATCAGATCATCACGGTAAACGATACAATTCCACCAATCTTCACCACACCTGCCGATACGACCATTTCTTGTTCAGGGTCAAAAGATCCGGACGATTTAGGTTTACCATTAATTGCAATTTCAAATTGCGGCGGAACCAACCAGACATCTTCTTACACCGATGCTTGGGAAGCCCCGGTCGGATGTAACGGAACCGGTACGATTCTGCGCACCTGGACAGTAACCGACCAATGCGGAAACTCCGCTTCATCGGTGCAACGGATTACCATTGTTGATGTTTCCGATCCAACAATTACCTGTGCATCACCAGAAATATCCTACAACACCGATCTGGGTGATTGCAGTTATACCGTTCAGGGAACTGCTCTTGATCCGGTAACCACCAACGACAATTGTGGAATTTCGACGGTTACAAATGATTTCAACCATCTTTCTTCCTTACAAGGTGCCATATTTCCTGTTGGAACGACAACAGTTATCTGGACAGTTACCGATAACTGCGGAAGAACAGCAACATGTTCTTATGATGTGATCGTTGTGGATAATGAAAAACCAATTGCCAATTGTAAAAACATTTCAGTAAACTTAATCGCAACCGGAAATGCAACAATAACGGCTGTTGATATCAATAATAACAGCATTGATAATTGCGGAATATTTTCATTGACTGCTTCTAAAACTTCATTTGGTTGTTCCGATGCAGGTGCTAATACAGTTACCTTAACGGTTACCGATATTCATGGTAATAGCTCAACCTGCGATGCAACAGTTACCGTAAACGATCTGAATGCTCCAACGCTATCGATAAATGATGTAACAGTCGATGAAAGCGCTGCAACTGCAAACTATACTGTAACTTTATCTAATCCAAGCGATTGTGATGTAATCTTCACAGTAAATACGACCAACGCCACTGCAATTTCAGGAAGTGATTATACTCCAATTACTGCCACAACCGATACAATTTTTGGCGGATCGACAACTACGACTATCAGCATACCAATTCTTGATGATCAAATTGCGGAACCGGTTGAGACCTATTATGTGAATTTAAGTAATACAATTCATGCAGTTTTGGCAGATAACCAGGGGTTGGGGACTATTACAGATAATGATTCCGCTTCTGTTGCTATCAACGATGTAACTGTAAATGAGAATGCCGGAACAGCAACTTTTGTGGTAAGCTTATCAGGCAATACCCAGAGTTCAATCAGTGTTGATTATGCTACTGCTGATTCCACTG
>Ga0209373_10003677_pt1 | contig 13939 bp, 10 predicted proteins | sample Higcelweek5metaG_FD_187173 | JGI IMG/M metagenome (GOLD analysis project Ga0209373, IMG submission 187173) | Freshwater pond sediment microbial communities from the University of Edinburgh, under environmental carbon perturbations - High... | ecosystem: Environmental > Aquatic > Freshwater >...
TAAAGTGAACATTAAAAATCAAGTAGTAACAAAGTTAATCACAATAGGAAAGAAAAGTAAGTTGATGAAATATGCTGCGATTTTTATTTTAGCGGTTATTTTTGCATATCATCATTTGGTACAAAAGATTTCTACTAATAGATGCCGCTATACAGGTATATTGGCAGCTATTGCTGTGTTTATGTTTAGCAGTAGTTTTTCATCCTTTATATATAATAATGATACATTTATTTCGGAAAATAAATATGAAGAGAATATGAGCGAAGTAAATGAGCTGTCATCAGATGTATTGATGTTAAAAGCTATGCCAACAGATGCAGTTGCTGATAATATAGAAGAAATTGGGACAATGCAAAGTTCTGAAGATATTATAATATATGACGAAAATGGAGAAGTAGAAAAGGCGGAATTTGGTGATGACTGGAAACTTATTTTGGTAAATAAACAGAATGTGGTTTTGGATAATTACAAATTTGAACTTGGAACAATCAGAGGAAGCATACAAGCTGATACCAGAATACTCGGCGAGTTAAATGATATGCTTGACGCTGCAAAGAGTGATGGCATAAGTTTGGTAGTATGTTCGGGATGTCGTGATTATGGAAGGCAAACCACTCTATTTGAAAAAAAGATAAAGAATTATATGAACAGTGGCATGTCTTATTTTGATGCCTATGCATTAGTGTCAAGAGCAGTCACAATACCAGGCTCAAGTGAACACCAGATAGGATTGGCGTTAGATATTGTTAGTAGTACTTATGCGATTTTAAATGAAGGTTTTGGTGAAACCGAGGCAGGAATGTGGCTAAAAGAAAATTGTTATAAATATGGATTTATCTTAAGATATCCTAAAGGAAAAGAGTATATTACAGGTATTGAATATGAACCTTGGCATTATAGATATGTTGGAGTAGAGGCAGCCAGTGAAATTACCAAACAAGGGATTACGTTAGAAGAATATGTTGAGCAGATTGGAATGAAATAATGTATAAAGTGTTAAAGCTAGAAGGTGAAGCAAAAAGAGGGGAATTGAAAACGGTACACGGAACGATTCAAACTCCTGTATTTATGAATGTTGGAACGGCTGCTGCTATTAAAGGTGCTGTTTCTTCGGAAGATCTTGAACAAATAAATACGCAGGTGGTATTATCAAACACGTATCATCTTCATGTCAGACCAGGAGATGAAGTGATTAGAAAATTAGGCGGACTCCATAGGTTTATGTCTTGGGATAAGCCCATACTAACAGATTCAGGTGGATTTCAGGTCTTTTCACTAAGCGATCTTAGAAGGATAAAAGAAGAAGGTGTATTTTTTAATTCACACATTGACGGACGTAAGATATTTATGGGTCCAGAGGAAAGTATGCAAATCCAATCAAATCTTGCATCTACAATAGCAATGGCGTTTGATGAGTGTCCAAGTTCAAAGGCAGATAAAGATTATATACAAACTTCCGTTGACAGGACCACAAGATGGTTAGAACGATGCAAAATTGAGATGGGACGGCTAAAGCTGCTGGAAGAGACAATAAATCACGATCAATTGTTGTTTGGAATTAATCAAGGAGCAATTTTTAAGGATATTAGAATTGAACATGCAAAACGAATATCAGAATTTGAATTAGATGGATATGCACTAGGTGGATTAGCAGTTGGAGAATCGCATGAGGAAATGTATTATGTACTAGAGGAAACGATTCCCTATTTGCCAAAAGACAAACCAACATATCTAATGGGGGTTGGAACACCAGCAAATATTCTGGAAGGTGTAGAGCGTGGAGTTGACTTTTTCGATTGTGTATATCCCACAAGAAATGGAAGGCACGGACACGTATATACGAATTTTGGAAAGCTTAATTTATTTAATGCCGCCTATGAACTAGATGATGGACCAATTGAGGAAGGGTGTGATTGCCCAACCTGCCGCAGGTATTCAAGAGCGTATATTAGACATTTACTAAAAGCAAAAGAAATGTTGGGTATGAGACTTTGTGTCTTGCATAATCTTTATTTTTATAATATGATGATGAAAGAAATAAGAAATGCTTTAGATGAAGGATGTTTTAAATCATATAAAAAGCAAAAGCTTAGTACCATGAATAAGATAGAAAACATAGAATAACGGAGGAAGAACAGTATGGGTACATTGTTAGCAACAGGGTCAGGAGAAAGCAGTATCGTGGTAATAGTACTGTATGTAGTAGTAATAGGAGCATTTATATATTTCGCAATGGTTCGTCCACAAAAGAAAGAGCAAAATAGGACAAAGGCCATGTTATCTAATCTTGCAGTAGGCGATAGCATTTTGACAAATAGTGGATTTTATGGCATCATCATTGATATAACAGAGGATACAATTATTGTAGAATTTGGTAATAATAAGAACTGTAGAATCCCTATGCAGAAGGCGGCAATTGCACAGGTTGAGAAACCAAACACTGAGGCTTGATTATTGTAAATAATAAACTAAAAAAATACGCCCATTGGGCGTATTTTTTTAGTAGTCTTGATTACTAGAAGTTATGGAAGACATCATTTTATGTTATATCTTGAAAATTGAATATAGATAGGATATTATTATTTAGATAGTCTTTGAAAAAAATGGAAAGGGTCACCAATATGGAATATAAAATTACATGCATAAGCGGGGATGGCATTGGCCCTGAAATAGTAAGAGAAGCAAAAAAAGTACTTGATGCAATTGCATCTATATATAAGCATAAGTTTCATTATACAGATATTTTAATGGGAGGGGCATCTATTGATGCATATGGAGTACCTCTAACAGAAGAGAGTATTCATATTGCAAAGAATGCAGATGCAGTATTGATGGGCTCAATAGGCGGAGATACTACAACTTCACCATGGTATAGATTAGAACCAAATTTACGGCCAGAGGCGGGATTACTTAAGATACGAAAAGAACTCAATTTGTTTGCAAATTTAAGACCAGCAGTCTTATATGATGTTTTAATGGATGCCTGTCCACTAAAAAAGGAAATTGCTATGCAAGGATTTGATATGGTAATTGTAAGGGAATTGACTGGCGGATTGTATTTTGGAGATAGAAGCACTATTATTGAAAATGATATAAGAAAAGCAATGGATATACTCACTTATGATGAGAATGAAATTAGAAGAGTTGCAATAAAAGCATTTGAAATTGCGATGAAAAGAAAACGAAAAGTAATAAGTGTGGACAAAGCTAATGTGTTAGATTCATCAAGATTGTGGCGCACTGTCGTCGAAGAAGTGGCAGTAGATTATCCGAAAGTAGAACTGGAACATATGCTTGTGGATAACTGTGCGATGCAGATTGTTAAAAATCCAGCACAATTTGATGTTATAGTGACTGAGAATATGTTTGGAGATATTTTATCAGATGAAGCAAGTATGGTGACAGGTTCTATAGGAATGCTTCCTTCAGCGAGTCTAAATGATACCAAATTTGGCTTATATGAGCCAAGTCATGGATCAGCACCAGATATTGCAGGTTTGAATATTGCAAATCCAATTGCAACAATTTTATCTTCATCCATGATGTTACGCTATTCATTTGATTTAGACAAAGAAGCGGATGCTATTGAAAAAGCAGTCAAAGAGATTTTAAATGACGGTTATAGAACGAAAGATATTATGTCTTTTGGCTGTAAGCAGGTCGGAACTATTGAGATGGGAGATTTGATTGCATCGCATATAAGAAAATAGTAGCTATTTTATCGAGGCGAAGTGTGATTTGAAAGAGAGGGATTATTATGAGAAGAAGTGATTTAGTAACAAAAGGAATGCAGCAGGCACCACACAGATCATTGTTTAATGCACTTGGTCTTACAAAAGAAGAAATGGATAGACCATTAATTGGTATTGTAAATTCATATAATGAAATTGTCCCAGGACATATAAATATTGATAAAATCGCTGATGCTGTAAAAATGGGAGTTGCAATGGCAGGCGGAACACCAATTATGTTTCCAGCGATTGCTGTTTGTGACGGAATTGCAATGGGTCATACAGGAATGAAGTATTCTCTTGTGACGAGAGATTTAATTGCGGATTCTACTGAATGCATGGCAATGGCACATCAGTTCGATGCACTTGTTATGATTCCAAATTGTGATAAAAATGTGCCAGGTCTATTGATGGCGGCTGCTAGAGTGAATGTGCCTACAGTATTTGTTTCAGGGGGACCTATGCTGGCAGGACGAGTAAATGGGGAAAGAACGAGTCTTTCTTCTCTGTTTGAAGCAGTAGGTGAATATGCAGCAGGAAAGATAACTGAAGAAGAAGTGAGTAAATATGAAGAAAACGCATGTCCTACATGCGGCTCCTGCTCAGGAATGTTTACTGCAAACAGTATGAATTGCTTATGTGAAGCATTGGGCATGGGGTTAAAAGGAAATGGTACCATTCCAGCGGTTTATTCTGAGAGAATCAGACTCGCTAAGCATGCGGGAATGAAAGTCATGGAATTACTTGAGAAAAATATAAGACCACGTGACATTATGAACGAGAAGGCATTTATGAATGCACTGACAGTAGATATGGCACTCGGGTGCTCCACAAATTCCATGTTACATTTACCAGCAATTGCGTATGAGGCAGGCATAGATTTAAATTTGGAAATAGCAAATGAAATAAGTGCAAAAACACCAAATTTATGTCATTTGGCACCTGTTGGAAATACCTATATTGAAGATTTGAATGAAGCTGGCGGTGTATATGCTGTCATGAATGAATTAAATAAAAAAGGATTACTTTATACTGACATTATCACTGCGACAGGTAAAACAGTAGGTGAAAATATTGCAAATTGTAATAATAAAAATCCAGAAATTATAAGACCAATTGATAATCCATATAGCATAACGGGGGGAATTGCTATCCTAAAAGGTAATCTGGCACCTGATTCAGGTGTTGTAAAACGTTCCGCAGTTGCACCTGAGATGCTGGTACATGAAGGCCCTGCAAGGGTATTTGATTGTGAGGATGATGCTATAGTGGCAATCAAAGATGGGAAAATAGTGGCAGGAGATGTTGTTGTTATTCGTTATGAGGGACCAAAAGGTGGCCCAGGAATGAGAGAAATGCTAAATCCAACCGCTACCATTGCGGGAATGGGACTTGGCTCCTCTGTAGCACTTATAACGGATGGACGTTTTTCCGGAGCATCGAGAGGTGCATCTATTGGGCATGTTTCACCAGAAGCAGCAGTAGGCGGGCCAATTGCACTCGTAGAAGAGGGTGATATAATTAAAATTAATATTCCGGAAAATAAACTTGATTTTGAAATTTCAGATGAAGAATTAGCAAGGAGAAAAGCCGCTTGGAAACCAAGAAAACCAAAGATTACGACGGGATATTTGTCTAGATATGTGGAAATGGTTACAAGTGGAGATAAGGGTGCAATATTAAGGGCTCCAAATAAAGAATAATATAAAAATCAGAATAATGGAGGGATAATGACATATGCAGTTAACAGGCGCACAAATTGTAATGGAATGTCTTAAAGAACAAGGCGTGGATACAGTTTTCGGGTATCCAGGTGGAACTATTCTAAATATATATGATGAGTTGTATAAATACAAGGATTCAATTACACATTACTTAACTTCACATGAGCAAGGTGCTTCACATGCAGCAGATGGATATGCAAGAGCTACAGGAAAGGTGGGGGTATGCCTTGCAACCTCAGGACCAGGTGCCACAAATCTTGTGACTGGTATAGCGACAGCATATATGGACTCTGTTCCGATGGTAGCAATCACTGCAAATGTCGTACTTCCATTATTAGGAAAAGATACATTCCAAGAGGTTGATATAGCAGGGGTGACAATGCCCATAACAAAACATGGATATATTGTTAAGGATGTCAGAGAATTAGCAGATACAATCCGTAAAGCATTTGAAATTGCACAGACGGGCAGACCAGGTCCCGTATTAGTAGACATTACGAAGGATGTTACGGCCAATAAAACTGAGTTTATACCTAAGCAACCTGCACCAATCAAAAGGGTATCCTCTTTTGAAGATGCAGATATTGTAAAAGCAATTGAATTGATTGAACAGTCTTCTAGACCATATATATATGTGGGCGGTGGCGCTGTCATTTCTGAAGCAACAGATGAAGTAGCAAAATTTGCGCACATGATTCAAGCCCCTGTATGTGATACGCTGATGGGGAAGGGCGCCTTTGACGGAACCGATGAACTATATACGGGCATGATAGGTATGCATGGTACAAAAACTGCAAATTGTGGGGTAAGTCAATGTGATTTGCTAATTGCAATAGGAGCACGGTTTTCGGATAGAGTGACTAGTAATGCAAAGAAATTCGCGCAAAATGCAAAGCTGTTACACATTGACATTGATCCAGCAGAAATTAATAAGAACATTAAGTCACATGCGCATATTATTGGAGATGTAAAAGACGTATTGACAACATTAAATGCACGTTTAAAACAACAGGAGCATCCTGAATGGATTTCAAAAATCAAAGAGTTCAAATTAAAATATCCACTGAAATACCCTCAAAAGACATTGACATGCCCCTATATTATAGAAGAAATCTATCGAGTGACCAAGGGAGATGCAATTATTACAACTGATGTTGGACAGCATCAGATGTGGGCAGCTCAGTTCTATAAATATACGAAACCGCGTACTTTTATTTCTTCTGGTGGGTTGGGAACGATGGGCTATGGTCTGGGTGCATGTATTGGTGCCAAAGTAGGTCAGCCTGATAAAATTGTAATCAATATTGCAGGGGATGGTTGCTTTAGAATGAATATGAATGAATTAGCAACAGCAAGCAGATATAATATACCTATTATTGAGGTAATCATTAACAATAATGTTTTAGGAATGGTAAGACAGTGGCAAACTCTTTTTTATGAAGGCAGATATTCTAATACGATTTTACAGGATAAAGTTGATTTCATAAAAGTAGCAGAGGGACTTGGCTGTGAGGCAATACGTGTAACGAAAAAGGAAGAAGTAGGAGAAGCAATTAAAAAAGCAATTGCGATAAAGAAACCCATTGTGATAGAATGTATTATTGACTGCGACGATAAAGTCTTCCCAATGGTTCCTGGTGGAGCTGCGATTGACGAAGCGTTTGATGCCGATGATTTAAAAAATATTATAGATTAAGGATTTCTCACATATGATGAAGGCGGCTAGGGTAACAATACTGATTTTATTAGGAATTTTTGGAATTGCCATAATTATCTATCTTGTCCTTGGAGTATATTATAATTCTGTCTTTACCTATGGAACTTGGATTAATGGGAACTACTGTACTGGTATGTCAGTGGCAGAGGCGAGTCAATTGCTAAATGGCGATATAGAAATGTACACGCTTGTTATTCATGAAAAGAATGGTGAGGATGAAATCATAAGAGGCAATCAATTTGGATATCATGTTGATTACACGAAGGCAGTTGAAACGATTAAAAAGAGTCAAAATCCAATTAATTGGGGGTTATGTCTTTTTAGGCAAAATCAGTATAAAATTATGCCTACAATAACATATGATGATGAAAAACTAGAAGAAGTACTAGAAAACTTGGACTGCTATCAACTGAAAAAGAGAAATGAATCAAGAACAATTGAAATCAGAAGAACTACAAATGGGTGTAACTTAATTGATTATAAGACAGAAGAGATAGATGCTTCTTTTACAACAGCATGCATTAAAGAAGCAATTAATTGCGAGGATACAGAATTATCACTTGAAGACGAAGGCTGTTATACTGCTTATAAGCGTACCGCGGCAGAAGAAGCCATATATCGTCTATGGCGGCAGATAGAAATAGTACAGAAGGCAGAAATAACATTTAAGGATGCTGCCCTTGAGATGAAGCTTTCAGGAGTTACTGCTTCAGGATGGCTTCAAGTTAATCAAAGTGGGGAGTATGTTTTAGATAATGCCGGGAAGCTCATGTTTGATCAAGAAAAAGTTCAAGATTATGTAAAAAGGATGGAAACATTTTTTAATACAAAAGGGAATTCGAGAACATGGACCAGAAAAGATGGTAAAGTGGTAACGATTAATAGCAGAGGCAAAGGATATGTAGTCAATGCCATTGTGGAAGTTAGTGCACTGCAAAATGAATTGCTCTCCGGAGTCCATTTGATAAGAAAGCCATCCTATTCACAAAAAGGGGAACCGCGGGAAATAATTAATTTGGGCGAAACATATATTGAGATTGATATGTCAGCACAGAAGTTGTATTATTATCAAGATAATGTGTTAACACTTTCTACGAATATAGTGACAGGTAACATATCTCGTGGCAATGGAACACCAGCCGCAGTATGTTCAGTATATGCAAAACAGAAGAACAGAACACTGCATGGTGAGAATTATGATGCGTTTGTGTACTATTGGATACCGATTCGTGGAAATATTGGAATACATGATGCTACATGGAGAGATGCTTTTGGCGGCAATATTTATAAAACGGAAGGCTCCCACGGATGTGTCAATTTACCAAAGCAAAAAGCTGAGAGCTTGTACGGAATGGTAGAAGTTGGAACCCCAGTTATTATGTATTATTAGATTGAAGTAATGAATATATGAAGGAGGAGATTTTGTGAAAAGAAGTTACAATTTTTCGGCGGGTCCAGCAGTTTTGCCCGAAGAAGTATTACAAGAAGCTGCAGATGAAATGTTAGATTATCAAGGAAGTGGTATGTCTGTTATGGAAATGAGCCATCGTTCGAAAGAATATGATGGTATTATTAAAACGGCCGAAGCAGATTTAAGAGAACTTATGAATATTCCTGATAATTATAAGGTGTTATTTTTACAGGGCGGTGCAAGCCAGCAATTTGCAATGATTCCTATGAACTTAATGAAGAATAGAGTTGCAGATTATATAGTAACAGGGCAGTGGGCGAAGAAGGCATATCAGGAAGCTGGTATTTATGGTAAAGCAAATAAAATAGCAAGTAGTGAGGATAAGATGTTCTCATATATACCTGATTGTTCTGATTTACCGATTTCTGAAGATGCTGATTATGTTTATATTTGCGAAAATAATACTATTTATGGAACAAAATTTAAAAAGTTACCAAATACAAAAGGGAAAGTTCTTGTCTCTGATGTATCTTCTTGTTTTTTATCCGAGCCTGTTGATGTGTCTCAATATGGTATTATTTATGGTGGAGTACAGAAAAATGTAGGACCTGCAGGCGTTGTTATTGTAATCATAAGAGAAGATTTGATTTCAGAAGATACATTGCCAGGTACACCAACAATGTTAAAATATAAGATTCACGCAGATGCTGAGTCCCTATATAATACGCCTCCTGCATATGGCATCTATATATGTGGAAAAGTTTTCAAATGGATAAAGAAAATGGGCGGTTTGTCCGCAATGAAAGAATATAATGAAAAAAAGGCAAAAGTATTATATGATTTTTTGGATGAAAGTACGGTATTTAGTGGCACGGTTGTGAAAGAAGATCGTTCACTTATGAATGTAACTTTTGTTACAAAAAGCGAAGAATTAAATAATAAATTTGTAAAGGAAGCAAAAATTGCAGGCTTTGAAAATCTCAAGGGACATAGAAGTGTGGGAGGTATGCGCGCCAGTATCTATAATGCCATGCCTATTGCGGGAGTAGAAGCATTAGTCGCTTTTATGAAAAAATTTGAGGAGGAAAATGCTTAAATGTTTAAGTATAATTGTTTGAATCCGATTGCACAGGTGGGCCTAAAACGTTTTACCGAGATATATGAAAAATGTGAAGATATGACGGAAGCAGATGGCGTACTTGTAAGAAGTGCTACAATGCATGATTTGGAGTTACCAGAGAGCTTACTTGCGATTGCAAGAGCAGGAGCTGGCGTAAATAATATCCCACTTGAAAAATGTGCTGATAAGGGAATTGTTGTATTTAATACACCGGGAGCAAATGCAAATGGTGTTAAAGAACTGGTTATAGTAGGTATGCTATTGGCGTCTCGTGATATTGTCGGCGGTATTAATTGGGTCAAATCTGAAGCTAACAATGCTGAGATTGCGAAATTAGCGGAAAAAGAAAAAAAGAAATTTGCTGGTTGCGAGATTCAAGATAAGAAACTGGGAATTATAGGACTTGGTGCTATTGGAGTAAGAGTTGCAAATGCAGCAAAAAATTTAGGGATGGAAGTATATGGATATGATCCTTATATTTCAGTTGATGCTGCATGGAATCTGTCAAGAGATATAAAGCATGTATTAAATGTAGATGAAATTTATGCAGAGTGCGATTATATTACAATACATGTCCCACTCATGGAAGAAACAAGAGGCATTATTAACCAGGAATCTATTTCTAAAATGAAAGATGGGGTCGTAATTCTAAATTTTGCAAGGGATCTTCTTGCGAATGAAGAAGATGTAGTTGCTGCCATAAAGTCTGGAAAAGTAAATAAATATGTTACGGACTTTCCAAATCAAACGACTGCTGGCGTGGAAGGTTGTATTGTAATTCCACACCTTGGAGCTTCAACAGAAGAATCTGAGGATAATTGTGCTAAAATGGCTGTTAAAGAGTTGATGAATTATCTTGAAAATGGTAATATTAATAATTCTGTGAATTTTCCTAATTGTGAAATGGGTATTTGTACATCTGAAGGACGCGTTGCTATTTTCCATAAGAATGTTGCAAATATGATTACCAAGTTTACAGCAGCTTTTGGTGACCAAGGTATTAATATATCGGATATGATGAATAAATCAAAACGTGAATATGCTTATACAATGTTGGATGTGGAATCGGAAGTCACAAGTGAGATTGTCGAGAAACTGTCTAGGATGGATGGCGTAATTAGAGTCAGAGTTGTCAAGTGATTATAAAGTGATATTATAAAGAAACGCATGTTATTTTATCGTAATGACATGCGTTTTTGTTTTTTATATAGTTACATCGCCATATGGAGAAGGATTGCCAAGTTCGCTTCTAAACTTACGCTCTTTTTCTACAGATACGATACTCGCTAAATCCATATATTTGATAAATATATCTTCAATTGTCACACCTTTTTCTGCTGCGATTTCTTCCAAAACAGGTTTTATTTGATCGAGCTGAAATGAAATTTTGGTTTTCTGAGGATCAATATTGCCAAGTACTTCATCGGCATAGTTGTTGATTTTATACAACATATCTTTTTCTTCTTTTGTCATTTGTCATCTTCCTTTCAAAAACAGCTATACTATTTCTTTGCATATTATAGCATATTATAGGTAGAAAAATATAGGAGTAATTCAAATTTTTCTTTGCTTGTACTGGGCATAGAATTTTGATAAAATAAGTATAATATAAAAAAGGAGACTTTTATCATGGCACAGATAAGACCTTTCAAATGTATCAGACCAAAGGTAGAGCTGGCAAGCAAAATCGCTGCGTTGCCTTATGATGTATATAATAGGGAAGAGGCAAAAAAGGAATTTATAAAAGAACCTTTTTCTTTTCTGAAAATTGATCGAGCTGAGATTCAGTTTTGTGAGGAAGTGGATGTATATGATGAAAGAGTATATCTGAAAGCAAGAGATACTTTGATGGACATGTTAGAAAAGGGAGAATTTATCAAAGATCATAGAGCTTGTTACTATATATATGAACTTACGATGGGTCTACGTTCACAAACAGGAATTGTGGCATGTGCTTCAATAGATGATTATCTGAATCATACAATAAAAAAGCATGAGAATACTAGAGCGGATAAGGAAGTAGATCGCATTCACCATGTGGACGTCTGCAATGCACAGACAGGTCCTATTTTCCTTGCATATCGTGCAAATGAAAAAATTGATTTAATAATAAGTAGTATTAAAACAACACTACCATTGTATGATTTTACTTCTACAGATGGGATAAAACACACAGTATGGAAGTCTGAAAATGAATTGAATAATCAGGAAATATATAGAGAGTTTGAAGGAATGAATCAAATTTATATTGCAGATGGTCATCACAGATGTGCATCTGCTGTAAAAGTTGGGTTAAAGAGAAGGGAAAAAAAGCCAGATTACTTAGAATCAGATGAATTCAACTATTTCCTGTCAGTATTATTTCCAGATAACCAATTGATGATTATGGATTATAATAGAGTGGTCAGAGATTTAAACGGATATACAACAACAGAATTTCTTGAAGCAATAGGAAAAATATTTGATGTGAGCATGCCACAAAATGAGCCATATAAGCCAATGCATAAGGGAGAAATTGGCATGTACCTTGATAAATGCTGGTATGCATTAGGGATACGTGATGTATATAAAAACAATCATCCAGTGGACAGTCTGGATGTGTCTATTTTGCAGAATTATTTGTTAAAACCGATTCTTAATATTGTTGATCCTAAAACAGATAAGAGAATTGATTTTGTTGGTGGGATAAGAGGACTAGCGGAACTTGAAAAAAGGGTTAAAGAGGATTGCAAGGTTGCTTTTGCGATGTATCCAACTTCCATCAGTGAGCTCTTTGATGTCGCAGATGCAGGACTATTAATGCCCCCAAAATCGACATGGTTTGAGCCAAAACTTCGAAGTGGCTTATTCATACATGAATTGGATTGATCAAAAATATAACCATGGAGGGATCATATGAGCGATAAATTGTATAAGTTGATGAATTGGGCCAGAATAGAGGGAGTCGTATATTCTGAAGAGGATAATCCGCACGAGATTCTGGGTGCCAGCATAGTAAGCAACGGAACGCTGATACAGACCTTTCAGCCATTGGCAGAGTCGGTTTTTATAAGAATAGATGGTAGTGGAAAACTCATAGCAATGGAATTGATGGATGAAGAAGGTTTCTTTGCAGTACTCATAAAGGATAAATCTGATTTTAAATATACTTACATTTTAAATGGGAAAGATGGTATTCAGAAAGAATTAAAAGAAGTGTACAATTATTCTCCAATTATCAGCAAGAAGGATGCAGATAAATTTAATGCAGGTCTGCATTATCATAGTTACTCGATTTTGGGTGCACATAGTATGAATAAAGACGGCGCTTATGGTGTTGGCTTTGCTGTTTGGGCACCAAATGCGATTCGTGTCAGCGTGGTTGGCGACTTTAACAACTGGGATGGACGTATTCACCAGATGAGACGTTTCCAGAGTTCTGGTATTTTTGAACTATTTATTCCAGATGTAAAAGATGGTGATATTTATAAGTATGAAATAAAAATAAAAGGTGGATTAGTAATACTGAAGGCAGATCCTTACGCTTTTGGCTCACAATTACGTCCAGAAAGCGCATCTGTTGTCAGAGACATTAATCATTTCGAATGGCATGACGAGAAATGGATGTTAAATAGGAAGATGATCCAGAAACAAGATCAACCCATGTCTATTTATGAGGTACATTTAGGATCATTTATGAAGCCAGAGGATGGAAGAACATTTTACAATTATCGTGAAATTGCGCCTTTACTTGCGACATATGTGAAAGAGATGGGATATACTCATGTAGAATTGATGCCTATCATGGAACATCCACTAGACGAGTCATGGGGCTATCAAGTAATAGGTTATTATGCACCTACTTCAAGATTTGGGACTGCAGAAGATTTCATGTTTTTTATAGACTATATGCATGAGCAATCGATTGCTGTAATATTGGATTGGGTACCAGCACATTTCCCGAGAGACGCATATGGGCTGTCCGGATTTGATGGAACGTGTCTATATGAGCACCAAGATCCGAGACAGGGATTTCATCCTCAGTGGGGAACACTCATATACAATTATGGGAGACCAGAAGTCAAGAATTATTTGATAGCCAATGCACTATATTGGGTAAGAGAGTATCATGCAGATGGGATTAGAATGGATGCGGTTGCATCCATGCTATATTTGGATTATGGAAAGCATAATGGAGAATGGGTTGCTAATATATATGGAGGAAATGAAAATTTAGATGCAGTGGAGATGCTGAAA
>Ga0209373_10003678_pt1 | contig 13937 bp, 8 predicted proteins | sample Higcelweek5metaG_FD_187173 | JGI IMG/M metagenome (GOLD analysis project Ga0209373, IMG submission 187173) | Freshwater pond sediment microbial communities from the University of Edinburgh, under environmental carbon perturbations - High... | ecosystem: Environmental > Aquatic > Freshwater >...
TATTTTGTGATAGCGAGCATCCATTGATCTTTTTCTTTTTTAATAACTTTTCCGCCACAACGCTCACAAACACCTCCAACTACTTCTTCATTAGCAAGACCTATTTTACAAGAAGTGCACCAATTGATTGTGGATTTCTGCTTATAAGCCAAACCTTTTTTAAACATTTGTAAAAATATCCACTGAGTCCATTTGTAATAGGTAGGATTTGTCGTATTGATTTCTCTAGACCAATCAAAAGAAAAACCAATATTTTTTAATTGTTTGCGAAAAATATCTGTATTTGTTTTAGTGACTTTGGCTGGAGCAATCCCTGTCTTAATAGCATAATTTTCCGTCGGTAAGCCAAAAGCGTCCCAACCAATTGGATATAAAACACTATATCCTTCCATTCGGCGTTTACGAGAAATAATATCCATGGCAGTATTACTACGTACATGTCCAACATGTAACCCTGCTCCAGATGGATAAGGAAATTCTATAAGTCCATAAAATTTCTTTTTATTAGAATTATTTTTGGCTTCATAAATTTTATTTTTCTCCCAATCTTTCTGCCACTTATTTTCTATTTTCTTGTGATCATAATTTTTCATATCTCTTTAATCTTTGAACGGTGGGTATAAGTCTTTATCTATCGTGCGAGTAAAACAAGTTCTTCCTTCTTCGTGATCCCATGATTCATTTACCCCACCAGGATAGGCCGACGATACTGTTTTAATATCTGACATTGCTCTATATATTGGTATAGCCCCACCATAATTATATTCTTGCCAACCAACAGGCATTTTTGCTGAGAAAGTAGCACATAATTCAAAAGATAACTTATCCTTAGCAATATATTCATATGTTTTACCCTTTTCAAATTCTGGATCAACTGGTAAAGAATATCCGGATATAGGATTTGATAAATCTGTTAAAGTTGTAGGTAATTTTTCTTTTTGTTGCCAGTAACTGATAATCTGCCATTGAATACTTTGTAAATCTTCTGTCCTTTTATCATCTAGTCTCCAAGCACGTTGCTTTGCGGGACTACCCATTACAGAGAAACTCCAGACAATTAAACCTAAAAGTATTACAGATGAAAATATCGTGCAAATAATCGCAACTGTATTTTTACTATTCTCCTTTTCGTGATTCCTTAATTCAAAGAAATAATTAAAGCCAACAATACAAGCAACAATCGCAGTACCTAAGACTTTGAATATAAATCTGATCGTAATTTCGCCAGAGACAAAATATCTAACTAAAGTAACTAAATCAACAACGACAACAATACTAGAAAGAAAAACGACTAAATATATCATCCACTTAAATATTATATTTTCTTTCACTCCCAATCCAGATTTAGATAATTTTCTCCAAAAATATGATAAAATTAGGAATACTGGAAAAACTATTATCAAAGTTGCTAGAGTAGAACGGATACTTTCATAGTTATATGAATTGTAACCATATTGATAAGTCGAATTTAGAACGTCTGGGAACTTTTTATTCAAAGTTTCAAAAAGAAGAACTAAAAATGATGACACACTAGTAATAAGAGATACGAGAACCCCAAGAGAAATAAAGAAAAATTTTGGAGTTAATGATGGCTTTTGTGTTGTTATTGTTGTTTCCATAATGATTTATTATACCAAAAATATGGTATTTTATGAATTTATCTAATAATAGTCTGACCTTGACGTAAAATGACTAATTTATCACCATCAAATTTAACCAAAGTTGACGGTTTTAATTTTCTATCTCCTCCCTTAATATATAAATCAACTAAATCGCCAAAATAATTTTTAGCTTCTTTTGTGTTTTCAGCTGGTTTCTCCCCTTCTGGATTTACACTCGGAGCAACAAGTGGACCAACTTTTTTAATTAAATTAAAAAGATTTTGATTTTTTTGACCAATCATTCGAAATGCAATTGAATTCATTTCTCGATAAATATATTTCCATTTGGCAAATTTACAAGGTAAAATTACACTAACTTTTCCAGGCCAAAATTTTCCTAAAATGTTGGCCTGATTTTTATCTATCTTTATGCCAAAAATTTCTAAATCTTTATATGAGGTAATCAAAACAATAAAAGGTTTATTTTCGTTTCTACCTTTTATCTTATAAATTCTCTCCACCGTTTTTTTAGACAAAGCACTCCCAATAATCCCATACAAAGTATCGGTAGGAAGCACAGCTACTCCATCCTTTTTCAAAATCTCTTCAGCTTTCTTCCAGTCGTTTTTCATATAATAAATAAAAGTTGTGAAGAATATCTATATTTTAAATTCTATAACATCCCCATCTTTAACGATATATTCTTTTCCTTCAGTTCTCACTTTTCCTTTAGCTCTGGCTTCAGCATAGCCACCAGCATCAAGTAAATCTTTCCAATTTACAACTTCTGCTCTTATAAACTTGTCTCGAAAATCTGTATGAATAGCCATTCCTGCAACTGGAGCAGTACTTCCCTTTTTTATCGTCCAAGCTCGAGTCTCATCTGCTCCTGTTGTAAAATAAGTTTCTAAACCAAGTAATTCATAACTTTTTTTTATTAAATCATCAAAACCTTTTTCAAAAACAGGATCAATTTTTACTGAAAGTCCCGGCATTTCTATTTCGACATTTTCACTTGCTTCTGAAACATTCAAAACATATAACATTGGCTTTAAGGTTAAAAGATTTAGTGATTTTATTTTAAATTTTTCTTCTTCATAAAGATGGACCTCTGTCGCCATCTTTCCATCTTCTAAAACTTTTTCTATTTTCTTTAAAATGTTCTCTTCCTCAATAGCCTCTTTAATATTTCTTTTTACGTCTCTCAAAAGACTTGAAATTCTTTTAGATACAGTCTCGAGATCAGATAAAACAAGTTCTAAATTTATAACTCCTATATCTTGAGATGGGTCTATTTTGTCCGCTACGTGAATAATTGAATTATCCTTGAAAGTACGAACAACATGTGCAATAGCATCAACCTCACGAATATTTGAAAGAAATTTATTTCCTAAACCTTCACCTTTTGAAGCTCCAGCAACAAGTCCTGCAATATCTACAAACTCTATTACGGCTGGAATAGTTTTAGCTGACTTTGAAAATTCCGAAAGTTTAGCAACTCTATCGTCAGGGACAGGAACAATACCCACAGATGGATCTATGGTACAAAATGGATAATTCTCAGCTGGAACACCTTTTTTTGTTAATGCATTAAATAACGTTGATTTTCCAACGTTTGGTAATCCAACAATTCCAATTGATAGTGACATACAAGGAACTTTACCAAATTTTTGGCTAAAAATAAAGGATTATTTATTCAACCAAGTAACAGTAAGTTGTAGAACCGTGGCAAAAGAAACCCAGAGAAGATATGGAATGTTTATCAGAGCAATCCACTTTATATGAGGATAGATGACAATCATTGCCCATATCAAAGTAATTAAGACAAGGATTATATCTATCGCTGCCAAAATATTACTTTTTAATCCAAATTGAAAATAAGTGAAAGAAAAATTAAAAATAAGATTTAAAATGAAAGGCAAAGCAATAACCAAAGGAAGTTGTTTATTAAAAACTTTATAAAAAACCGTTCCAAACGATATCGTAATAAGAACATAAAGAACACTCCAAACTGGACCGAAGAGCCATGAAGGTGGAGCCCATGTTGGTTTGATAAGAGTCGAATACCAAGAAGTTGCGTTGTTCATAATTTTATTTATATTATTAATAATAATTATCTATTTTCCCCAATAATACAGAAGGATAGAAAAATCAATAGAATCGACCTTTTTATCTTTATTTAAATCTACATAAGTATTACTACTAGGTAATAAATTTTTCCCCCAGAAATAAAGCATGACAGAAAAGTCTATTGAATCTGTCTTGTGATCTCGGTTCAAATCAGCAATATTATATTTTAAAATATCTGAAACACCTCCACCACCTCCACCACCTCCACCACCACTATTACTTCTTGTTGCATTAAATAATTTAGTTGAAGTCGAAGAATTTACCCCATAAAAAACTATTAATTTAAAATAATACGTTCCAGTATTTTCAATCGTTGCATCTTTTGTCGTTATCCAATTTTCTCCAGCATTTATTAATTTTGCTCCTGAAGAATAGTAAACGTCGTCTCCTCCACCACACTCATTAGAAATATCTGAAACTACACACCATTCATATTGATATTCTGTGTTTGTAGTTCCTTCGTTTGTTATCGTAATATAAGCAGTTATCGAAGGAATAGTTGTGTCGGAAATAGAATTAATAAGTACTTGAGCTGGAGACTCCCTGAGAGCACATTGTCGCCAGTCTGTAGAAACATCGCAACTGTCACAATCAAAATTAATCCTTCCAGCTTTTGATCCAGGAGTTCCTGCCATTCCTGCAAATTCCCCTGATTCATTAATAGTAGCACCAGAAAAATCAACCCAACCCAAAGTCATGGACCACGCTCTTCCTCCCAATTCCCCCTCACAGTTATTTGTCACTCCACTTCCGTCTGGAGATAAATTAATCCAACCATAAGAACGACTCCAGACATGACCAGTTATAGTCGTATCTGTCACATGAACATCACAGCTATCACAACCAAAATTAATCCATCCCAAATTCTCTCCAAAAGCATATTTTGGACTAGGAGAAACTGTTCCATCTACATTTGAAGCAGATACATAAGTCGTGATAGATATGAACGAAATTATTACTAATAGAAAAAAATATTTTTTAATAAAATTTATCATGGTGTTGTTTGGTCTGAAGTTACTGTTGTTGTAGTAGATGAAGACGAAGAATCACTAGTCGTTCCATTATTTGTAGTCCCTGAAGCTGCACTAGAGTTAGATCCTGTATCTGTAGTGTTTGTAGTAGTTGTATCTGTTGAACCATCACCTACTGCCGTAGTTGCGCCGGTAGTTGTATCCCCTGTTGTACCAGTCGTTGTGGTGCTTGTTGCATCAGTTGTACTACTTGTTGATGTTGGGCTTGAAGTGGTTGTAGTAGGAGTTATACTTGTGTCACTTAGATCATTCACAGCTTTTTCTAACTGATCGCCATTTACACAAAATTCTGTCCCATCAGATTTCTTTACACAAATTCTCTCCAATCCATTATCAGAACTTCCAAACCAAATAATTAATTTAGCAAAGAATCTTTCAGTAAATGTTTGTTCTTTTGTTTCATCTATTGGTGTAGCAATACTTTCTAATTTCAAATTTAATTCTTTTACAGAGGCCATAAGTAACCCATTGACTGAGACCTGATCAATAACATTACCAACCATAAATATAGGATCAACTTCGTCAGCAATATAACCAATACGAGTTTTAGCGAGTGGAGAATCAGTACCATATCCATTTACTTCTTTTATATAACGGAAAGTATGCAGTGGTGCATTCACAATCATGGAAAGTGCGTTGTTATAATCAGTGTAATCTGTTATATCTTGTTTAGTTGCTCGTTCTGATGTTTGAGCTCCCACAACAACACCAGCAGTATCGTTTGCATTTGAAGGTGCAGAAGTGTTTATTCGCAAATTTCCTGCCGCGTCTTGCCAAACATATCCATTTGTCCCTGCTTTATCTAAGAGATTAATTGATCCCGCTCCAGTATTTGTTGCATTTGTATTTCTTCCTAAAGTAATAATCGGACCGGCAACTCCATCTCCTAAATCAGATGAACCAATTTCTAAATTTGTACTTGGAGAGACAGTGTTAATGCCGACATTTCCTTTTAAAATAGTTTTAGTAATAGAATCATTTCCCAAGGTAACACTATTGCTTCCATTCCCAATAGTAGCATTCCCAATGATAATTTCGTTTGTATCTCCACTCGAAAGAGCTCTAACATTATCCCCAATATATATGGAGTAGTTATTTGTAGTATTTGGTGTAGAACCATCAGCTATATATCTTCCAGTACTATAACCAATACCTATGTTACCTGTCCCTGTGGTCGTTGACATCATTGACAAACCACCAAACGCCGTATTAGTACCAGAAGTTTGTGACTGTAATGAATACATCCCAAAAGCAGAACTTCCACTACCTGTACTATTATATAAAGCGTTAACCCCAAAAGCACTATTGTTTTGACCTGATATGTTAACATACATCGCAGTCGTCCCAAATACAGAATTATTCTGTCCTGTAGTATTACTAGGTAAAGCTCGATAACCAAAAACAGACGAACTTGACGCTGTGGTTGAAGAAACGCCAGCATAATAACCAACAAAAGTAGAAGCCGCCGTCATCGAAGCTGGAGCATTACCAGCTCCTCTACCTAATGCTAAACTACCTCCCGTTAAGTCTACATTTAACAATGAGGCACCATTTATTGCTATTCCTCCAGTTGTGTAGTTAGGCATACCATAATAATTTCCTAACACTGTCAGAGATGTATCTGCTATATCATCTACATATGTTGTCGTTGTGTTGTCATTTATTTCAACAAGTCTATAAATAGGAATACTGGAACCAACTTTTGTTCTATACAAAGTTCTTCCTATAACACGCGGGTCTGTAGAAACTGGTAAAGTTATTGCTACTTTTCGATTAGAGGCATCAGTAATAATAGCAGCGCTACCACCTCCTAAATTTACTGTTCCAGTGTATCCAAAGGCAGTTTTATATCTTAATGTATATTTATAAGTACCAATTCCTAAGTTTGTTCCACCAGCAGTTAATTCTAAATTTGCACTAGGAAAAGACGGATCCGCTACCGTTGTAAAGTTTAATCCTGTATTCGTACTAATCATGTCTGCAATCCCACTTCCAATAATCTCTAACTTGTAAGTTGGATATATTGTCCCAATACCAATATATCCATTCGTCGTATCAACATTAAATACATTAGTTGTCCCATCAGCTTTGTTAATCTGAAATGCGGTAGTCGAATCAGCTGATGGATAAATCTTTGGAGTAATTAATCCAGAAGTGGTTGATAAAGTATTTGCTCCTAGTGTAACAACCCCAGTCGCTCCTGTGTAAGGAATATAACTTCCAAGTGATGTAGCTAGACTTGAATTTGTAATTAATGTCTGTCTTGTAGGGGTAGAATCTGTAAAATATAAATTAGTTCCATCAAATTCTATTGCTCCTTCTTCGGGCGTAGTTAAATTTGTTCCACTTGTAAATTTGAGTGGTGCAGTTTCTGCAGTGGCAGTTCCAGCTTTGATGTTTAAATATGCTGTCGGAACATTTATCCCAATACCAACATTCCCCGTTGATTTTACAGTAAATTTTTCCCCAGAATTTGAAAAAAATCTTAACTCTGGGGGATATGTTGGACCATCTCCAACAAGTTGCAGTTTAGCTCCTTGACTATGAGTTATTCCTGTATTAGCTCCATTTAATGCAATATTCCCGTTTTGGACTGTCATAGAACCAAGAGTATGCAAAGTACCATTAACATCAAGTTTATATACTGGATTATTTGTCCCTATTCCAACATTGCCACCATCGGGATTAATAATGAGAGGTCCCACTGCTCCAGTATTTGTAGCGCCTTGTATTGAACCAGCTCCTGCAGCTCTTGAACCAAGTAATACACGTCCATTGTAAACACTATCGGTGGATTGGAATCCTGCTACCCATCCATTACCCTGCGTTCCATTAATTTGTAATGGATATACAGGACTTGTCGTCCCAATTCCAACACTACCATTAAAATAATGGCCAATATTATTAGCGGAGTTATATGTAATACTTCCACCCGAGCTAAAAGTTATCGCGCTGGTATAATATTTAATTCCTACCCCAGAAACTCCTGTCAATTGAAGATTCGAAGTAGTTCTAATCTCACCAGATACATCTAAAGCATAACCTGGACTTGTTGTCCCAATCCCAACGTTACCAGATGAATTAATATATAATCTAGTTACATCATTAGTTCCAAGTGCTAGTCCACCAGTTATCCTATTTTTAATAATTGCATCATTAGAGATAAACTGCATGACCATCCCAGATGAAGCTGAATCAGCCTGTGTAATTTGAAGACCAGTTGAGGTGCTATTACTTGGTTGTTTTATTGTGAGAGTATAATTAGGCACTATGGTTCCCACACCTAATTTATGATTCGTTGAATCTACAAAAAGAGTATTGGTATCAACCGTAAAATTATGAGCTCCTAAATCTATGGCAGATGTTGCCCCTGTATAAGGAACTAATCCAGATAAACTAGCAGAGGTTAAATATCCAGCTGAAGCATGATTGCCCCATCCATATGCTGTGTTCCAATTAGAAATATTTGTACTAGTAATTCCACTTGCAGATGAAGCTATAAAAAGTGGATCGGTTTCTGATTGTAAAGCTGTAGCAATTAAATCATGATCATAAGTATTTTCATGAGTAGTTAAAATACCATTTGCTGTACCTGAAAGATCATAAAGTCCCGTATGATCTCCCCAACTATATGCCGTATCCCAATTTGAAGTACCAGTACCTGTGATAGTAAAAGCCTCCGAAGCTGTAAAAACAGGATCAGTTTCGGCTGTAACGGCTGGTAAAACATCACAATTTGTTTGTGAAGGTAAACATTCAGGATTGTCTATTTCTCCGGGATCGTATGGAGAACCATCCCAAACAGCAAAAATGAGTTTCGGAGAAGAAATAACAGAAAGGATACAGACCAGGGAAAAGATTATTTTTTTATTTAATATTGACAGTTTCATTTTGAAAAAGGCACAGTAATCACTTATTATTATATAATATTTTAAAGTAAATAACCATATAAAAAACAATTAATTTTTTACAAAAAAACTATACAGTATAGTCCTGTATAGTTTTTTGTGATTTTAGATAAATTATAATATTTTTTTTAACTTTTTCTCTATAAATTCATCTATCTTATCTACATTATCTTTTATCTCTTTGAAGATAGATTCCTCCTTTTCATTTAGATTTCTGTCTTCCCTTACTTTCTCGAGTGAACCAAGTTGACCATTCAATTCCTCTTTCAAAGACAACATCGCCTGATGAACCTCAATAGCTGTTTGTCTTGTCTCATCCTCAAACTTTTTCTTAAGACTAAAATATTTATGCCAACCTAGATATAGAAGGAATAAAATTATGAGAAGAATAATGATGATTAGGATTGAAGCAACTAGAGGATACAATATTGCGAGTGTTATTCTAACAACTTCTTTATCACCTACTTTTAGGAATACTTTTTCCGACTGTCCACTTATAACTTTATCTGACAATAATGTTCTTGCATATATACTTATAAGACCTTTAGTTTTTATCGCATCTGTAGTGACAAGGAAGGAGCCGTCTATACCTGTAACTTGAGTATATCGACTAATTTCTTTACCATCTAATTCCAAAACCACGCTAACTTGTTTATTAGGATAATCTGTCTTGCCTAATATATCTACCGATTTGCCAACTACAATTTCTTTTGAACTTAAAGATAATACCGGTACAGATATTAGAGGACTCATGAAAGTCAAAACATTTTCTGTATATTTACCTGTTTTATCAAAGGATACAACCGTGATAGTATGACTTCCTTCGTTTGATACAGGGAGATAATACTCATAATTAATTAATTGATCTTTCTTTACTTTAAAACTAGATTCGTCATCAAGTCCGAGAGTGTAGTAATCAGCATTTGAAATATTTTTTTCCTCAGCCAACTTAACAATACCTTGAATACCTTCAAACCTAATTGAAGGGACAAATGACTTCGTGGTAATCTTTTCTATAACCTTAATTTCTTTAGGAGCCACTATTTGGATAACACCTCCGGTTTTAGAAGTTAAAACATCTGTTCCTAGACCATCGTTTGCTCTAACTGCTCCATCAGTAAAAATAACAGAGGCAGTTCCCTGTTTTCTAGCTTTAAAAGTAACAGTGGCAACATAGCCATTTGAACCATTAAAACCTGGAGTTGGTACTCCACCATTAAAAGTTACCCTACCAGTACTATTTGAGAAGCTAGGTTCTTCTACCCATAAATTAAAAATTGAGGAACTTTTTGTTGTAGAAATAACCTCAAGTAAATCCGTCGGAAATTGAATAGTGGCTTCCGCATTGTTTATTACTTGGCTTTGAGTGTTAACAATAATTTTTATCGAGACAATATTCCCTACTGAAATAGTGCTCGCCGTTGGCTGTAGTAATAGACTCGCTGCTTCAATTTTATTGGTAAAAAATAGAGAAATAAATACCAACAAAAATATCGGGAATAAAAAATTTTGTATTAATTTATTTATTTTCCAAAACATTTTTTTTATTTCTTTTATTTTTCATTATTTTTCTGAAAATAATCCATATAACAACTATTGCAACGAGAATTATGATGAAATTCAAAGAGAAACCTAATACGGTAATCCCTGGTTCTGTATACGTTGAAGTTGTTTTGTTGCCAGCTTTATCATAAGCGGTAACTTCTAGAACAGGAGTAATATCCTTATCTTGATTTTGTAAAACATACATACTTCCACTTCGGATTGCAGGTCCTCCATTTTCAGAAACTTCATAATAACTTATACCTGACTGATTATCTACAGCAGTGAAAAAAGCAAATCGTCTACCTTCAAATAAAGAGTCATCTTGTCCAATAGCAATACTAAATGCTTCTGGATTTTCTTTATCTAAGGCAATCAAATTAGTCCATTCATTTGTAGAAGCAATGGCCTCATTTTTGGGCAATATATTTATAGTTAAATCTTTTACTTTTGTAAGAACTTTTGTAGCTTTTCCATCATTAGCATAAACCGCGATATTTTTAGGAGAAATAGTTACAGTTCCTTCTTTATCTGCTTCTACAATAATGTTAAATAGAATAGCTTTATCCAATTCGAAACCTCCAGGAACTCCACCAGTAAAAGAAATTGTATTACCATCCTCTGACAAAGAAGGAGTTCTAGGCCATAGACTAAAAATTGATTTAGCTAAACTAAAATCATTAACAACTAAATTATTGTTATTAGATCCAAAAACGATATCACCTTCGGCGCTATTTATAGAAGTTTTATCCGCATCAATTTTAACACTAACAATAAAAGTATCGCCCACGGAAACAGCATCTCTTGAAGATTCCAAATAAACATTGGAAGCCGAAACCACACTAGGTATTAAACCTATTACAAAAAGCAAAAACAAAAACTTTCCCAAGATATAATTTTTCATATTTATTTTAATTTAAAAATATTAATTAATAATTATTTATCCCATTCATATAAAAGAATTGAGAAATCTACTGAGTCAACTTTCAAATCTTTATTTATATCTATGTAAAGATTTTTAAAAGGAGGTAATGTTTTCCAATAATAAAGGAGGATTGAAAAGTCTATTGAATTTACTTTTGTATCACAGTTAAAATCGGCTCGACGACCACACTTAGCAGTAATCTCTGAGCTTGAACCTCCGCCGCCACCTCCTCCCCCACCCCCACCAGTTTCTGTATTAGTTGCAGTGAAAGAACGAGATGCTCCAGAACTTTCTGTTCCAAAGTATACAATCATTTTAAAATAATAACTGCCTGTATTAGGAACATTGGCGGTAAGAGTTGTGTTAAAATCTTCCATTGAATTTATATATTTTGCTGCAACTGCATGGAAAATATCATCACCTCCTCCACAAGTGTCAGAAGCGTTTGAAACTACACACCATTCATATTGATATTCATAACCGCTTAAGCCTTCGTTAGTTATCGTGACATTAGCTCCAATATTTGGAATTGAGGTATCGGAAATACTATTGATAATAACCTGAGCTGGGCTTGAAGTGACATTCCAATAATCATTTCCTGGTAGCGTCTTCCCCGTCTCAACAGTAGCTGAAATTACACTTTCCCAGACTCCAGCAGGTGCGCTTGAATTCGTTGCATATGAATATGTATAAGTACCTGTCCCAGTCCTTGTCATAGAAACTCCATTTACAACAACATTACGATCCGCATCATAAATAATTATCGTTGGAAGGTTTAACGAATCTGTCAAAGTTCCATTATAGATAGTTGAAACTGTCGTGTAATAAGTACTTCCAGCTGTAATCGTACCGAAATCAGACATTGTTACTGTCCATGGACTTGTTGATGAAAGAGTCAAAGAAGTAAGTGTTCGAGTTGTTGCATTCCAAACATCAGATGCTATAGAAGCGATGGATGTCAAAGTCCTTGTTGTGTATGACCATACATTCGCAGGAATATTACTTATTAATCCAGAAATAGTGCTGGTCGACGAAGTCACATCAGCCGTTGTTGCCAATGGAGAAACAGCGGAAGCGAGTTGTGTTGTTGTAGCAAGTGGTGATGTAGCTGAAGTTAATTGTGCAGTTGTTGCAAGTGTAGCTATGTCAGTCCAAAGAATAGTATCTGTCTTTGTTTTAATTCCTGTAACATCAGCCCAAGCGATCGTATCTGTTTTTGTTTTGATACCTGTAACATCTGCCCATGAGATAGTATCTGTCTTGGCTTTGATTGCACCATTTGAAGTGACAAGTCCATCAATATCAGTCCAGTCGATTGTGTCTGTTTTTGTTTTAATACCAGAAATGTTTCCGGTACCGATTTCGGTAATGAGAGTAGCGACGTTGCTTTGGATAGCAGTGACATCTGTCCAGTCGATTGTATCTGTACTTGCTTTAACTGCAGCGAGAACTGCTGCTGTAGCGAGTGGAGATACTGCGGAATTTAATTGTGTTGTTGTAGCAAGTGGTGATGTTGCTGAAGTGACTCCAGCTGATGTTGCAAGAGGTGCAACTGCTGAAGTTAACTGTGATGTCGTAGCTAATGGAGAAGTTGCGGAAGTTAGTTGTGCTGTTGTTGCAAGTGGTGATGTTGCATCTGTAACATTTGTAGCAGTAGCTAGACCTGAAAGACTAGAGACAAGTGCCAATGAACCTGTCGTTAATGTTCCATCGGTTAAGTTACGAGTACCATATGACCAGACATCTGAAGCAGCTAACATGTTTGTTGCTGTTGATGATCCTCCAGTGATTGTTCTGGTTGTGTTGTTCCAAACGTCGGCGACGAGTGTTCCGAAGGTTGTGAGAGAACGGGTGGGAGAAGCCCAGACATCAGCAGCAGTAATATCATTCAAAGCATCGATAGCACCAGTAATCGTTCCAGTCGACGAAGTCACATCAGCCGTTGTTGCCAATGGAGAAACAGCGGAAGCGAGTTGTGTTGTTGTAGCAAGTGGTGATGTAGCTGAAGTTAATTGTGCAGTTGTTGCAAGTGTAGCTATGTCAGTCCAAAGAATAGTATCTGTCTTTGTTTTAATTCCTGTAACATCAGCCCAAGCGATCGTATCTGTTTTTGTTTTGATACCTGTAACATCTGCCCATGAGATAGTATCTGTCTTGGCTTTGATTGCACCATTTGAAGTGACAAGTCCATCAATATCAGTCCAGTCGATTGTGTCTGTTTTTGTTTTAATACCAGAAATGTTTCCGGTACCGATTTCGGTAATGAGAGTAGCGACGTTGCTTTGGATAGCAGTGACATCTGTCCAGTCGATTGTATCTGTACTTGCTTTAACTGCAGCGAGAACTGCTGCTGTAGCAAGTGGAGATACTGCGGAATTTAACTGTGATGTCGTAGCTAATGGAGAAGTTGCGGAAGTTAGTTGTGCTGTCGTTGCAAGTGGTGATGTTGCGTCTGTAACATTTGTAGCAGTAGCTAAACCTGAAAGACTAGAGACAAGTGCCAATGAACCTGTCGTTAATGTTCCATCGGTTAAGTTACGAGTACCGTATGACCAGACATCTGAAGCAGCTAACATGTTTGTTGCTGTTGATGATCCTCCTGTGATTGTTCTGGTTGTGTTGTTCCAAACGTCGGCGACGAGTGTTCCGAAGGTTGTGAGAGAACGGGTGGGCGCATATGCATCATTCCAAACATCAGCTGCAAGTGCTCCAAACGCCGTTAAAGTTCTTGATGTATATCCCCAAATAGTTGCAGGTAAAGCGGCCAGAGTCGAAGCTAAAGAACCTGTCTCGCTATCTG
>Ga0209373_10003679_pt1 | contig 13935 bp, 14 predicted proteins | sample Higcelweek5metaG_FD_187173 | JGI IMG/M metagenome (GOLD analysis project Ga0209373, IMG submission 187173) | Freshwater pond sediment microbial communities from the University of Edinburgh, under environmental carbon perturbations - High... | ecosystem: Environmental > Aquatic > Freshwater >...
TCGAACGAATGTTCGAGACCTTTTTTGTAAGAAAATAGTATCTTAATTATTTCTTTATCAGCTTATTTGTCATCTGATAATTATCAGTTTTATTCGAAACAGCAATTGAATAAGTGTAAACTCCCGATTTAAGATCAGAACCGTTGTATTCAACAGCTTGTTTTCCTGCACTCAATCGGCCAAGATTAGTTGAGCTCACCTTTTTACCTTCGGCATTAAAAATTGCAATTTGAACGTTTGAAGCTTCGTCAAGGTTAAAATTGAATTTTGTGTTTGCAACTACCGGATTAGGAAAGTTTGAACAAGTAGCCAGTTTACCCGAAGCCAGTTGTTTGGACGAAGATAAATTAGCTCTATAAAGTTCAATTCCTGTTCCAGAAGTTGAAAGGTTACGAGAATATTGTTTGTCGGTTGCATTGTTCCAGTGTTCGTGAGTTCCAAGGCTTCCTAAAACGATGCCGTCATCTTCAGGGTCGTAGCTTATGCCAACAGCCCAGCTTTTAGGGTCGGCAGCCTGATGAAGAAAATCGTCAACTCCTTCAAATTGAGGGAATGGTCCTTTTTCATCAGTAATCTCTCCACCTTCAACAGCGTTATCTTCATCAAATTCATTGTAAAGAAAGTCGAAACAAACCGATTCAACAGCTACAGGATCTAATGAAATAAATAACGAAGATGGCCAATCGTTATTAAAAGGAGCCATTTCGTATTTAACCGCAGGATGCCCCCAGTTTGTTGAACCCCAAATAGCATCAACAAGATATAAAATTGTTTTTCCACCTAAATCTTTATGTCCCATAAAATCAACAAAACAGCGATAAACACCATATTCACCGTTTGAGTTATCTCCACCGCCAAAAGGAGCTACAAGCGATTCGTGCCAGTGAGCATTGCTATAATTTTGTTCGCTGAAAGCTGAAATTGAACCAACATGGTTTTTTGCACAAAGCGAAATTCCAGCACGGTGATGTTTTTTGAAGATTGGAATATTTATCATGTATGTGGCATCTACATATTTCTGAGCTAGTGACTCTCCAGCCTGATTGTCGCTATAGAAAAATACAGGTTTGGCAGTAGGAACAAGTTTTGTTAATCCAGGTAACTGCCAAGATTCACCCCAATATTCAACATCGGGGAAAACATTATTGAAGTAGTTGTATGTTGTTTTGCTCATGTTGTGGCTTGGGTCGCCAATGCCAATATCCGATTGTGCTACACCTGCTTTATTAATGAGCTGATCGAGAACCGATAAGCAAACTTGAGGTGTTGTATTGATATTTTTATTTTGAGTAGACCAACTTCCACCGTCTCCGTTAAGGTTTATTTTAATCACTATTTTTTCACCCGGAGTATAACCAACATCACCTCTACCATGAGTTTTGTTGTAGTTGCGGAAAATTTGATCCCATGCAGCAGCATCATTAGTTGTTCCTGTAAGTTGCTGAATGGATAAAGAAACCATGTTGGCAACAACAGCTTTGTTTGTATTCTCGTCTTTGTACCAATAGTCTCCGTCGCAATTTTCGTTGGTTGCATCTGGGTCGTGAGCCCAAACTACTCTGCCTGGAAATACGCCTTTACCTTCGCCAAGCGGAATATTTGCTTCTTGTGGAGATGCTAATTTGTACGATGCCGAAGCTTTTTCACTATTGCTGAATATTGCAAAAGATCCTGCAATAAGTCCCACAATCATGAGCCCAAAAGCTGCTAAATATTTCGACTGAGATAACTGGCTCTTCGCTTTCTTTGCTACAAAAGCGAAAATACTTAAGCCCATAATGTATGTTACAAACGATGATGCTATAGGGGCTGCGGCTTTCATACAAGGGTATGTAGCACGACTAGGCTTTGGAACAACTCTAATCAGAAACCATATTAGAGATCCTAATCCGGTAATAATGAAAAAGATCCGGAACCAGAATTTTGAAATAAATTGATTAATTTTTTGTATCATAATATTTTTTGTTAGTTTTAATATCTTATAAATAGAACTCCTCTTACATTGAATTTCAATGGCCATAAAAATAGTAACAATTTTTAGACGAGAACAACGTTAATTGGTTTATTTAGATTTTCGATATAAGTAAATATTTGATTATATTTTTCGGACTACTCGATGTCGTCTTCCTTTTTTCTGTATTTCCGATTGATGAAATAGTAAACAGGAATGCCCGACAGGATTAAGATTACACCCATAATTGCTTCGCGAGGGCGTGTTATAATTGTGTTGAAGAAAAGACCGATGCAAAAAAGGATGAAAATGGCAGGAATAACCGGATATCCCCAAACTTTATATGGGCGGTGGGCATTGGGCATTTTGCGGCGTAAAATAAAAACACCAAGTGTTGTAGCGCCATAAAAGATAAAGACCGCAAAAATGACCATGTCGGTCAGTTGGTCGAAAGTACCCGACAAAACCAGTATCGAAGCCCATATTCCTTGCCATAGTAATGAGTTCCCTGGAACACTTGCCTTGTTTAATTCTCCTATCGAAGGAAAGAAAAGTCGTTCGCGGGCCATGGCATAATAGGGGCGGGCACCTGTTAAAATACTGGCATTGGTACACCCAAGTGTTGTTAGCAGTATCAATAGCGAAATAAAGAGAACGCCTCCTGTGCCCCAGAAACTCCTTACAGCTTCAACTGCTGCAATTTGATTCCCCGCAGCATGAACATTTTCGAGTTGTGGTATTGATAAAACTGATAAATATGTCACATTCACAAGTAGATAAATAAAGATGATTGCAAAAACACCAATCACAATCCCTTTCGGAATATTCGTTTTTGCGTTTTTTATCTCTCCTCCAATGAACCCCACAGAAACCCATCCCTGATAGGCCCAAAAAGCGGCAAGCATGGCTGTGAAGAACGACGAGAGCGTAACAGTTCCTTTTGTTAATTCGCCAAAATTAATAAGCTCCGAAGGTTTTACTGTTGTGTTGCTCAATCCGAAGATGACAATAACGAGAAGCCCAGTGCAGACCATAAATAAGATTGCCCTACTAAGCCATGCTCCACTTTTGAGTCCCGAAATATTTAGTGCTGTAAGAATTAGTATCAGCAGAATGGCTATCACTTTAATCCCCGAATTTTGAAAGGGGAAGAAAACACCGGCAATAGAAAACGTTTGAAGAGATGGAAGAAATTCAGGTATAGGGACAATGCTGTTCAACGACTGTGCAAAAACATAAGCAAGCGACGAAATTGTTGCGGTCTGAATAATTGTAAACAGCGACCATCCGTATAAAAATGAGAAAAAGCGGTTGTATATTTTCTTTAGATAGACAAATTCGCCTCCGGTATCGGCAAGCAAACCTGCAACTTCGGCATTGCTCAGCGCACCAAATAGGGTAATTATTCCACCAACAATCCAAGCCAGTAAAATCCATGTCGACGAGTGGAGTTCGGATGCCATTGGTGCAATCTTTTTATATACGCCTGATCCGATGATGTTTGCAATGACGAAAATAATTACATAACCTAAGCCAAGTGCCTTGACTAAGTTCCTTTGGTTGTTCATAGAGTAGCTTAATAAATGAAGGCTCTAAATTAAATATTTATAGTAAGATAAAAAAAAGAGCCAGATAAGAAATCTGGCTCTGAATGAGCGGGAAATGGGATTCGAACCCACGACCCTCAGCTGTCGCAAGATTGTATCTGGTGGTTTAGCCGCAGGTTAAGAAAAACCGCGTGGTCTATTAAGATATATACAAAGGATTCAGAGCTGAATTGATGTGAGAAATACTTCTGAAAATTGATTTGAATTAAGTTTTAGTATTATATTGGTCATCAGATATAGAAGCGATGAATTCAATTAAGATCATTGCAAATAATACTGGTCATTAACATTACAAACTTAAAGCAAAAATGAGTCTGCCAAATTTACCCACTGACAACCTGTACAAGTTTATGGCCTTATCAGGACTATCTCTTATCATCTCTATGATCATTTTATTTGCTCATGAGAATAGCAAATTGAGTGATCGTTATGAAAGACTTTTTTTTGATTTAACTCAAAGTAAAATTGAAAAAGAAACATTATACTGTAGAAAAATAAAAATTAATGAAGAACTAGAAAAACTTAAGGAAAAAGTAAACAGTTATGAGGTAGATAGTTCAATGCTATCTGGAAAAATAAATTTAAAGGAATTAAAAGAATCCTTAAATGATAAAGATCACAGAACTTATTTAGAATTTTTATACAAATACCGAGATCATATTTTTCCTGAAAAAAAAGAAGCAGAAATAATTAATATAAAAATTGACGAACTTGAAACAATTGAAGATAAGTTGAAAGAAAAGGATGCTTACATTGAATATTACAAAGTGCTTGTAGAAAAAAATGAGAAACACATAAAGCGATTAGAGTGGGTAGTGTTCTTTTTGATTTTTGTTGGCTCAGTTGTTTCCGTTAAAGGATTTAGTCTTTGGTATAGAAAAGTTCAGAAATATTTAGATATAGAATATAGAAAAAAGGGAATTGACTTGCAGGAATGATATTTTGAACAAACAGTGAAAGAAAGAGCAAATGATGTTTTTATCAAAAAAATAAGGATAACACGTTAGTATTATCCTTATTTCTTTATTGTGAGCGGGAAATGGGATTCGAACCCACGACCCTCAGCTTGGGAAGCTGATGCTCTACCCCTGAGCTACTCCCGCAATTGCTCGGCAAATTTAAAAAACTATTTCATTTTAGAACCATGTGGGAAAAGGATATTCAACATTTTTTATTTTGTTATTGCAATTTTTTCTTCTTCGAGTTTTGGGGATATTTTCAGATGTTTTAGAGGTTGGAAGTTCGAGCTTTTTTTTATAAATAGACGATTAAAAACGAATATCTTTGTCCGATTTTTATCTGCGATTTCGATGTTATTAGGCTTTTGTAAATAATATTTGTTTGATGATTAGGTGGATAATAAAAATAAATTGAATTATGCATTTATCAAACTTTCGGAATAAAGCAAGCGAACAGCTTTCTATTTTAAGATTTTTGAGATCGACTCATGATTACAAAAAGAGGCGTGTTCTTTTTATCGTCAACCCAATTTCGGGCGAGAAAGTTTCACGATGGATTAATTCACAAGGGCTTAAGATACTTCGAAACTATTACCTGCCGATTGATGTTATTGAAACTGAATATGCAGGTCATGCTCCAATTATAATTGAAGAGAATTTCGATAAATATGATGTTTTTGTGGCTGTTGGTGGCGACGGAACGGCCAACGAAGTAGCTGGTAGGCTTGTAGGTACGAACAAAATCTTCTCAATTTTACCTGCGGGTTCTGGTAATGGATGTGCAAAGGAGCTTAAACTTCCTCCTATTGGGATTAGGGCAATCAAACTCCTCATAAAAGGTGCCACAAAAAAGATGGATGTTATTTATGTGAATGGGAAGCATTCCATTAATTTGTCGGGTACGGGCTACGATGCCATTATTGCAAAACGTTTTAACAAACGCGAATCAAGAGGGGCTTTAAATTATGCCTTGATTATCCTGCGCAGCTTTTTCTATTACAAACCTTCTGATTATCATTTTTATGTCGATGGTCAGGAAGTTACAACCAAGGCTTTTCTTATCTGCTTTGCCAATACCCGTCAGTTTGGAAACAATGCCTTTATTGCGCCCAATGCAAAGCACGACGACGGTTTGATTGAACTTGTTGTTGTTAAGCCATTTCCGCGGAAACATTCATTAAAACTTGCTTTTTATGTAATGACCAAGCAAACTAACCGTTCGCCTTATGTTTCAACCTACAGTTGTAAAGAGGTTCTTTTCGATACAGAGCACGTTAGTTGGTTTAATGTAGATGGCGATCCGGTTAAACTCCGCGGACCAGTGAAAATCACAATCGAACCTCAATCCTTGCTTGTTTTCGATACGCATCATAGTTACCTCAACTAGTTTTTAGCTGACTTCAATTATTCGATAATCTTCATCTCGTTGAGTAAATAACCGGCTTGGGCAAACTTGTCAATCACAAAAAGCATGTAACGCATGTCGAGAGCTATGTTGCGGCATTTTTCGGGGTCGAACATGATGTCGCTCATGGTTCCTTCCCAACAACGGTCGAAGTTAATTCCTATCAGATAGCCGTTTGCGTCAATTACCGGACTTCCTGAATTGCCTCCAGTTGTGTGGTTTGATGCAGTAAAACAAACAGGCATAGTCCCGTTGGGCTGAGCATATCTTCCATAATCTTTTCGGGCAAAAAGCTCTTTCATCCTCTCAGGAACCCGATAATCGTATATCTGAGGGTTGTCTTTTTCAATTATCCCTTCGAGTGTTGTAAAGTAGTTGTATTCAACGCCGTCGCGGGCATTATAGCCTTCAACTTTTCCATACGAAACTCGGAGTGTTGAATTTGCATCGGGGAAAAGCAGCTTGTTGCTGTTCTTTTCGAGCAAAGCGGCCATATAATTTTTCTGATTTTCGTCGATGAGCTCTTTTATTCGGAAATATTCTATGCTAATGTTACTTGAATATGAGTTTGTCATTGCTTCAAGTAGCTTGTAGAGTCCATCTTTTGATGCTGATTTACACCATTTTGAATTTGTGCTGTCGCAGGTTAATGCCTGTAACTTATCTGGTTTGGTAAGGAACGATTTCTCGTACATTTTTGCCAATGTTTGCTGCGGATCTTTTTCAGAGAAAACTTTTGACAGTTCGTTGGGGATAAACTTGGGTTGTAAATCGTTTTTGTATTTTGTAATTAATTGTATGAAAATGTCTTTGTCTACTTCTTTGTCGTAATCTTTAAAGTGTTTCCCGATTAGGCCAACCAACTCTTCTTTTGTGTTGAGCGATTCGCCCTTTTGGTGCGATTTGACCAGCGAAAACATTTTATAAACATCGGTTCCTCGGTAAACAACTTCTACATAATAGTCGAAAGCCTTTTTGTAGGGATCGAAAGCAGAGTAAAGTGTGTCGAAAGTTTCTAAAATATTCCCGTATTTCTCTTTTCGTTCATTGTTCATGTTTACCCAATTGGCAAATTCTGATTCTTTAAATTGCTTAACCCGAATGGCATCGAGGCGTTTTAACCCTAAAATTTCGCCTTGCCACTTCTTCCATCCATTGCTTGTAGAAGCATACTTAGCCGAATATTTAATTCTGATGGCAGGATCTTCGTCCATTGCTTTTGCCATGATGCTGAGTTTTATATCGCGGATGGCAACCCTGTCGGGGTCGCTTTGGTTCATAATTTGATCAACAGCTTGAGAGGGTAGGAACTGTTCGGTTGTTCCGGGGAAACCAAAAACCATAGTAAAATCGTTCTCTTTCACACCTTTAATATTGATAGAGAAGAATTTTTTTGGATGATAAGGAACATTTTCGGGCGAATATTCAGCGGGTTTGTTATCCTTATCGGCATAAATTCTGAACATGGAGAAATCTCCGGTATGGCGGGGCCACATCCAGTTGTCGGTATCGCCACCAAATTTCCCAATTGCCGAAGGAGGTGCACCAACCAGCCTTACATCTTTAAACGTTTCGGTTACAAACAGAAAGAATTGATTGCCAAAGTAAAAAGGTTTTACACTGGCGTCGTAACCGGTATCTTTTTCAGCAGCAGAAATGAGAGAATTAATGTTGTTTTTTTTCTGAATTTCAATGCCTTCTTTGGTTTTCAGTGTGTCGGTTCCTTGCAATACTTGCGATGTAACTTCTTCCATTCGTACAAGGAACGTAACCGTAAGCCCTTCGTTTGGCAGCTCTTCGTTGCGGTTCTTTGCCCAAAATCCATCGGTAAGGTAGTCGTGTTCGAGCGAACTGTGCGACTGTATATCGCTATATCCGCAGTGGTAGTTTGTAATTAGTAATCCATCGTTTGAAATAAGTTCGCCGGTGCAGCCACCACCAAACTGCACAATCGCATCTTTCATACTTGCATTGTTGATACTGTAAATATCATCGCTGGTGAGCTTGAAACCCATTTGTTGCATTTCTGCAATGTTCTTGTCGAGGAGCATGGGAATCCACATGCCTTCGCGGGCTTGTGCAATTATGGAAATCGATACCAATAAAATGGGCAAGAAATATTTATAGATCATTGTATTGAGATTTTGAGGCATCAAAATTAAGTTTATTCGTGCTACTTCAAATTAAAAATTGCATTTAGAATGATATAAAATCGAACACAGGTTGTTAATTCTTCCTTTTATTATGGAAGAAAAAGTATGACGAAAGAACAATGCGATGGTTTAAGTAACTAACGACTTAAAAAGTAATCCATAAGCTCAATACTTTCAAAATATAGGGAGTTAGAATGGCAGTGAAAATTCCATTTACAATTAACCCTATGCTCGACATGGCGCCAAAAGCTGAACTTATTTCCATCGATTTTGATGTACCAACAGCATGAGCTGCTGTACCCATCGATATAGCTTGGGCAATTGGGTTTTTAACCTTTGTCCATTTCATAATGCCATATCCGAAAATTGCACCAAAAATGCCAACAACAATTACAACCGAAGCAGTCAACGCAGGAATTCCGCCAATCGATTTTGAGATTTCGATGGCTATTGGCGTTGTTACCGATTTTGGAGCAAGCGAAAAGATTACCTCTTTCGATGCGCCCATCAGTTTTGCAATTAGCACTACCGAAACAACCCCCGTAATGCAACCCACAAATTGTGAAATTATAATAGGTATGGCTTGTTTTTTAATCTTTTCCAATTGCAGGTACAACGGAACACCCAACGCAACTACGGCTGGTTTAAGGAAAAATTCAATCAGTTTGCTTCCCCTATGAAAAGAGTCGTAATCGATATTAAATAAAGATAAAAATGCAATGATAATAATGATAGAGACCAATATAGGATTGAGAATTATTATGCGTGTCTTTTTTTGTATTTTTTGAGCAGCAAAATAGACCAGAAATGTAAAAGCAATAACGAATATCTCATTTTGAAATAGAATGTCCATGCATCAACCTTTAATAATTTATCAATTAATGAGTTCTTTAGGTGTTTGCTTCTTGCTCTTTCGAACTAGCTGATGGGTCCAACCTGTTACGGCTAAAACAATGGCCGTACTTCCAAACGATGCCACAACAATAGGCCAGAATGATGCTTCAATGATATCGAAATAGAGCATGATGGCAACTCCTGGCGGAATAAAAAAGAACGACATGTTTTTCACAAGATGATCGGATAAGCCTTTTACCCACGATAGTTTTATCCAACCCAATTTGAGGAGCAGCGTTAAGAGCAACATGCCAATAATGCACGATGGCAACTTAATGCCTGTTGTGCTTACAATTAATTCGCCAATAGCTAAACAGCCAAAAATTATTACAAATTGTTTAATCATTTTCACTAAATTATCAGCTCAAAACTATAAATAAGTGCTGAAAACAACGATTATAATAAGCTATTATTTTAGAATTCAGATTTTAGAATTATCTTTCAATAATTCATATCTTAAACAACGGAATATTTGTTGAGTATAGAGATAATAAATGTAGGGGCGATGAAAGAAAGAAGCACAATTCTGGTTATTATTTCACTAGTTGTGATTTTAACCTGTGATAGTTGTTTTGCACAACAGATAGATTCAAAAAGTGCTATTAGGGAAAAGATTTTAGATGAATACTTATCATCGAAATTCACGGTTTCGGAGTTGCTCGAGTTGAAATTTTCTGAAACTGAAATCAAAGAGAAAGATGTTTATAACGACTTGTACAACTATTACATGTTTTGGGCCGAACAAAAACGGCATTTTAAGCGAAACCCTCAGCCTTATTTAATTAAGGCTGATTCGATGATGGAGATGATGAACAGCTCAAACGAAAACCTTCTTTTTTATAAAATTGCAATGCTGCAAACTAAATATGATACCATTGAAGACCCTTATGTTTATGAGGAAATTCCACTGCAAATTATACTAGACACATTGCATTATGGCATTTTTTATTTCAACAGTTACGATTCTCTTGTGAAAGTGATTCACTATAAGTAAACAGCCAGCGTTTTTCTTCAATCGTTATAATTTATATAAGCAGATTCACAAACAAGAAAACAGTATTAAATTAAGTCGAATCTCTTCAATGATTGTTTTTCGTAACTTTGACTTTTTGGATGGCAAAAGATGATTGATAAAAAAAAACAAATTGAGTATTGGATTAAGGGAGCCGAGGATGATTTTTCGACAGCTGAATTGTTGATTCGTGAAAAACGAACTTTGCATGGATTGTTTTTCTGTCATTTAGTGATTGAGAAAGCTATTAAAGCCCACGTTGTAATGACTACCGGAGAGCTCGCTCCGAAGTCGCATAACTTGATTTATCTATCAGAAAAAGCAGACTTGGCATTTGATAATGAAACCGAAATATTTATTGGGATTTTGATGAAGTACCAGTTGCAAGGACGATATCCTGATTATAACCCTGTTTTGCCTGATATTTTTGTTGTAAATGAGTACTTTAAAAAAACTAAAACCTTATTGGAATGGCTAAAAGAGAGATTGTAGAGATATTGAAGAAATATATTTTTGTTTTACGCTCTGAGGGGATAACCATTGATAAAGCATATTTATATGGTAGTTATTTATCAAATACAGCTACCGACGAAAGTGACATTGATGTTATGATTGTTACTGAAAGTGAGGATGATTATTTGACTGGGAAAATTTGGAGCCTGACTAGAAAAGTGAATTCAAAAATTGAGCCTTATCTTGTTGAAAAAGAGAGATTTTTAAACAACGAGGATTCTCCTCTGATTGATTTAGTTAAAAGGACAGGATTAGAAATTGCATAAACTTATGGGATAGAGCATGTGGGTTTCTGGTGAAGACCCTTATGTTTATGAGGAAATTCCACTACAAATTATACTAGACACATTGCATTATGGCATTTTTTATTTCAACAGTTACGATTCTCTTGTAAAAGTGATTCACTATAAGTAAACAGCTAGCGTTTTTCTTCAATCGTTATTGTTTTTTTGACTCGAATTGTTCTGTGTTTTTGATTTTCTGATTATGGCATACTAATACGTTCTGTTTATCGCCATGCCAGTTGTGAAAACCATTGCCCTGGCAATCGTTATAATCGGAGCAGTTTGCACATTGGCCAATTTTTGTCCACTTCCGGTTTCTGAAGGGCTCGAATTTAGTTTTCCAGACATCAAAAAGGTTGTCGTTGTAAATATTTCCCTGTGAGAAACTTCGGTCGATGTTTGGGCATGCCGAGATGCTGCCGTCAATCAACACTGAACCAATATTTATCCCTGCCCTGCAAAAGAAATAGCTGTCGCGGACTTTTGTTTCATACGTTCCAACATACCCTTCGCAGCTGAATTTCACATCAATAGTTTTGGTTTTCCTCGTTTTGGAAATGAAATCCATCAGTTGTTTAAATTGCTGGTCGGTAAGGTTCAGTTCAGGGTTATCTTTTGCCCTTCCAATTGGGATGATGGTGAACAGCCGCCATGCTTTGACACCTTTTCTGATCAGGTAATCGGAAATTGACGGAAGCTGGTTAATGTTTCGTTGGTTAACGCATGTTACAACATCGAAGTTGAGCCGGGCAGTGTTTGCCGCCAGTAGGATAGCCTGATCGACCCGGGCGAAACTTTTGTCGGAATTCCGCAGCCAATTGTGCGTATCTTCCAGTCCGTCGAGGCTAATAGTCAAGGCTCCCATTCCAGCATTGAGAAGCGAAATGTGTTTTTCGTTATCGTACAGGTAGCCGTTTGTTACCATCGACCATCGCATTTTCCGTTTTCTGATTTCCAGTCCGCAGGTTTCAATGTCGTTGCGCAATAGGGGTTCGCCACCGGTAAGCACTACCGTAAAATCGGATGGAGGATCCTTAATTGTATCGAGGGCCGATAAAAAATCGTTGAGGGGCATGTCGGGGTGAGAGCTCTCTTTCGAACAATCGCTGCCACAATGCAGGCAATTCATGTTGCACCGGGTTGTGCACTCCCAGAAAAGGTAATTCAACTCGTGAAAGTTCGTTTCCGTTTCTTTAAAAATTCGGAATAAGCTCTTTTTTAACGAAAACATCTATTTCTCATCTAGTTTGATGTCGACATAAACCCGATCTGCTTTAACATCTAAAACAGTATCCTTGCTCAAGTAGAGGCTGTTTTGGGTTGAGTCGACAACTTCGAAAGCCAGGTTAATGCTATCGCTCACCGGGGCATAAAAGCCGAATTTGCCTTTTTCGTCGGTAAAAACATATTGATCGTTTTCGATTACAGATACTTTGATTCCTTCAAGTGGAAGATTCGAACCACTTGACTTGACCTGTCCTTCAACCAGTAAATCGAGTCCCAAGTCTTGTGGTGTTCCATAGCAAGCCTGAAAAACGAATAGGGCAGAAGTAAAGCTCAGCCCTCCGATAATCCGTTTTAAAATGTTTCTGTTCATCTTTTAGTTATTTTAGTTAAATGAATATTCTTTTTCTTACCTAAAAGAATAAGTTGTTGGCATTTGAAAGGATTGGCCTTGGCCGGTGAGCCGAAAAACAAGTAAAGATGGCGTTAAAAAATCTTTTCTGTTTGAGCCGTTAGGCGAGTTTAAAAGATTTTAGCCATCGAGCGCTAGTTTTTCGTGCGAAGCGGGCACAGCCTTGACTTTTCTTGATTACTTCTTTGCGTCAAGGCAAAGAAGTAATTGGGGTTTTGGGGCAAAGCCCCATCTTCTATTTATAAGGTATACTAATGGATATTAATTTTTTATTATTAACCTGCGCCCTCCGTTAAAAACAACGAAGAGCGTAGGCAAAGAGTATTTTTTAATGTGTAAACAGGCGTGTTCCGGTGTTAAACATCACCATGTTGTATTCATCGGCAGCTGCAATGCAAATATCGTCGCGAAGCGAGCCACCGGGTTGTGCTATGTACTGAACATTGCTGCGGTTTGCACGGTCAATGTTATCGCGGAAAGGGAAGAACGCATCCGACGAAAGGCTTATCCCGTTGTACTGCTGAATGAATTTGCTCTTTTCTTCAAATGAAATTGGTTCGGGAACCGATACCAGTTGCGATGCCATTAATTTCCTCTCGTTGTCCGAAAGTTCGTCCCAGAGCAGGAATTGATCAACAACATTTGCCTTTTCCGGTTTTTTCAGATTGCCAACAAACTCAAGTCCCAGAACCTTTGGGTGCTGTTGCATAAACCATTTGTCGGCCTTGCTGCATGCTAACCTGAGGCAGTGTACCCGCGACTGTTGTCCGGCTCCAACGCCAATAAGCTGGCCATCGTAAGCAATGGCTATCGAGTTCGATTGTGTGTATTTCAGCGCAATGGTTGCTACTATAAGCGACTGTAATGCTTCGACCGAAACGTTTTTGTTGGCCGAGATGATATTGTTGAAAAGGTTTTTGTCGATTACGGCATTGTTGCGCGATTGCTGCAATGTGAACCCGTAAACATCTTTGGTTTCGATGCCCGATGGTTCGTAGTCGAGGTCCATTTGCAGAATTAAGTAACCTCCTTTTTTCTTCGATTTCAGAATTTCCAACGCTTCGGGATCGTAGCTTGGGGCAATGATCAAATCGGAAACTTCAGATTTAATGATGTTTGCCAACGATACATCTACCGTTTCGCTTACTGCGGCAGCATCGCCAAAGGCACACATCCGGTCGCCACCCCTGGCGCGAATATAGGCCGTTGAAACCTCCGACAAGTTACTTACCGATACAAACTGTGATTTCAGGAATGTACTGTCGAGTGGTTTTGCAATTGCCGCACCTGCCGGGCTTACGTGTTTAAACGAAGCCGCACTTGCTATGCCTGTTGCTGCTTTTAGCTCTTTAACCAACTGCCGGGCTGCCAATGCATCTAAAATGTTGATGTAGCTTGGGGTTCCGTTTAAGACTTTCAATGGCGAAACCGGGCCATTAAAACGTACGCTGGCATTTTTCTGATGTGGGTTGCAACCGTACTTCAATTCAAGAATGCTATCCATTTTCAATCTATTTTTTT
>Ga0209373_10003681_pt1 | contig 13932 bp, 12 predicted proteins | sample Higcelweek5metaG_FD_187173 | JGI IMG/M metagenome (GOLD analysis project Ga0209373, IMG submission 187173) | Freshwater pond sediment microbial communities from the University of Edinburgh, under environmental carbon perturbations - High... | ecosystem: Environmental > Aquatic > Freshwater >...
TCTGCTCTTTGTGTTGATGGGGAGTGGTCAGTTCTACCTTGGTGCCGTCGAAACTGATCCGGCTTTTTTTAACATGCTTGTCATGCACCTTTTTTCCGTCCATCTCGGCGGCGACCATCATCCAGGTGCCCTGAAACTTCTTTAGTTCTGCACTGTCAATCACCCCTTGTGCCGGTTAGGCGGCAAACAGGCCCTGAGCAGAGCAGATCAGTGAAAAAACAGCTGCCATGACGATACCGATGATGCGTTGTGCGTTCATACTGTGTTCCTCCTCTATGGGTTTTTACATACTGTCCTTTGCAGACAGCTTTTGATTTCGTGTGCCTCAACGCCTCAGCACCCGCAGCGTAAGTTTCGGCTGATTTTTGATATTACGTTTGTTTTGCACAACAACGGCCTGTTCAGGAACCTGCAGTTTTTTAGTCAGATGCTGTTGCAGTACACTCACCTGCTTTTGTCCGTTCCGTCCGCTCTGCCCAATCAGGTAGCGGTAGCTGCCCTGGCCCCCTGACAGTTTTTTGATAACGTCAAGTGCTGCGCTGCTTTCCGGCGAGAGGGCGTTCGCTTTATCAAGCGTAATCAGCGGGAATAACGCACTGGTCTTTAGCTTCAAAACAAGCGGTTGTTCCAGTGCCTGTTCAAGCTGTCGTGTCAGCAGCAGTAACTCATCACTACCCACCGGCCAATCCCGCTGCAGAGTTGCGGTTACTTCAAGCGGTTGTTTGCCGCTGGAAAAGGAGAGCCGGAGATCTGTCAAGGGAAAGGGGGCAAGGGCCGAACCAAGCAGTTGTTCTGCCTTGCTGGCTATCCTGGCAGCCTTTGTGCTGATCTCCAACGCCGTATCCTCTCTTGGTGCTGCTTCCTTGATGGAGGTAAACGCTGCTGCTTCATGCTGTTCCGGCAACAGACCCGATGCCATCAGCACCTGCTCCAGATGGAACTCAGTCGGTTTTTGTAAATTTTGTTTCAGTTCGGCTACTATGGTCTGTTCAATCGATTTTTCAAAATAATCAACCGTGTTGATGGTTGCCCTGACATTGATGCGGTCCTTTACCTGCTTGTATGAATAGCCGGTCATGCGGGAAAGATCTTCTTTGTTGAGATGTTTTTTTAATACCCGTTCAATCTTCTTCCTGGTGTTTACCTTCTGGATATCCACCACCAGGGTGTAAATCAGCGGGATCGAAATCAGGGCCAGCAGCCCGCCGATCACCAGCAGACGGGTGCGCTGGGAATACTGGTGGGTTTGGACCTGGCTGCTCCTGAATCCCATGATGAAGAAGACCAGATCAGAGGTGAGCACAATGGCCACAAAGTTGGTGAAGAACAGCAGGAATCCCCCCAACCCCAGCATGATCTGGCCGGTACCCAGGCCATAACCGGCAACGCTTAGGGGAGGGATGACCGCCGTGGCAACCGCTACGCCGGTGGCGGTGATCAGATAGTTGCGTTTGGTGCAGAGCGCCACTGCGCCGACAATACCGGACAACATGGCAATAAAGAGGTCATAGATGTTGGGCCTCACACGGGCCAGAATCTCTGATGTTGGTTCTTTGAGGGGGGAAAGGAACGTTACCAGGCAGGTGATGACAATGGTGAGCAATACACTGATGGCGATGGTACGGAAGGCCCGCCGGGCCAGGGGCAGATCTCCGATGGTCAGGGCCAGACCGGAGGAGATGATCGGTCCCATCAGCGGTGAGATCAGCATGGCGCCGATTACCACCGCCACACTGTTGGTCAGCAGCCCCAACAGGGCGATTAGACCGGCCATCAGCAACATCAGATAGTAGATCCAGGAACGTTCTACCCCTGAGGATACTTCACGGATAATTCCCTGATGGTTGACCATTTCTGTCTTGATTGCCAGATAGTCCTTCAGCTTTTTAAGCTGATAACGGATCTGTGAATGGTTCATTGTTTTTCTCCCAAAGCCTTTAAAACGCCGAATCCCAACGTTTGCTGAGCCGGATGGCTGAATTGATCAGACCCACCATGCTGTAGGTCTGGACAAAGTTGCCCCACTGCTCGCCGCTGCGGGGGTCAATATGCTCAGCCAGCAGCCCCAGCCGGTTGCGCTTTTTCAGCAGGTTTTCAAATAGATAACGGGCCTCGTTCATCCTGCCCAGGGCTGCCAGGGCATGGATGTACCAGAAAGTGCAGACGAGGAAGGCGTTCTCCGGCTCTCCAAAATCGTCGGCTTCCACATAGCGGTACACGTAGTCGCCCCGTTTCAATTCCTTTTCAATGGCGGCAACGGTGGAGGCAAAGCAGGGGTCATCAGCAGAAAGAAAACCGACATCGTGTAGCAGCAACAGGCTGGCATCCATGCTGTCTCCGTCAAATGATGCCACAAAGCACTGTCTTTCTTCATTCCAGGCCCGTTGGTAGATGGTGGTATAGATTGTATCGGCATGGTTGCGCCAGTAGATGGTCCGATCCTGCAATCCCAGACGGTCGGCAATCAGGGCAAGGCGGTCGCAGGCAGCCCAGCACATCACGCTGGAAAAGGTGTGGACACGGGCAGTGCCACGCAGCTCCCATAGTCCGGCATCAGGCTGGTCATAGACCTGTACCGCTGTCTCGCCCAGGGACTCAAGCCGCTGAAACAGGGCGTTATCACCGCAACGCAGCAGTCGTCGGTCAAAGAAAATATGGGTCACCGCCAGAATGGCGGAGCCATAGACATCATGCTGGATCTGTTCGAAAGCCTGATTGCCACGCCGTACCGGCCCCATGCCACGGTAGCCGGGCAGACTCTCCACAATCTGCTCCTCCAGCCGGGCCTTGCCGTCAATGCCGTAGACCGGCTGAAGCCGTCCCCCCGGAGCGCTGGCCGATATATTGGCCAGATATCCCAGATACCGCTCCATGGTCTTGGTTGCCCCCAGACGATTCAGGGCATTGACCACAAAGTAGGAATCCCGCAGCCAGCAGAAGCGGTAGTCCCAATTACGTACCGTGTTGGCCGCTTCGGGGATGGAGGTGGTCATGGCAGCAATAATGGCGCCGGTGTCGTCGTAGGTGTTCAGCTTTAAGGTAATGGCAGCCCGGATCACCTCATCCTGCCATTCAAACGGAATCCCCAGATCGCGCACCCATTCATGCCAGTAGGCAGTGGTCTCGTCCAGGAAACGGCTGGCAAGGTCTCCAATAGAGCTTGGGATGGTTTCATCAGCGCCGAAGATCATGGTAACGCTGTCATCCAGAAAAAACGGTTGCTCCTGCAGCAGCATGGTGATGGAGGCATCGGTAGTCAAGCGCATGGTCCAGCCGGAGGAAAGGTAGCGGATATGATGGCTGCCGTAGGTGACCGGACAGCGTTCCCGGCCATAGTCTGCGGCTGGTCGCACCACCAGCCTGATGCGGGGGCTCCCCTGCATTCTTTTGATCTGACGAATCAGCATGACCGGGGTAAATATGCGCCCAAACTGACGGAAACGTGGGGCAAAATCGGTTATTTCCACCACGGCCCCAGAGGCGTCGGTCATGCGTGTCACCAGTACCGCCGTATTGGGCAGGTACTGCTGCTCAACACTGATCTGTTCCACCAGCTCGACACTGCAGTAGCCGTACCCGTCCTGATCTGTGTGCTCCTTGAGCAGAGAACAGAAGACCGGATCTGCATCAAAACGGGGCATGCAGCACCAGACAATCTCGGCCTGCTGATCTATCAGGGCACCGATGGCACCGTTGCCGATCAGTCCAAGATCAATACTGTTATGCATGGCTACTCCTCCACCTTCCTGCCACAACAGGGACAGGTTTCACCTTGAGCGGGCTTCTGGGGCTTCATCATCTCGCTGGTCACTATACCGGTAGGTACGGCGATGATGCCATAACCGACCACCATTAGTAGCGATGCCACCAATTGTCCCAGCGGCGTCTTTGGGGCGATATCACCATATCCTACAGTGGTCATGGTAACGATGGCCCAGTAGATGCTTTTGGGGATGCTGGTAAAACCGCCGTCCGATCCTTCGATCAGGTACATCAGGCTGCCGACAAACACCACCACCGTCAGGACAGTGGACAAAAAGACCGCGATCTTGTGACGGCTTCTTTTCAAAGCCAGCCAGAGGTTGTTTCCTTCTCCCATAAACTGCACCATATTCAGGATGCGGAAAATCCTCAGCACTCGCATGATCCTGATGGTGGCCAGAGAATGGAGGCCCGGAGCAAAAATACTGGCAAAGCTGGGAATAATGGCCAGCAGGTCGATAATGCCGAAGAAACTGCGGGCATACCGGGCCGGGCGGTGGGCGCAGTAGAGCCGCAGAACGTACTCGATACTGAAGAGTACGGTAATTATCAGTTCGGCTCCAATCAGCCAGCTTCCCCACTGTTCATGGATACCGGGTACGCTGTCCAGCATCACCAGCACCACTGACAGCAGTATAAAAAAGATTAGGGCCAGATCAAAGGCTTTGCCAGCAGGTGTGTCTGATTCAAAGATGATGGTATAGATTTTTTGGCGAAGTGCGCTCATGGAAGTTCCTTGTCGGACTTGTCTGACAGTTTTTTGTCTTTAAGCCACGCCCCTGATGTCCCCAATTCATCTATCGTACTCTTATCCCAGAGTGGTTCGCCGCTGAAATAGGCGGCCCGGCCAAGCATATGGGCTGCCACCGGCGCGGTCAGCAGGGTAAAGGCAATGATCGCCACCACCTTGCCGGTCACTTCTGTACTGGCAAAATAAAGTGCCACTGCAGCCAGAATACAGCTTGCCCCCAGGGTTGATGCCTTGGATGCGGCTGAGAGACGCATGTAGATGTCCGGCATCCGAACCACGCCAAGAGCCGCTACCAGGGCAAAAAAGGTGCCGACAAACAACAACAGGGCTATCACGGTATCACGCATTGCTCCCCCGTTTGTGCAGATAGTAGGCAAAGGCCACGGTGCCCAGAAAGGTTATCAGGGCCAGCACGACAGCAGCATCAAGGTAGGATGGCTGGTTGCTGGCAACGGAGTAGACCGCTGAAATTGCAATAATAAAGGTGGCCATCAGGTCAAGAGCTACCACCCGGTCTGGCAGGCTGGGACCACGCACTACCCGGATAAAGGTAAGCAGCATCCCCATTCCCAAAAGCGGCAGGATAATCCAGGATATATAGGCTGCAAGTGTCATTGAACAATCTCCCGTATCCGTTGTTCAAAACCCTGCTTGATCTCCTGTACCAGTTGCTGCGGGTCATCAATATACATGGCGTGTACATACAGCATCTGTCGGTCTTCAGACAGATGCAGGCTCAGAGTACCCGGTGTCAGGGTTATGCAGGTGGCCAGCAGGGTGATCTGCAGGTCGGTTTCCAGGCCAAGGGGCACGGCAACAATCCCCGGTTTCATATGGTCACGGGGAGTCAGGACATCGTGTGCAACCCGCAGGTTGGCCAGCACCATCTCCTTTATGAAATACGGTATGAACGCTGCTATGGCCAGCAGACGGCGATGGTAGGAGGCCGTCTGACGGTCGCGGCGGCCGATCCAGATCACAAAGAAACCAAACAGAAACCCGGTGGCAAATCCTCCGGCATGAAAGGAGTCGGTCAGGGCCATCCAGGCCAGTGCCAGCAGGATGTTGGCCAGAAAGGCGGTCATTGCATTACCCCGAGCACAGCCTTGATATATGCGTCATTGTGTACAAGCTGTTCTGCAGCAGTACGGCAGAGCCTGAACAAAGGTTCCGGCAGCAGTCCTGCCAGCAGGGAAACCAGGGCAAGCAGCAGGGCGGGAACCAGCATCTGATAACGGCGAACCGGCACCAGGCGATGCAGTTCTGCAGCATCTGCAGGTTGATTCTTCCAGAACAGCTCAATCCAGGCAGTGACCAGGTAATAGAGGGTCAGTACGCTGACACCCAGCGCTACCGCAACCAGCAGATACTGTTTGCTCTGCAGGCCGGCCTGCACAAGGGCCAGCTTGCCCCAGAAGCCGGACAGGGGAGGTATGCCTGCCACAGAAAGCGCCGGTACCAGAAAAAGGACAGCCAGCAGGGGATAGCGTCGATACAATCCGCCAAGCTCTTTCAGGACAGTTGTGCCGGTCATCCGGGCGATCAGGCCGGTGGTCAGGAAAAGGGCGGATTTGGCAGCCATGATATGCAGCATGAAAAAAATACTGCCGGCCAGCGCCAGAGGGGTCATCAACCCCAGTCCCATCAGCAGGTAGCCGATCTGGCTGATCACACAAAAGGAAAGCAGCCGCCTCAGTTCCGGCTGGGCGATGGCCCCCAGGGCGCCAAACAGCATGGTTAATCCTGCAGCCCCCAGGATTAACGGCTGGCCTGCCAGGGCTTCAAGGGGAAAGATCAGGGTGAAGACCCGGATCAATACATAGATGCCCACCTTGGAAAGCAGAGCTGAAAAGATGGTGATCACTGCAATTGGCGGCGTATGGTAGGAGGCAGGCAGCCAGAAATAGAACGGAAACACGGCAGCCTTGATACTGAAGGCACAGAACAGCAGGGCTGCAATTACCGGTACCGTGCCGGTGTGAGGTATTTCCTGTAATTTGATGGCCAGATGGGCCATGTTCAAGGTGCCGGTCACGCCGTACAACAGACCGATGCCGGCCAGCAGGAAAGCCGAGGCGATCAGGTTCAGGGCCACATATTTTATGGCCCCTTCCATCTGCTCCCGTTTGCCCCCCAGGGCAAGCAGCACAAAAGAGGCTATCAGCATCACCTCAAACCAGACATACAGATTAAACAGGTCACCGGTTAAAAACGAGCCGCAGATCCCTAGCAGCAATACCTGCAACAGCGGGTGATACCCCCGTGATTCCTGCTCTGAATCTGCATCTGCCAGGGAATAGACCGTGACGCAGAGCCCCATCAGCCCGGATGCAAGCAGCATCAGGGCGCTGAAGGTATCTGCCACCAGGGTAATGCCGAACGGTGCAGGCCAGTTGCCGGCCTGGGCGCTCAGAATACCCTGTTGCTGCACCTGCAAGAGGATGCTGCTGCCCACGACAGTCAGCAGTGTTGCGGAGCCGATACCCAGCCAGCGCTGGACTGTCCGGCGGTTCCAGGCCAACAGCCCCAGTACTGCCGTGGCAAGTGGTATAATCAAGGGCAAGAACAGAAGGTTTTTCATGACGATTTTCCTTGCTCCTGGTTCTCTGTGGTCATCTCATCCTGGTCATCGCTGCCCACGGTCTGATAGACCCGCTTAATCAGCACCAGGGCAAAGGCCTGCACACCAAAACCGATCACAATGGCGGTCAAGATCAACGCCTGGGGTACCGGATCAGCAACCGGCAGGGATGACAAAACACCATCAGCCGGAACATGGGGAGGTCTGCCACGGGTCAGGCGTCCCACGGTAAAGATCAGCAGGTTTGCCGCATTGCCCAGCAGCGCCAGACCAAAGATCATCTTGACGATGCTGCGGCGCACCATCAGGTACATGCCTGCGGCATACAGTCCGCCTATGACCACCGCCAGCATGCTTTCCACGTCAGTTCTCCTCCATCAGGGTAAAGATGATCAGCAGCGACATGCCTGCCACCAGCAGGTAAACCCCCAGATCAAACAGCAGCGGTGTACCGGCATGGCCTATCACCGGCGCCGGAACTGAACTCCAGAGTGCGGTCAGAAACGGCAGCCCGGCCAGCAGCGGCAGAAGCCCGCTTGTCAGTGCGATCAGCAGTCCCGTTGCCACCAGTTGCAGCGGGGCAACCCGTAACATTCTGCGTCCTTCTTTTTCACCATGTGCCAGGGTATACAGGGCAAAGGCAGCAGCAACCACCAGACCACCCACAAAACCACCCCCCGGTTCATTATGCCCTCGCAACAGCAGAAACAGGGAAAAGAGCAGCATCAGCGGCAAGAGCAGACGGATGGCAGTGGCAAGGATAAGTGAGTGCATCAGTCGGTCCCCCCCTTGCCGGAACGTGGCTTCAACATGGCATAGACCCCCAGGGCTGCCACTGCCAGCACCGTGATTTCGCCAAGGGTATCCAGAGCGCGGAAATCCACCAGAATCACGTTCACCACATTGCGGCCATGTCCGGCCGGCAGACTCTGTTCCATAAACCAGGTGCTTAATGAGGGAATCAGCGGTTGCGATACGGCACGCCAGACCAGCAGGGTCATGACACTGCCGATCCCCAGGGCAACGACCATATCTCTCAGGCGGGATCTGGTACTGGAAAGCAGGGCAAAACGGGGCAATTTGTGCAGAACCAGCACAAACAGGATAATGGAAAGGGTCTCAATGCAAAACTGGGTCATGGCCAGATCAGGTGCGCCAAAGAGGATGTAGATCAGAGCAACACCATATCCCACCACCCCAAGGGCTGCCACTGCAGCCAGACGGGAATCGGTCATGGTGGCCATCAGGGCGCCGGAAAGGATTATCACTGCTGTCAGCCATTCATGCAGAGTGCCATCCGGTCTGGGCAGATGCAGTGTGCCGGTGCTGCTGCTGAACAGGGTCGCAGCCATCAGGGCAACGGCTGTACCGGTTACGGTCATCAGGTAGTAACGCAGACGGCCATTCTGCAGATAGCCGGTTATTAGACCGGCAAATTTGGGCAGACCAACCAGCAGCAGATCATACAGCTGTTCAGTATCCCAGCCTGATGCCTGCCCCTGTAGCTGAATTTTTTTGCGCAGACTGAACAGCGCCAGACCAGAGCCCAGGGTGATGATACTGAGCAGCGCCATCGGATTAAATCCGTGCCAGAGCGCCAGTTCAACCGGTACCGGCCTGCCTGCAACCTGGGCAACAGCCGGAGCCACCAGCAGACTGCCAGAGACAGCGGGGAAAAATCCGATCAGAAGCCCCAGCAAGGCAGGGAGCAGGGGCGGCAGCCAGAGCCGCAGATCCACCTGATGGGGGTGCAGTGCGGTATCCTTCACTGTTCCGTAAAAGGGGAGGTAACCAGCCAGCAGTGCAGCAGCCACGGTCAGGCTGTTACCCAGAAACGCCACTGCAGTAACCAGCCACGGAGAAAAAGGAGCATACAGAGTGGCCTCGTAGAACAGCTCTTTGGCAATAAAGCCGGCCAGTGGCAGCATTCCGGCCATAGAAAGTGCAGCCAACCCGCCAGCCAGAGCCACCTGGGGCATGGTGCGTCCAAGGCCCCCCAGACGTGTTATGTCGCGGGTGCCGGAGCCGTGATCAACAGCGCCTGCTGTCAAAAACAGCGAACTTTTATATAGCGCATGTACTACCAGCAGCAACATGGCCGCAGTTATGGCAAGCGGGGTACCCAATCCCAACAGCAGGGTCAGCATGCCCAGGGCGCTAACCGTGGTCCAGGCCAGGATCTGTTTCAGGTCAGTGCGCCGCACCGCCTTAACAGCACCCAGCAGCAGGGTGATGCCGCCAACACAGGTCAGGCAGACCGTCCAGCTCTCAGTTCCTCCCAGTACGGGTGAAAACCGTGCCAGCAGGAAGATTCCCAGTTTGACCATAGTGGCGGAATGCAGGTAGGCACTGACCGGCGTAGGGGCGGCCATGGCACCGGGCAGCCAGAACTGGAACGGGAATTGGGCGGATTTGGTAAAGGCCCCGGCCAGCATCAGCAGCAGGATCGGCAGGTACAGGTTGTGGTTGCGCAGCAGATCCCCACTGTTCAGAATTGTTGTCAGATCACTGCTGCCAACACTCTGACCCAACAGAATGATCCCTGCCAGCAGCGCCAGTCCGCCTGCACCGGTTACCAGCAAGGCCTGAAACGCAGCACGACGGGAAGCTTCCTGCTGGTAGTCAAAACCGATCAAAAGAAAGGAGCAGAACCCGGTCAACTCCCAGAAGATAAACAGGGTAATCAGATCACCGGCCAGCACCGTGCCCAGCATGGCGGCCATAAAGGCCAGAATAAAACCGTTGAAACGTCTCAGGTGGGGGTGGTCACGTAGATAGGACGAGGCGTAGAGCAGCACCAGCGCTCCGATACCGCTGATCAGAAGCGCAAAGAGCAGTCCCAGACCGTCCAGACGAAAGGAGAGTGTGATGCCAAGTGAGGGAAGCCAGGCAAACGATGCCTGCAGGGTCTGGCCTGAGGCAACAGGACCGATCTGCAGTACAAACCAGCCAAAAAGGCCCAGTGGTATGACAAGTAACAGAGCTAGTAGCATAATTGATTGTAGACCGGCCTGTGTTTTCAAGGCCGGTCTGAGGGTGTAACTATATCTTGTTTTTAGTGATCTTCAAGCCGAACCGGATACTAATCCCAGAAAAAACAGTTGCACGCGGAGGCGCCGAGACGCGAAGAGTAAAATCATGTGCTTACTGCATGTTTATTGTTTTGCCTGCAGGATTGATCCTTGATTTCAGTTAACTACTTGATTTTCTCCGCGAGCTTCGCGGCTCCGCGTGAGTAACTGCCATTTTAAGGTTAATGGGTAAAATACTTCGCATTCAGAAACAGATGGGCAACGATACTGGCGGCATAGCCCAGGGCAATGGCCCAGGTCCATTTCAGGTGGGCTCCAAAGGTGTAGACACCACGGGCTGAGCCCATCAGTGCTACCCCGGCAGCAGAGCCGATGGAGAGCAGACTGCCGCCAACTCCGGCGGTCAGGGTTACCAGCAGCCACTGGCCGTGGGACATCTGCGGGTCCATGGTCAGCACCGCAAACATGACCGGGATGTTGTCAATAATGGCGGAGAGAATCCCCACCAGCACGTTGGCCGTGGTATGGCCCAGTCCGTTGTACATAAGGTTTGAGGTTACGGCCAGATAGCCGAACTGTCCCAACCCTCCTACACAGAGGATAACCCCGTAGAAGAACAGCAGGGTATCCCATTCTGCCTTGGCAATCTTGCGGAACAGGTCAAAGGTCTCATGCTGGTGGCCGGTCAGGTCCAGCGGGTTGTCGCCGGACAGCAGACGATGCTCTTTCTTCTTCAACCAGTAGGAGAAGAAGGAGAGATACCCCAACCCCAGCATCATCCCCACTGCCGGGGGCAGGTGCAGAAAGTTATGGAACGATACCGCCGTGATAATGGTTGCCAGAAACAGGGCCATGATCCGTTTGGCCCCCAGTTTCATGCTGACCGCTTCGTCTGAAACCGACGGTTTCTCCTTGGGTACGGCCATGCTCATCAAGGCTGCTGGTATGATCCAGTTGATCACTGAGGGGATAAAGATGGCAAAGAATTCAAAAAAATCAACCTTGCCCTTTTGCCAGACCATCAGGGTAGTGATGTCACCAAAGGGGGAAAAGGCGCCGCCTGCATTGGCAGCCACCACAATATTAATACAGGCCACCACCACAAAACGGGTGTTGCTGCCGCCAACAGCCATGGCAACTGCCCCCATTAAAAGAGCCGTGGTCAGGTTATCAGCCACCGGCGAGATAAAGAAGGCCAGAAGGCCGGTCATCCAGAACACAGTGCGCAACGTAAATCCTTTGTTAACCAGCCAGGAGCGGAGGGCACGGAAGGCATTGCGTTCTTCCAGCGCATTGATGTAGGTCATGGCTGCCAGTAGAAACAGGAACAGCTCGGCATATTCGGTCAGGTTGTGCATGATGGCGCTATGGGCATGATCCGGTCTGCCCAGGGCCTGGTAGGAAATGGCTACCAATACCCAGATGATACCGGCTGCCACGATAACCGGCTTGCTTTTGCGCAGGTGTAGCTTTTCTTCCATAATCACCAGCCCATAGGCTGCCACAAACAATACCAGGGCAAAGATCCCCATACCAGTGCCGGTCAGGTTCTGAATCTCTCCAACAGAGCCGGAGGCTATTGCAGGCATGGCTGGCATAAGCAGTAACAGTGCTGCCAGGCAGATATTCTTCATATAGGTATTCCCTCTCAATTTGACCTGAAAACGGCAATTACTCACGCGGAGCCGCGAAGCTCGCGGAGAAAATCAAGTAGTTTCTAAAAACAAGGAACAACCCTGCCGGGAAAACGGTAACATACTGTAACAGTTTGATTCCATTCTTCGCGTCTCCGCGTGAAACTGCCTTTCCGGGTTTAAGGCGTGTAAGGAACTATAGCTTCAAAAATATGCCGCTCAGACAGTGATGTCCGTGGGCCAACGTTGGATAATCACGGCAGATATCCGGTTTGGTCTCATTGATCATGCAGCCCTTGCGTTGTTCATCCAGCTGCAGCAGAAACGGGCAGGGGGCCACCAGTTGTTTGGTCTCTGGATCAACCCAGATCCAGCCCAAGCGGTTGACTCTACTTAGCAGATCTTCCCGTCCCTCGTGCTGCCAGCGGGCCAGATCCCGTGCTGACGCATGCAGGTGCCCCCCAAATGATTCGCAGCAGCGACCACAACAGAGACAACCGGTCTGTTCTGTCTGCGCGTGATGAACATGAGTCTGCAGCCATTGACGCAGTGCTTCAAACATACCTCCCCCCTCTCTGGCGCAGGGCCGTGAGACGAAGATACGAAAAAGATCAAAATGTGGTGTGGGGTATCAGAAACGGTCAGGCAGGTGGAGCACGTCCGTGGGAGGGAAAACAGTGCTGATCAACAGCAGGAGTGAGGGGAGCAGCAACAGCATAGGTGCGGGTGGGTGATGGAGCAGGCGATGCGAGCGCAGCAGTAAACTGGCGTTGCAGGGTAATACGGCGGCTGGATTTGATGGTGCAGGTGGTTGAAACCGGGCATTCATAGGTGAAATTTGTGACCTTGTCCGTTGAAAAGGACAAGGGGGAGATCAGCATCAAGACCATGATCAGGGTCTGGGCCAGGCACCGTAGCGATATCAGGTAGGCAAGCTTATTCATGGTGATACCTTTCGACCAGCTGGTGAGGCTTGACTGGTCGGATGGAGACTGATTACAGGTGCAGGATCTGACGATCAGTGCAGATTGTATACCAGCTAAAATGAGACTGCGTCAATGCATTTACCGATTCTTAAGGGGAAAAGGGGTAGGCCCGGTGTTGTTTGAATGTTGCTGATGATCCGTTCAAATACCGGTCTGTTTAGATGATTACATAATTGTAACAATGAATGATTTGCTAAACTGTTTGGGCTAGTAGTCCGTTTTCCCAAGCTATCTTTATTGGTGAAAAATAAAGTGCTGTTTTATGTAGGTAAATCTGAGTTGGCTTGCTTGAAAATTGAATTTGTTGCTCTATAGTTAGCTCACGCATCAAAACATAACGGGCGATTGTCCAGAAGCAAAGGAGTACTACATGGCTATCAAAAAAGAACTGCTTGATGAGCTACGCCAGCGGCGAATCGATGCGTTGGCCGGCGGTGGCGTAGTAAAGATGGAAAAACGCCACACCGAAGGCCGCCTGGGGGCCCGTGAGCGGGTGGAGTTGCTGTTTGATCAGGAATCGTTCAGTGAGTACGGCATGCATGTCAACCATGCCTGCCATATGCCGGATTTTGCCGACAAATATATGCCGGGTGACGGGGTCGTAACCGGTACCGGCAATGTTGATGGCCGACCGGTGGCAATCTACAGCCAGGATTTTACCGTGGGTGGTGGCGCTTTAGGGCAGATGCATGCCAAAAAAATCTGTGACATCATGACCATTGCCTGTGAAACCGGCATTCCGGTGGTGGCGATCAACGATTCAGGAGGCGCACGGATTCAGGAGGCGATCCATAGTCTCTCCGGCTATGGACAGGTTTTTTATCAGAATGTGGCTGCATCCGGCGTGGTGCCGCAGATCGCCATTATTGCCGGTCCCTGCGCCGGTGGCGCCGCCTACAGTCCTGCCCTGATGGATTTTCTGATTCAGACCCGCACCTATTCCAGTATGTTTATCTGCGGGCCTGAGGTGATCAAGGCTGCTACCGGCCAGATTGCGCCGATTGAGCAGTACGGCACTGCCGAGGCCCATGCCTCAGTCAGCGGTAATATCCACTTTATCGCTGAAGATGACCGCCATGCCGTCCAGATCGCCCAGCAGTTGATCAGCTTCCTGCCACTGAATAACCTGCAGGACCCGCCCCATAATATCCCCACCGAAGTTGTGCTTGAACGTGATGAAGTGATG
>Ga0209373_10003682_pt1 | contig 13930 bp, 14 predicted proteins | sample Higcelweek5metaG_FD_187173 | JGI IMG/M metagenome (GOLD analysis project Ga0209373, IMG submission 187173) | Freshwater pond sediment microbial communities from the University of Edinburgh, under environmental carbon perturbations - High... | ecosystem: Environmental > Aquatic > Freshwater >...
CAAAGGGCACCTCGACATATTCGAGCTTCGGCTCCATGAGCTGCCCGGCGCGCAAAATGAGCGCGCGGCTCTTGCCGGCCGTGTCCTTCAGGCGCGGGTCGTCTGGCAGCATGGAGACCATTGCCGCCCGGCAGGAGTAGCTGGCGCGCAAAAACTGCTGGCGCGCGCTGACCTTATGGCCGCCAGCCAGGGACTTGTTTCCGCGCTCCTCGGCCATTTGGGCGGTCTTGAGCCACTCGGCCTGCCAGCTTGCGGCGTCGCCGTCCTTGATGCGCGCGGCGGTGGCGAAGGCCTCGCCTATTTCGCAGCCGCCGGTGCCTGCCGCGCCGAGGATGAGCGACCCGAAGGCGAAGTCCATTTCCTTGTCCTGAAAATGGAAGGCGACATGGGGGGCGTGTGGGTCCACCACGTCGCCTTCCGCGGCAAGCGCGGCCTGCGTGCAAAAGGTCAGCAAAAACGACAGGACGGTTGCGTGCAATGTGCGCATGGAGTGCTCCAGCTTCGGTCGGCGGGCCGGTTGGTCGCCCGGTGGGCTAGGGGGCCTTGCAGCCGCGCATGACCTGTCCGTCGATGTACACCTGGTTCTCCTTGGGGAAATGCGTGTGGATGAAGATCCACTTCTGGGTTATGCCGGTATGCTTGGCGAGGGAGTCCGCAAGGACGTTCAGCACCTTTTCGACCTTGTCCTGGGGCATGAAGCACGGCACGTAGAGGTCCACGAACAGCGGCTTGTCCGTGCCGGGCTTTCCGGCAAGCACAAGGGCGTCGAAGGTCTGCCAGTAGTAGGTCACCAGCTCCGGGCCAAGGCCCGCGCCGGTGCCGAGGTCGCGGCCAACGGCCTGCATGACGGCGACGACATCCAGCGATGTCTTGCCCGAGGTGATGCGGACCATGGGGTCGGCCGGATCGATTCCTTGCTGGGCCTGCGCCGCAGGCGCAAAGGCCATGCCCACGAGAGCGAGAAAGAGCACAAAGGCAAGGCTGCGTACCAGGGAGCGATGCATGTCGACCTCACAACGGTTCTTGATGTTATTCCAAGGAAAGCGCGTCCAAACTTGTTGGGGGTTCCCCTCCGTAGGGTGGAGCCCGGCGCGCGTGAAAGGCTACCGCACGCGCAAACCGTTGCGCAGGCCAGCACTTGGCACAATGGATTCAACTAAAAGCATATCAACAGACGGGATGCCGGGCAACTGGTAGAATTACTGGCGTGTGATACTCTCATCTCCTTGTCATTCAGATCGATACGGCCTGCCCGTAGGCATCCGGCATCTCTGGGGCATGGCGATGCCCAGCGGAAAGGTGGAGATTTCCGCCATCGCGCATCTGGCCGGCACCAGCCCGCGGGTGGATAGCCACGCAGCCTCTGTGGGCAGCAGCGCGTACGGAAATGAGCGCGACAACCTCCAGCCATTGCAGTACATGGCTTTGCGGGGTCCACCGGCGGCAAGGGCCGCTGCGGGGGGTGCCACAGGCGCGCCGCAAGGGCGCTCCACGCTGGCGCAACAAGCGCAAAATTGCCCTCCGGCTATTGACTTGAAGATTTAACAGGAATAATTCCTGTCTTAAGAGTTCTTCTGGAGGTCGCCATGTACTTTAAACAGATTCAGGTTCAAGGGCTGGGCTGCTTTTCCTATGTGCTGGGCTGCCCGGCCAAGGGCGTCATGATCGTGGTGGACCCCAAGCGCGACATTGACGACTACCTCGCCATCGCCCGCGAAGAGGGCATGCGCATCACCCATATCATCGACACCCATGTGCACGCGGACCACGTCTCCGGAGCGCACGAACTCTCCGCCCGCACGGGCGCGCCCATCTGCATGCACCCGGGCACCCCGGCGAAGTTCGCCTTTACGCCCCTGCCCGAGGGCATGGAGCTGGAGGCGGGCGCGGCGCGGCTCAAGGTGCTGCACACCCCCGGGCACACCCCGCACTCCATCTCCCTTGTGGTCTCTGATCTGGTGCGCAGCGAGGAGCCCTGGCTCATTCTCACCGGCGACCTGCTCTTCGTGGGGGACATCGGCCGGCCCGACCTGGTGGGCAAAGCCGCGCTGGAGGAGCAGATCAGCAACCTCTACAATTCGCTGTTCGTGAAGCTGGGCGCGCTGCCCGACCATCTGGAGGTCTATCCGGCCCACGGCTCGGGATCGCTGTGCGGCAAGGGCATGAGCCCCAAGCCCAGCACAACCCTGGGCTATGAGCGCAGGCACAACCCGCGCCTCATGTACGCCTCTTTTGAGGACTTCGCCCTGGCCATGGGCCAGGACTTTCCCGCCCGGCCCAAGAGCTTCAGCCACATCATCGCCACCAACGCCGCCGGCGCGCCGCTGCTGGAACGCTGCCCGCTGGAGCGCGCGCTCTCCGTGGCCGACTTCGAAGCCCGCCGGGCCGCCGGGGCCACCATCATCGACGCCCGCGACGGCGCGGCCTTCGGCGGCTGCCACATCCCCGGCGCGCTGAACATCGGGTTCGAAAAGCAGCTCGCCAACTGGGTGGGCATGGTGGTGGACCCGAAGGCCGACATCCTGCTGGTGGTGGACGGCCGCGCCGCCTTTGACGCCATGCGCACGGAACTGCACCGCATCGGCTACGACAACATCCTGGGGTGGCTGGCCGGGGGCATACAGGCCTGGATATACTCCGGCAGGCCCACAGACCGGCTGGAGCAGGTGGGCGCGCCCGAGCTGGCGGGGCGGTTGGCCAAGGGCGACTCACCCGTCCTGTTGGACGTGCGCACCCCGGCGGAGTGGAGCCAGGGCCGCATCGCGGGGGCTAGGCACCTGCCCCTTGCGGAGATATTGCAAGCCTGCTGCGCCCTGCCCACGGAAGACGAGATTGTGGTTTACTGCGGCTCTGGCTACCGCTCCAACATGGCGGGATCATACATGAAGAACCACGGTTACGGCAACGTGAAGTCCCTGGCCGGGGGCGTTCTCGCCTGGACGCGCTCGGGTCAGGCTCTCGTCATCGAATAAGGCGCTGTGCGAAGACCTTGTCGATGCCCAACCCCAGGTGGTCTGCCTGCAAGACCCTGTGCAGTCCGTGGGTAACGGCGAAGAAGGTGAACGGCCTCAAACAATGGGTGCGTGAATGGGTGAGGGGGGACGCGGTGCTGGCGGGAGTGTTGCGGCCAATAGCAGCCGCACGTGTGGCGAAGGCACGCAAAGGCCCAGGAAGCGCCGCCGACTTTCGCGCGGCGTCCCTGAGCCCTGGGGGGTCTTACTGCTGGCCCTTGACGACCATGTTGCTGCGCACGTCGCGCACGCCGTCAACCTTGCGCGTTAGGGCGACGGCCGTGTTGATCTGCGCGGCGGAGGCGACGAAGCCGGAGAGCTGCACCACGCCCTTGAAGGTCTCCACCTGGATGTCGTTGGAGTTCATGCCGGGCTCGCCCAGCAGGCCGGACTTGACCTTGGCCGTGATGGCGGAGTCGTCGATGTACCCGCCGGTTCCCTCGCGGGTGGAGGTGGCGGCGCAGCCAAAGACAAAGGCCAGCATGACGGTGAGGCACAACAGGGCAATACGCTTGTACAGTGTCATTTCGTGCTCCTAAGGGGTTAAAGATGCATGTGCTTACTGAAGTTTCGGCAGCGGCGGGCGTCCCTGGACCTGGCGCGGCTACCCCCTTCTGATGAGGCGCAGAACGAAGATCAGCAGTATCGCACCCACGGTGGCCACGAGTATCTGGCCAAGCAGGCCGCTTCCGCCGATGCCCACGACCCCGAAGATATAGCCGCCGATGACCGCGCCAAGAACACCCACCACGATGTCGCCCAGGATGCCGAAGCCGCCGCCTTTCACCAAAACTCCGGCGAGCCAGCCGGCGACAAGCCCGATGAAAGCCAAGAGAAGGAGTCCTTCCATGAAATGCTCCTGTTCGTTATTTTAGGCTGTTGCGACTGGAGCGGCCGCTGCTTGGCGGGCGCCCAGCAGCTTTAAAAGTTCACCAGCAGCCAGGGGAGCGGCCTCGGGCAGGGCGCCCGCCGCCAGCGCGCCCTGGCCCTTGCTTTCGGGCTGGTTGGCGAACACATGGTGCGCGCCCTTGCGCAAGAGCACGGACTCGGTCCCCTCCAGCACCAAGGCCTTCAGAAGTGCGGGCCAGGCCTCTTCGCCGAAGGCGCTCAAGCCCTCGGCGGCCAGCCAGATGACGTCCGAATCGCTGTCTTCCAGCGCCAGCACCAAGGCCGGAATGGCGCGTGCCTCGCCCATGGCGCCAAGCGCCTTGGCCGCCTCCCAGCGCACCTGTTTCTCCTTGGCGTTGCCCAGGGCTCGCGCCAGGGGCGACACGGCCTTGCCGCCCATGCTCACTAGCGCCTCCCTGGCGCTCTGGCGCAGCATGCCGTCATCGCTTTCCAGGGCCTTCATGTGGCCTTCCAGCATCGTGCTGGCAACAATTTGCTTGCTCATGTCGTTCCCTCCAAGGCTGTTGACGCACTCGCGTGCGGATGCCCGGCCCGCCTTGTTGGCAGCACCCGTTCCCCGGAGTGCCGAGCCAAACCGCCCAGCGAGGCCGCTGGCTCTAAATGCTGTGCCTCGCCTGCTCCGCTTTGCGCCGGAAAAACCAACGCTCCCCAAAAGGGAAGAGCCATGGTCTGGAGGATGGAGGAAGATGTGCACTGCGTCGGTGCGCTGTCGCGCATAGGGAGGCATCTATTTTGGAGGGGGGAGGAAGCGGCGGCAGGAAATGTGACGAAGTATGCGTGACAGCGCACCGACGCGCTCCCGGTTCCCGGCCATTGTCAGAATACCGAGGCCTCGCGATCTCACGAGCCACGGCCATAACTGGAGGCCAGCCATGAACACGTCCACCACACGAAACAATGCGGGCCTTCCCGCACAACGTGCCAGCGAAGTCCGCGAGCAACCGTCTGACGCTGCGGGCAAGGGTAAGAAAAACGCGAAGGACGCGAACGCGGGGACGGGACCGACATCAAACCCGGTGAAGCGGGGAGCAGCCATCGCCAGGGTTCCCAGGGGACCTTTCAAGATCATGACCATACCGCAGGCATGGTACGAATCGCTTCATGCCACGCCGCCCCCAGTTGCCGACGCAGGCAAGGAACAGGGCTAGCATGTGTTTTCCCTGCGCGACTGGAGCCAGAGTGGATCGGGGGCAGCTCCCCTATCACCTTTCACCACACGGAGTAGAATATGAACGCATGTTCCAGAAAATTGATCCTCGCCTCGGGTCTGGCCTTGGCGCTGGCGGCCATGGGCTGCAGCGGCATGGGCGGCTCAAATTCCCAATCAATCGCCGATGCGCGCCAGGAAGGCCAAATATGGACGACCTACGCCCTGAGCCCTTATCTCCGCGCCAACAACATCGGCGTGGCGGTTCTGAAGGGCAAAGCCACCTTGTCCGGCACTGTCGAAGAGTCCGTCAACAAGGAGCTGGCCACGGAGATTGCCCTCGGGGTTGAGGGCATTACGGACGTGGACAACAGAATCGTCGTCCAGGCCGACTACGTGCCGCCCAAGTCGACCGCCGACCGCAGCTACGCCGAGATCATCGACGACAGCGCCATCTCCGCCGCCATCAAGTCCAAGCTGGTGTGGAGCAAGAACACGGACGGCCTGGAGACCAGGATTGTGACCAAGGGTGGCAAGGTGACTTTGACCGGCAACGCCGAAAGCAGCACGGCCAAGGAATTGGCCGGCCGCCTGGCCCAGAACACGCGTGGCGTTTCTTCCGTGGACAATCAGCTGGTGGTCACGGGGGTCAAGCCGCTGCTGGCCAGCCCTCTGGAGGGCACCCAGCAAAAGGCCGGGACAGACATCTCCGACAGCTGGATAACCACCAAGGTGAAGTCCACCTTCCTCTACTCCAGCAATGTCTCCGGTTCAGATATCGCCGTCAGCACAAACGACGGGGTCGTCACCCTGACCGGCAAGGTCAAGAGCGGGGCGGAACGCGCCCTGGCAATTGAGCTGGCGCAGAACGTGCGCGGGGTCAAGGGCCTGCGCACCAAGGGGCTCACGTCCTAATCACCGCAAAGCAGACCGCGCGGCGCAGGGTTCGCCGTGCCGCGCGGTCTGCGGCATCATGCAGCCAGGGAGGTGGAAGAACGAATGGATCTCATCACGATCATGCTGGCGGGGCTGTTGGTGGTTGCCGCAGCCGCGCGCGCAAAGCCCCCGGCCACGGAAGCAGCCGACAACGACGAACCGGGAGAACCCGGGAGCGGACCCCAAAAGGAACCGAGAGGCCAACCGGAGTAAAGGCTGGCCGCCCTGGCCCGCACGCGGCTCCCGCGTCATGGACCCTCAAGCCTCTAGACGGAAGCCAGGTATGGCAGCAGGCGGTCGGTTTCCTTTTTGACCACGGCGTAGCACTCGCAGCACAGCGCCTCTAGCCTGGGGCGGTCCAGCACGGTGATGTGCCCCCGGCTGTACTCGATGACACCCTGTTTTTGCAGCTTGCCAGCGGCTTCGGTGACGCCCTCGCGCCGGACGCCCAGCATGTTTGCGATCAGTTCCTGGGTCATGGTCAGCTGGTTGTTCGAGAGGCGGTCCAGGGAGAGCAGCAGCCAGCGGCACAACTGCTGGTCTATGCTGTGGTGGCGGTTGCACACCGCCGTCTGGGCCATTTGGGTTATGAGCGCCTGGGTGTAGCGCAGCATCAAGAGCAGCAGCCCCGTGTGGCGGCTGCACTCGTCCTTGAAGGTCTGACCGAGCAAGCGGTAGGCGTGGCCGGCGCTCTGCACTATGGCGCGGCTGGACGTGCTTTCCCCGCCCATGAACAGGGCCACGCCGATGACACCCTCGTTGCCCACCACGGAAATCTCCGCCGAGGAGCCGTTCTCCATGACGTAAAGCAGCGAAACGATGCTGTCCGTGGGAAAATAGACGTGGCGCATGGTATCGCCGGATTCATACAGCACCATGCCAAGGGGCATGGGCACCAACTCGAGCTTCGGCAGCAGGCGGTCAAAAACTTCCGCAGGCAGGGCGTTCAGCAAATGGTTCTGCTTAGGCTGGGGGGGCATAGACATGGTTACCATCCTTAGTATTAGTGAAACCTCACAGTTGCTTGAACTCTATCTGCATCAGCGCCCCAGTCTGTGCGTTACCGCACAGACTGGGGCGGGAGCCCAGTTCAAGGGGCCAAACACTTTCCAGCCTATGCGCGACAGCGCACCGACGTAGCCCCCAGACCCTGCCATGGTGATCATACCAAGCCCTCGCAATGACGCGTGGCATGGCTCAATTCGGAGGTCATCATGAAAAAGCCCTTTGACAAAAAATCCACAAGCGGCCTCGCCAAGAAACCAGAAAAGCCCCAGAGCCCCGCCCCCGGGACCGGAATAGCGCCCGGCGCCAAGCCTGAGCGCGCGCCCCAGCCCAAGCCCAAGGGCAAGGGCAAGAAGGCCTCGGCGCACAACATGCCTGTGGTGGCATCCAGGCCGCTCTCCATAGCCGAAGGCGAGGCGGGTTCGATGTATGTGCCCACTGGAACAGAAAGCCAGCACTGCTGCGAGCGCAACTAGATGTTCATTCTGACCAGAAAGATGCTGCTTGCGGCCGGGCTGGCGACGGCCCTGGTCGCAATGAGCGGTGTCGCCTCTGCGGATGCGGTGTCCCAGGACATGATCGACGCGCGCCAGGAGAGCCTCATCTGGGCCACCTGCGCGCTGAGCCCGCACCTGCGGGGCTACAGGCTTCAGGCCCTGGTGCAAAGCGGCATGGTCAGGCTCACGGGCACCGTGGCCGAGAACGCCGAAAGGGAGCTGGCGGCAGAATTCGCCCACGGCGTCAAGGGCGTGCGGCAAGTGGACAACCAGATACTGGTGCAGCCCGGCACCCTGGCCCCAAAGCCAACGGCGGAGCGCAGCTACGCCGAGACAGTGGACGACGCGGCAATCTCCGCCGAGGTCAAGTTGAAGATCGCCTGGAGCCGCGCGGGCGACGGCTTGCTGATGCGTGTCGACACCACCCGGGGCGCGGTGCGGCTGCGCGGCATGGCCGACAGCGAAGCCGCGAAGGGCCTTGCCGGGCGGCTGGCCGAAACCACCCGCGGGGTCTTGGCAGTGGACAATCAGCTCACAGTGACCGGTCCGCAAACGTTGGTGCCGCTGAGCGGCACGGCCCAGACAGTCCAAGAGGAGCTCCGGGGCAGCGACAGCTGGATGACGGCCAAGGTGAAGTCCACCCTGCTGTACTCCCTCGGCAGCGCCGCAAACGAAATCTCGGTCAGTACCAGCGCAGGCGAAGTGACCCTGACCGGCAGGGCGAAAAACAGCGCCGAACAGGCCCTGGCCATTGAGCTTGCGCAGTACGTGCGCGGCGTCAGGAGCGTCAACCAGCAAGGGTACACGTTTTAGCACGACCAAAGCGCCAGCCGGCATGGTTATTTCCACGGGCCTGGCCCGCCCGACAACGGGCAGCGGCAAACGCTCTTTGCCGGTCAGGGCGCGGCTTCTGCTTCTTCTTGGCCTTGGCCGACACTTGGCGCCCCAGCCATAACACCACAACACACGGAGCACAGGCATGAAACGCAAAACAGCCATCATGGCGACAGCGGCGGCGGCGCTCTGTTGTTTCGCCTCCACAGCCTTGGCCCAGCAACTGCGCGGGGAGGGCCAGGCTGCCGTGCCCGTGGGGCAGGTGATGGAGTACCATAACAGCGGCATGCGGCTGCTGGGCGTTGCACCGGAAAAACGCGAGGCCATACGGATGATCCAGGCCGGTTACCGCGACAAGCTCTTTCGCCTGCAGCAGGACCTCTACGCCAAAAGCGCGGCGCTGAACGCCATAATGCTGCAGCCCCAGCCGGACGCCATCGCCGCCAAGGCCGTTTCCAGGGAAATCGCCGCACTGCGGATTGAAGAAATGGACATCCTGATTGAAATGCACACCAGAATAGCCGGGGAAACGGGCGTGCGCATGCCCATGAGCCCCGGCGCGGACAGGATGATGATGAACTAGCCCGCGTCAAACGCGGTTACTATTTGCTGGCATTTTTTGCGGCCGCAGATCCTCTCTCAGCGCGGCCAACGGCTGAACACACTGCAATTCCCAGGAGAACACCGTATGACTCTGCACAAGCGTCTTCTCTCATCCATTCTTATGGCCGCCCTCGCGGTGCTGACCGTGGGCTTCTCCGCCCAGGCCGAAACCCTGCGCCCCAAGGTCGACAACTTCATCCTGTTCTACGACCACTCCGGCTCCATGGTGCTCACCAGCCCCGACTGGAAGGAGCTGAAGCTCAAGATGGCCAAGGAGCTCGGCGCCAGGATGAACGCCGAGATTCCTGAGCTGGGCTACAAGAGCGCCGTGAACACCTTTGCGCCTTCCGCCACGCAGTTGGCCCCCAGCACCTTCCGCAGGGCCGCGGTAGCCCCGGCCATCGCGTCCATCGACACCAAGTATGACCCCTACGGCCGCATAACCCCCCTGGGCTTTGGCCTTGACAAGATCGACCCCGTGCTGAGCACGCTTACGGGCAGCACCGCGCTCATCATGTTCACCGACGGCAACTCCAACTACGGCAATGATCCCGTGGCCGAGGCCCAGGCCCTGTACAGCAAGTACCCGAACCTGTGCATCCACATCGTCAGCTACGCCGACAAGGCCCACGGCAAGGAAGTCGTGGCCAAGATCCGCGCCCTGAAGGGTTGCAGTGTCGTGGGCGACCCCAGGGTTTTGGCGGGTGACGTCGGCATGAAGCAGTTCGTCCGCGACGTGTTTTACACCGTAGTGGCCGACGAAGCCCCGGCCCGTGCCATGACTTCCACCGTGGTTGCTGCGCCTGTGGTTGTTTCCGGCGCATGCGAGTCCATCACCTTCGGCAACCTGAACTTCGGCTTCGACCTGTTCAAGATCACCAAGGACATGGAGCCCGCCCTTGAGCAGGCCTCCACCCTCTTGAAGGACTCCGCCTGCAGAAGCTTCACCATCACCGGCCACACGGACAGCGTGGGCACCGATGCGTACAACCAGAAGCTCTCCGAACGCCGCGCCAACTCCGTGGCCAAGTGGATCACCCAGAAGGGCTACAAGGGCCAGCTGAACATCGTCGGCAAGGGCAAGAGCGTTCCCAAGTTCGACAACACCACCAGCGACGGCCGCCACCTGAACCGCCGCGTGGAGATCACCACCAACTAGTCTCTCCCTCCTTGCACCGGGCTGCGGGGCCGCATGGTTCCGCAGCCCACCTTCACCGCAATGCTCCGCTTTCCCTTATTCTTGCAGTCCCTCGCCTGAAGCCCGGCCAACGCCGGGTTCAGGCCGGGGACTTTCCAATTGTGGGAGTGTGCGCGCCGCCAGAGCCTAGGCGAAACCCTGAGCGTAGACGTTCCGCATGGCCGCGTAACAGTCGCACGACACGTCCTCCAGACCCTGGCGGTCGAGAACGACTATCTCGCCACGGGCGTAGCGGATGAGCCCACGCTGTTGCAGCGCGCCGGCGGCCAGGGTGATGCCGCTTCTGCGCACGCCCAGCATGCCGGCCAGGTCGGCGTGGGTGAGGCGAAAGTGGTCGGCGTGGGCCCTGTCGCGGGTCATCAGAAGCCAGCATGCCAGCCGGGGTTCTATCTCGTGGAAGTGCGCGCAGGCTCCCGTTTGCGCCAACTGGGCCATCAGGACGAAGAGGTAGCGGTCCAAGGTGCGCGCCAGGACCGGGCCGCGGCTCAATTCTCGCCGAAGCTGCGAGGCGGTCATGCGCAAGGCCGAGCCCGCTCCCCGCACCACCGCGCGCATGGGTGCGCCGTTGACCCCGAGCGCCAGCGTGGCCCCGAGCATGCCCTCGTGGCCGATGAGCCCCATCTCCAGCGGGGGATGCCCTGTGAGCGAGCTGACGCGGGAGATGAAGCCCGTAAGCGGAAAGTAGATGTAGAGCAAAGGCTGATGCTGCTCGCACAGGATTGCGCCGAAGGCCAGCTCCACCGGCTCGCAGCATTCAAGGAGCCTCTCCAGTTCATCGTGCGGGAGCTGCGCAAGCAGTTGGTTGACCACAGGCGTAGCAAAGGATTCTGGCATGCGATTGTCGCCCCGGAGCACGAAGGTGGCCAAAGCCTGGAACGGGAAAGGTGCCGATCAGTCCCGATGGCGCACCCATAAGGACTGGTTCAGGCCGTGTCTGTGCGTCACGACACCGAAAGCCGCTGCCACCTCCCATAAACCTCAGGGGCAAAAGGATGGACCAGGAAACCATGCCGCGCGCCGGGTGCCGCAGGTTGGCCTGTTCGCAGGGAGCCCGTGGCATGCCCGGGCCAACGGGAGAGGCTACTTGCCCTTGCGCGTGGTCAGGTACGGCTGCAAGCGGTCGGTCTCCCTTTTGACCACGGCGTAGCACTCGCAGCACAGCGCCTCAAGCCTGGGCCTGTCGAGCACGGTGATGTGCCCGCGGCTGTATTCGATGACCCCGAGCCGCTGCAACTTGCCCGCTGCCTCGGTGACGCCCTCGCGCCGGACACCCAGCATGTTGGCGATGAGCTCCTGGGTCATGCTCAACCGGTTGTTCGAAAGGCGGTCCAGGGAGAGCAGCAGCCAGCGGCACAGCTGCTGGTCGATGCTGTGGTGGCGGTTGCACACGGCCGTCTGGGCCATTTGGGTGATGAGCGCCTGGGTGTAGCGCAGCAAAAGCAGCATCAGCTCGCCGTGGGCGTTGAACTCGTCCCTGAGCTTCTGCCCCGGCATGCGGTAGGCAAAGCCCGCGCTCTGCACAATGGCCCTGCTCGGGGTGCTCAGGCCCCCCATGAACAGGGCCACGCCGATGACGCCCTCGTTGCCCACCACGGAAATCTCCGCGGAAGCGCCGTCCTCCATCACATAGAGCAGCGAAACGATGCAGTCGGCGGGGAAATACACGTGGCGCATGGTGTCGCCGGATTCGTACAGCACCATGCCGAGCGGCATGGGCACACGCTCAAGAAACGGCAGCAGCGGGAGCTGCACCTCCGTTGGCAGGGCGGCCAGCAGACGGTTTTGCAAAGGCGTCTGCGTTTCTGACATAGCAACCTCCTATGTCTGGGGGGACAGAAGCGCATGGCAGCATTCTGCATCATCTGTACGTTACCGCACAGTGAGGGGCAAGCATGATCCTGCGGACGCCTCGGTCCCCGGCGCGGCCCAGGCGCGAGGGCACAAAAAAACCCGCCCGGCCAAGAGGAGAAATGTACCACCCGGCCGGGCGTGCCAAAAATACCGACGGAGCGAGGAGCTCCAGTGCGTGTCTTGATTCCCGCAGGTCCTGGCGGGGGGGGTCCCCTACCCTTGAGACCCCGGCAGCCGGACCTCGGCCCAGTGCTCCCTGTGGCCGTCGGTCAGGGGAATGCGGCCGACGCGGATGTGCGGCGCTCCCGATAGACCTCACCCAGGCATCCCTTTGCGCCCCTTGCCACCCATGCCGCGCTCTGCCTAGAAGCCGTACTTCAACTCCAGCGTCAGCCCGTTGTTGCTGTAACTGTTGCCGAACTCGCCATTGTAGAAGAGCGAGACATCCACATTGCCAAGGGTGGTGTAGCGTCCCCCGAGGTTGGTGCGCCAAAGGTCGCGGCCGGTGCTTACACCGTTGACAGTGGAGGTGGACGAGCTGCCCAAGAGGGTGACCGTGCCCACGGCGCGCGTGTCCGCCAGGCGGCGCACGTAGTAGGCGGAGAGTTCCGGACTGAAGGTGCCCTTGCCCCAATCATAGGCTTGTGACAGAGCCGCCCCCACGGGCATGTCGACAGTATTCATGGTGCTGGCGCCGAAACGCCTCGTGAGGCTGGAGCCCGACTCCGTGAAGGCGTTGCGGTCAGATTTGGTGGCTTCCAGGGCTATGGACGGCGTGATTCGCGGACTCTCTTCGCCAAAAGGCATGAAACCGTGGGAGGCCTTGAGCGACCCGGAATAGCTGTTGGCGCTGTAGCGGCCTGTGGTGGAGTCTGTGACGGGCCAGAGGTATTCGCCATGCAGCTTGGCGCTGGTGTAGGCGTAGGTGAGGTTCGCATCGAGTTGCGCAAGGCGGGCCAAATCCAACGTGCCGTACAGGCTGCCGAACCAGGTGTGCAGGTTGGTGGTGACGCCCGAACCGCGCATCTGCCCGCCGCTGTAGCCGAAACCCACCCCCAGCCGCAGGGCGTCCGTCACGGGCGTGTCATAGCCCAGGGCCGCCAGGCCCAGCTCGCCGTTGTAGCCGCTCAGCCCTCCGCGCGCGCCCTGATGGATCGTCTGCGCTTGGCTGCGCGCGCTGAGGGAACTGCTGAACGCGGCCGAGGGGCTGGCGTTCATGACCAGGACCTGCGCCAGGGTGGCGACAAGGCCGTTGTCGGCCCCGTACTGCCCGTTCTGTGCGCCGCTGTTGCCCAGCGAACTCCACAGGCCGGCGGAGGAGGTCAGGCCACTGCCGCCCGGCCCGCCGGAGAACCGGCCCTGTTGCTGCTCCACGGCGGCGCGGAAGGCCATCACCTGTCCGCCAATGAGCACGGGCGTGCTGATGACGCCTTCCCCCAAGAGCTGCTGCACGCCTTTGCGGAGTTGCTCGACGTCTTCGCTGGCGTACAGCGTGTCGAAAATGCCGCGCAGGGGGGAGCCTGCGGCCGCGCTGAGCCGCGCGCCTTCCAGCGCGTCACCGTTGCCGCCGACCACGCTGCCGAGGGAATGCACGGTGTAGGTCAACGTGGCGCTTGAGCCGGATGCCGAGAACGACGAGTTCGTCAGCAGGGTGTTGTATGTTGTGGTGAAGTTTGCAGCGGTGCCGCCTGTGGCGTTGTAAATGTGTGCGGCGTTGATGCTGACCGTGCCGCCGAGAGAGCCAAGGCCCCGGTACGAGGCGCCGGAGGAGAGGTACGCCGTGCCGGGGGCCAGCGTGGAACCTACCACCATGCCAAGGATGGCGTCGCTGAGCACCTTAAGCGTGCCGCCGGAGAGCGTCCCCACGGCGTGGTTGTTCAGTGTGCCGCCCCTGGAAACCGTGAGCGTGCCGCCCGTGTTGTCGATGGTTCCGTAATTG
>Ga0209373_10003683_pt1 | contig 13929 bp, 13 predicted proteins | sample Higcelweek5metaG_FD_187173 | JGI IMG/M metagenome (GOLD analysis project Ga0209373, IMG submission 187173) | Freshwater pond sediment microbial communities from the University of Edinburgh, under environmental carbon perturbations - High... | ecosystem: Environmental > Aquatic > Freshwater >...
GGGGCCTGCACCCGATCCCATCCCGAACTCGGCCGTGAAAACCCCCAGCGCCAATGGTACTGTGTCTTAAGGCACGGGAGAGTAGGTCGCTGCCTGGTCTTCCAAGGAAACGTGAACCTAAACACGAACAACAAAAACGCCGCAGGATTTGCCTGCGGCGTTTTTGCGTTTCCGATTTCATACAAACCGGCCAATGACTTGGCCGGTTTTATTGTCCCTCGCCGGGCGAGGCCATCCGGCCTCTTGGCCGCCGCCGCAATGGCGGCAAGATACCGGCCAAAAGGATGGCCGGTATCACTCGCTTTCCAGATCCTCGGGAGTCTCGGCGTCGATAACCCGGCGGCAGGTATCGAAATCGAACCCGGCACGGGCCAGGGCGGCCAGATCCTTGTTGCGCAGTTCGGCGCGGCCATCGGGACGGAAGGGACCGAGACGGCGCTTGCGGGCCAGACGGATGGCGGCGGCCAGATCGGGCTCGGCCACATCCTCGGCCAGGGAATCAAGCGCCGCGGCGGCATGTTCGCCACCGATTCCCTTGGCGGCCAGGGTGGCGCGGATAGTACGGGTGCCCTTGCCGGACCGGTGCAGGGCGCGCACCTTGCTTTCCGCATAAGCGGCATCGTTGAGGTAGCCCAGTTGCGCCAGCTTGGTCAGGGTCGCATCCACCTGGGCAATATGGTCCTGGCTTTCACCGCCCCAATGGGCGACGGAACGGGCCACCTTGCGCATCAGCACGCGCCGCAGATTGGCGCTGGACGAGGCGAAGCGTTCCAAATAATGAAGCGCGGCGTTTTCCAGATAGGACGGCGTGATCTTGGCGGGTACCTTGGTCATGCCGGAAGCTTAAACCGAACACACCGAGTGCGTCATGTCCGAACCCGTCACCATCCTGCCGCCCCAACCTCGCACCTATGGTGCCGTCAACTGGCTGGGTTTCTGGACTCTGTTGTCCAAGGAAATCCGCCGGTTCCTCAAGGTCTATTTCCAGACCATCCTGGCGCCGGTCGTCACCACCTTGCTGTTCCTGGCGGTGTTCGCCCTGGCCTTGGGCCGGGTGGCGGCAGAGGTGGGGGGCGTGCCGTTCGTGGAATTCCTGGTGCCGGGCCTGGTGATGATGGCCATGGTGCAGAACGCCTTCGCCAACACTTCGTCCTCCATCATCATCGCCAAGGTACAGGGCAACATCGTCGATATGCTGATGCCACCGCTGTCGGCGGGCGAGCAGACCCTGGCGGTGGCCCTGGGCGGCGTGGTGCGTGGCGTGACGGTCGGGATCGCGGTAACGCTGACCATGACGCTGTTCGTGCGTATCCACGTCCATGCGCCGCTGTACATCGTCTTCCACGCAGTGGCCGGGTCGCTGATGCTGTCGCTGCTGGGCATGATCGGCGGCATCTGGGCCGACAAGTTCGACCACATGGCGGCGGTGACCAATTTCATCGTCACGCCGCTGTCCTTCCTGTCCGGCACCTTCTATTCCATCGACCGCCTGCCCGAGGGCTGGCATGCCTTGGCGCTGGTCAATCCGTTCTTCTACATGATCGATGGCTTCCGGTACGGCTTTATCGGCCATGCCGACGGCCCGCTGCTGCTGGGCCTGGGTTTGGTGACCCTGGCTGATGCGGTTCTGCTGTTCGTCACCTGGCGCATGCTGGCGACCGGCTACAAATTGCGTCCGTAACCATGATATTTCCGCCAAAAGGTTGACTTTGCGTCCTTTTCCGGGGATAGTCGCGCCTTTCCTTTTCATGCAGGCGGGTCCTGGTCGTCCGTTGGGGACGAGGGCTCCCGGCGTTGCAGTTGGGGAGGTGTTGAAGTGTTTCCTGTCGTGATGCCCACTTATGCGCGTGCCGATGTCGCCTTCGAACGGGGCGAGGGTGCCATTCTGTGGTCCACCGATGGGCGACGATTCCTGGATTTCGGCGCTGGCGTGGCGGTGACCGCGCTGGGCCATTGCCACCCCCATCTGGTCAAGGCCCTGCAAGAGCAGGCGGGCAAGCTGTGGCACACCTCGAACCTGTACCGGGTCGCCGGGCAGGAGAAGGTGGCGGCCAAGCTGGTCGAGCACACCTTCGCCGACACCGTATTCTTCTGCAATTCGGGTGCAGAGGCCAACGAGTGCGCCATCAAGATGGCGCGCAAGTACCATTACGAGGGCGGCGACAAGGGCCGGAACGAGATCATCTGCGCCACCGGCGCCTTCCATGGCCGCACCCTGGCGACCGTGGCGGCGGGCGGCCAGGAAAAGCACATGAAGGGCTTCGACCCCGCCATGCCCGGCTTCGTGCATGTGCCCTATGGCAACCTCAACGCCCTGCGCGCCGCCATTGGCCCGCAGACCGCCGCCATCCTGGTGGAGCCGGTGCAGGGCGAGGGCGGCATCTTTGTCGGCGAACCCGATTACCTGAAGCGTCTGCGCGCCACCGCCGACGAATTCGGCCTGCTGCTGATCTATGACGAGGTGCAGACCGGCATGGGCCGCACCGGTTCGCTGTTCGCCTATGAACACACCGGCGCTGCCCCCGACATCATGGCCGTGGCCAAGGGCCTGGGCGGCGGTTTCCCGGTCGGTGCCTGCCTGGCGACCGAAAAGGCGGCGCGCGGCATGACCGCCGGTGCCCACGGTTCGACCTTCGGCGGCAATCCGCTGGCCATGGCGGCCGCCGATGCGGTGCTGGACGTCATGCTGACGCCCGGCTTCATGGACGAGGTCGCCCATTGGGGCGGCGTGCTGCGGTCCAAGCTGGCCGATCTGCCGCAACGCTTTCCGGCGGCCATCGAGGAAGTGCGTGGCATGGGCATGATGATCGGCCTCAAGTGCCGGGTGCCCAACACCACTCTTCAGGCCAAGCTGCTGGCCAACGGTCTGCTGACCGTCGGCGCCGGCGACAACGTGCTGCGGCTGCTGCCGCCGCTCATCATCCGCGAACAGGAAATCGAGGAAGCCCTCGCCATCCTGACCCGGACCCTTTCCGAGGTGACCCCATGACCGTCAACCCCGGCCGCGCCCGGGCGGGACAGACCCGGCATTTCCTGGATCTCGATCGCTTCGATTCCGAGACCCTGCGGCGCATTCTCGATCTTGGCGCGGCGTACAAGCGCGGCGACAAGCCGTTCGGCAAGGACAAGCCGCTGGCGGGCCGCACGCTCGCCATGATCTTCGAAAAGCCGTCCACCCGCACCCGCGTGTCGTTCGAGACCGGCATCAAGCAATTGGGCGGCGACGCCATCGTGCTGTCCAAGGGCGACAGCCAGTTGGGCCGCGGCGAGACCATCGCCGACACGGCGCGCGTGCTGTCGCGCTACGTGGATGCCATCATGATCCGCACCGACGACCCCAACAAACTGCTGGAGCTGTCGGAATACGCCACGGTGCCGGTGATCAACGGCCTGACCGACCGCACCCATCCGTGCCAGGTGATGGCCGACATCCTGACCTTCGAGGAACATCGCGGTTCCCTGAACGGCAAGGTCGTGGCGTGGCTCGGTGACGGCAACAACGTCGCCGCCAGCTGGATTCAGGCGGCTGCGCATTTCGGCTGCGAAATCCGTCTGGCCTGCCCGGCGGAGCTGTCGCCCGATGCCGGTGTTGTCGCCTGGGCGCGCGAGCAGGGTGCCTCGGTGGTGCTGGGCAGCGACCCGGTGGCGGCGGTGTCCGGCGCCCATCTGGTGGTCACCGATACCTGGGTGTCCATGGGCTGCACCGACGGCAACCGTCCGGCTCTGCTGGCTCCCTATCAGGTCAACGAGGCGCTGATGGCCAAGGCCGATCCCTCGGCCCTGTTCATGCATTGCCTGCCCGCCCACCGCAACGAGGAAGTCACCGATGCGGTGATGGACGGCCCGCAATCGGTGGTGTGGGACGAGGCGGAGAACCGCCTGCATGTGCAAAAGGGCATCATGAGCTGGTGCTTGTTGTAATCATACCGGCGAACCGCGATGCGGTTCGCCGTATTGCCCCTCGCCGGGCGGGCGCCTCCGCGCCCTGTGGGCTGAGCCCACCCTCAGAAATCCGGCCGCCGCTGCAATGGCGGCAGAATGGCGCACAAGGAAGAACGGGCCGCAATGACCGAACGTTTGAACGACCTGATTCTGCCGTTCCAGGTGGCGGGCGGCGCCGTGCGCGGCCGTCTGGTGCGCCTGGGCGCGGCGGTAGAGACCATCCTGGACGGCCATGTCTATCCGGTGGTGGTCGGGCGTCTGCTGTCCGAGACCCTGGCGCTGGCCGCCGTGCTGGCCGGGTCGCTGAAATATGACGGCGTCTTCACCCTGCAGGCCCAGGGCAACGGCGCCATCAGCCTGCTGGTGGCCGACGTCACCAGCGCGGGCGATCTGCGCGGCTATGCCCGGTTCGATGCCGAGGCGCTGGCCAAGGTGGCGGAAGAAGCCGTCCCGGCGCTGCTGGGCACCGGCTATCTGGCCTTCACCGTCGATCAGGGGCCGCAGACCGACCGCTATCAGGGCATCGTCGAACTGACCGGCGCCACCCTGGGTGACTGCGCCAAGCAGTATTTCCTGCAATCCGAACAGCTGGATACCGAGGTGGTGCTGGCCTCGGGTGCCGCTGCGGCGGCGGCTCTGATGATTCAGCGCATGCCGGGCGGGCAGCCGGGCAGCCCGATCCTGACCAAGGACGAATCCCAGGAAGCCTGGCGCACCGCCACCATCCTGCTGGCCAGCATGACCGAGGCCGAGTTGCTGGATCCGGCCCTGTCGGCCGAGCAACTGCCCCACCGCCTGTTCCACGCCGAGGGCCTGCAAATGTGGGAGCCCAAGGCGTTGCAGGCGCAGTGCCGCTGCTCCGAGGACAAGATCGCCGGTGCCCTGCGCTCGATCCCGCGCACCGAAATCGAAAGCCTGAAGGACGAGCAGGGCCGGGTGGTGATCACCTGCGAGTTCTGCCAGACCGTCTATGCCTTCGACGATGCGGCCCTGGAACGGGTGTACATGCCGCCGACCTCACGCGAACAAAACGCCGGACAGGCTTGACGGCGGGGCGGTGCGTGCCACAATAGGCCGCGATTTCCAACTTTTGAATGGGAAGCCCCCGATGTTCCTCCGCCGCTCCCGCGTGGTGATGGCGCTGGCCTGCGTCCTGGCCCTCGCCGCCTGCGAAACCAAGCCCGTCGTCCAGAAGCTGCCCGAAATCAGCTTTGCCGATCGTGTCCCGTTCCGCCTGGATGTGGGGCAGCTGGAAATCGTTCCGGAATACGTCTCGCCGGGCAAGCGCCCGAATATCGAACATCTGATGCCGATCAGCCCCGAGAACGCCACCGTCCGTTGGGCCCAGGATCGTTTGCGCCCGGTCGGCCGCACCGGCTATGCCCGCGTCGTCATCCGCGACGCCCGCGTGGTCGAAGTGCCGTTGCAGACCGACAAGAGCTTCAGCGGCATGTTCAAGGACGAGCAATCCGTGCGCTTCGACGGCAGCCTGGACGTCGCCATCCAGATTCTGGACGAGCGCCACCTGCCGGTGGCCGACGTGGTGGCCCGTGCTACCCGTACCAAGACCGTGGCCGAGGGCGCGTCGCTGAACGATCGCGACCGCGTGCTGTACGAAATCACCGACAGTATGATCCGCGACATCGACACCCAGATGGATGGCCTGATCCGCACCTATCTGAGCCGCTGGGTGCAGTAAGCGTCACAGCGCAAAAAAAGGTTCATCGCGGAACTGCGTGGAAGGCAAGCGCTCCTCCCCTCGCCACCGGCGGGGGGGGAGGTCGGGAGGGGGCGTTTCTACCCCAACGGATGTCACCGATGCCCCCACCCCGGCCCTCCCCCGGTAAGCCGGGGGAGGGAGAACGGGGCGCCCCCCCCGCAATTCCGCGAAAACCCAAAAAAACGCCGCCGGGGAAGCCCTCGGCGGCGTTTTTGTTTTCACAGGCGGTCGCGCCAGCGCCAGACGGCGTACAGCGCCCCCAGCGGCACCAGCCAGCCCAGCGGCACCGCCTGCAATCCGGCATGCTGCTGGATGTTGGAGATCATGGCCCACGCCCCCAGCAGCACCACCAAGGCGGTCAGGGTGCCGAACACCGTCTTGCCCGCCGGATAGCCCGCGCGGCGCAGCAGCAGCGGGCCGCCGACCAGGGACAGCAGCAGCACCAGCGGCAACGATATGAAGTTCAGTTCTTCCACGGAATGGCCCTCAATGCTCGCGATGGGTGGCGAAGGCGATTTTGTCCACGAAGGCCAAGAGCAGCGCCGACAGCACGAAGGTCATGTGGATGACCACCAGCCACAGCAGCTTGTCGTTGGCGATGGTGTCCACCTTGACGAAGGCCTTGAGCAGATGGATCGAGGAAATGGCGACGATGCTGGCCGCCACCTTGATCTTCAGCGTGCCCGCATCCACCTTGCCCAGCCACGACAATTCACCGTTGGCGTGGTCGATGCGCGACACGAAATTCTCGTAGCCCGACAACACCACCATCACCAGAAGGTTGCCCACCAGCACCAGATCGGCCAGCGACAACGCCGCCAGGATCAGGTCGCTTTCGTGCAGGTCAGACAGCGCCGGAATCAGGTGCAGCAATTCCTGGAAGAACTTCACCGAGAACAGCACCAGCACCAGCGTCAGGCCGATATACAGCGGCACCAGCAGCCAGCGTCCCGCGAACAGGAAGCGTTCGATCAATCGTTCAAGCATGATGGTCCTTCCCCACTGTCCAGCGGGGACAGATAAGGCAATGGGCCAGGATGTCAACTACGCAGCGGCGGGCTTGGGCAGATAGGCGGTGATGTCCACCGCGTCGATCTGGTCGGGCCGCAGGTATTGTTCAGCGTAGATTTTCCACACGCCCGAGGTCAGGAACAACTGCCACAATTCGGCATCGATGTGCTGGTCCTTGACCATGAACGACATGATCTTCAGCGATTCCGACAGGGTCTTGGGCTTCTTGTACGGGCGGTCGGCGGCGGTCAGCGCCTCGAAGATGTCGGCGATGGCCATCATGCGGGCGGGGATGGACATGTCCGCGCGCTTGAGGCCCTTGGGATAGCCGGTGCCGTCCATCTTTTCGTGATGGCCGCCCGCCCATTCCGGCACGCGGGCCAGGTTCTTGGGGAAGGGCAGGGCCTTCAGCATCAGGATGGTCTGGGTGATGTGCTCGTTGATCTTGAAGCGGTCCTCGGCGGTCAGGGTGCCGCGGCCGATGGCCAGATTATAGAGTTCGCCCAGATTGTACTTGTTGGCGCAGGGCCGCATGGCGAAGCCCTCGGCATCGTACAGCGCCATGTCCACCGGCACGTCGTGCGGGATGATGTGCCATTCCTTGTCGGACAGCAGCTTTTCCACCACCGGCGGCTTGGGCTCGTCGGATTTGCGGCGGCGCATCTCGTCGATGGACAGGCCCAGATGATCGTCCAGGGTGCGGACCCAGGTCTGCTGGGCGATGGCGTTCACCCGCTCGATCTTCTCGGGGGCCATGAACTCGCCGCCGACGTTGCATTCGGCGATGAAGGCGAAATCGTCGTCCAACTGGGCCAGCCGCCCATCCATGGCCGTCTTCAGCTCGGGCTCGGGCTGGTCGCCGGTCACCACGCCTTGCAGGTAATCGATGACCGCGTCGCGCTTCAGCACCTCGAAGCGCATGCGCACCTCGTGGATGCGGTTGTAGATGGTCTCGAGCTTGGTGGCCTTGTCGACGATGTATTCGGGCGTGGTCACCTTGCCGCAATCGTGCAGACCGGCGGCGACCTCCAGCTCGTACCACTCGTCCTCGGTCAGCATGAAGTCCTTGTACGGACCCTCGGTGCTTTCGCACGCCGCCTTGGCCAGCATGAAGGTGATGGTGGGCACGCGGTTGCAATGGCCGCCGGTATAGGGCGACTTGGCGTCGATGCTGCCCGCGATCACCTGGATGAAGCTTTTGAACAGGTGTTTCTGGGCCTCGATCAGGCGCGAATTGTCCAGCGCCACCGCCGCCTGCGACGACAGCGCCTCGATCAGCGGCGTGATGTCGGGGCCGAAGGCGACCACGTTGTTCTTGCGGTCCCGCGCGTTGATCAGCTGCAGGACGCCGATGACCTCGTTCTCGTAATTCTTCAGCGGCACGGTCAGGAAGGATTTCGAGCGATAGCCGGTCTTGGAATCGAACGCTTTGGTGCCGGTGAAGTCGAACTTGTCCACGTCGTAGGCGTCGGCGATGTTCACCGTGGTGCCGGACAGCGCGCAATAGGACGCCACGTTCTTGTGGTTGGGGGCGCCCGCATCGTCGTACAGCCTGAGCGGCGGGAACGGGATCGGCTTGCCGGTGGTGCCACCCATGGCGACGTCCAGGGTGTCGTTCAGCATGATCTCGAACTTCAGGCCGTCCTTGGCCTCGGTCACGAGGTACAGCGTGCCGCCGTCGGCGTTGGTCATGGATTTGGCGCCCAGGAGAATCTTCTCCATCAGGCGGTTGTGGTTGCGCTCGGCCGACAGGGCGATGCCCAGTTCGATCAGCGTGCGATAGCGCTGTTCCTGCGTTGCCGCGGCCATGTCCCGTCCCTCACGTCGTTGGCGCCGAAGCGGCGTCCAGAACCCCCGTCACACCACGTCACAGAATACAAGGATTCGCCACATGCGCCAAGCCGGGTATAGACCTTGGTTTATGCGGGGATATGGTGGGGCCGGGCATGGTTTGAGTTGACGCCCGCCGCCGCTTGGCGCCACCCTGGCCGCCGTTTCCACGGAGGCCGTCCTTGCCCTACGCATCGCTGCGCGAATTCATTCATAAGCTCGAGGCCGAAGGCCGTCTGGTGCGGGTTTCCGCGCCGGTCTCGCCCGCCCTCGAGATGACCGAGATTCAGACCCGCCTGCTGGCCGAGGGCGGTCCGGCGGTGCTGTTCGAGAATGTGGTGCGGCCGGACGGTTCCAAATACGCCATGCCGGTTCTGGTCAATCTGTTCGGCACGGTCGAGCGGGTGGCCTGGGGCATGGACCGCGAGCCCGATCAATTGCGCGAGGTGGGCGAAACCCTGGCCTTCCTCAAGCAGCCGGAGCCGCCGGGCTCGCTGCGCGAGGCGTGGGAGATGCTGCCGCTGGCCAAGACCGTCATGTCCATGAAGCCGAAGACGGTCGGCACCGCGCCGTGCCAGCAGGTGGTGCTGACCGGCGATCAGGTGGATTTGGCGCAATTGCCCATCCAGGGCTGCTGGCCGGGCGAACCGGCGCCGCTGATCACCTGGCCGCTGGTGGTGACGCAAGGCCCCGATACCAAGGGCGACAAGCGCGACAATTTCAACCTGGGCATCTACCGCATGCAGGTGACCGGGCGCAATACCACGCTGATGCGCTGGCTCAAGCATCGCGGCGGCGCCCAGCATTACCAGCGCTGGGCGGGTGCCAAGCGTGAACCCATGCCCGCCGCCGTGGTCATCGGCGCCGATCCCGGCACCATCATCGCCGCCGTCACTCCGGTGCCCGAGACCCTGAGCGAATACCAGTTCGCCGGTCTGCTGCGCGGCAAGAAGGTGGAGCTGGTGGAATGCAAGACGGTGCCGCTCAAGGTCCCGGCCGAGGCCGAGATCGTGCTGGAAGGCCACGTCATGCTGGACGAATTCGGCCCCGAAGGCCCCTATGGCGACCACACCGGCTATTACAACAATGTCGAGGAATTCCCGGTGTTCCGCGTCTCGGCCATCACCATGCGCCGCGACCCCATCTACCTGTCCACCTTCACCGGCCGCCCGCCGGACGAGCCCAGCGTGCTGGGCGAGGCGCTGAACGAGGTGTTCATCCCGCTGCTGTCGCAGCAATTTCCCGAGATCAAGGATTTCTGGCTGCCGCCCGAGGGCTGTTCCTACCGTATCGCCGTGGTCAGCATGAAAAAGGCCTATCCCGGCCACGCCAAGCGGGTGATGTTCGGGGTGTGGAGCTTCCTCAAGCAATTCATGTACACCAAGTTCGTCATCGTGGTGGATGACGACATCAACGCCCGCGACTGGAAGGACGTCATGTGGGCCATCAGCACCCGCATGGACCCGGCCCGCGACATCACGGTGATCGAGGGCACGCCCATCGATTATCTGGATTTCGCCAGCCCGGAATCGGGATTGGGCGGCAAGATCGGCCTGGACGCCACCAACAAATGGCCGCCGGAAACCCACCGCGAATGGGGCGTCAAGCTGCGCATGGATCAGGAGGTGGTGGACAGGGTGTCCGACCGCTGGGCCGAATACGGCCTGCCGGGCAGCGGCAAACCCATCTGGAAATAGGCCATGGGCGAACATCGCAACGACCCCAAGCGTCTGGTCCTCGCCATCGGCCTGTGTCTGTGCCTTTGCGCGGGACTTGCATTCCTGTTGCAGCAGTTCAGCCCTTGAGCGCCGCCGGATAAAGGCATAGCGTTTCCCCGACGTTTTCATGACGAAGGGGGAAAAGGCGTCATGTTCGAGGCCGCCGAATTGGGCCGCAAGGTCAGCCGCGAGGATTTCGACGCCATGGCGGCGACCTTGCGCACCGAATTGCTGGATTTGCAGCAACGCCTGCGCGAGGCCGATTTCCCGGTGATCATCGTGTTCGGCGGCGTCGATGGCGCGGGCAAGAACGAGACGGTCAACCTGCTGAACGAGTGGATGGACCCGCGCTGGATCGTCACCCGCGCCTATGGCCCGCCCTCGGACGAGGAACGCGAGCGCCCCCATTACTGGCGCTATTGGCGCGATCTGCCGCCCAAGGGCAAGGTCGGGCTGTTCCTGTCGTCGTGGTACCACCATCCCTTCCTGGCCCGCGCCGCCGGCGACATCACTGTCGCCGAGATGGACGAGGATTTGGGCCGCATTGTCCGCTTCGAGAAGACCCTGGCGGACGAGGGCGCGCTGATCCTGAAATTCTGGATGCACCTGTCCGAGAAGGCGCAGAAGAAGCGGCTGAAGAAGCTGGAGGAAGATCCGCTGACCGCGTGGCAGGTCTCGGATACAGACTGGAAGCACTACCGCCAGTACGACAAGTTCATCGCCGCCGCCGAACGGCTGATCATGAAGACCTCGCGCGGGCATGCCCAATGGCAGATCGTCGAGGGTGCCGACCCGCGCTACCGCACCTCGGTGGTGCTGCACGCCGTGCGCGACGCCATCCTGCGCCATCTGGACACCCGTGCGGTGACCAAGAAGGTGACGGCCGAACTGAAAAAGCCCGCCAAGAAGGCCAAGGAGGACAAGGCTTCGGTGCTGAGCGCCCAGCCGTCCATCCTGTCATCCCTGGACATGACCCGCACCGTGTCGGGCGAGGAATACAACCGCGCCCTGCAGGAAGGGCGCGGGCGGCTGGCGCAATTGCACCGCCGGGCCAAGGACAAGGGCATCTCCACCGTGCTGGTGTTCGAGGGTTGGGACGCGGCGGGTAAGGGCGGCACCATCCGCCGTCTGGCCAGTGCGCTCAACGCCCGCGACTATCAGGTCAACCCCATCGCCGCCCCCACCGAGGAAGAGCGCGCGCAGCATTACCTGTGGCGGTTCTGGCGCCATCTGGCCCGCGCCGGCCGCGTCACCGTGTTCGACCGCTCGTGGTACGGCCGCGTGCTGGTGGAACGGGTCGAGGGCTTCTGCTCGGAAGAAGCCTGGCAGCGCGCCTATGGCGAGATCACCGAATTCGAGGACCAGCTGGTGCAGGCCAACACGGTGTTGTGCAAGTTCTGGCTGCACATAACATCGGAAGAACAGCTTGCGCGGTTTAATCAGCGTGGCGAAATCGAATACAAGAAATGGAAGCTGACCGACGAAGACTGGCGCAACCGCGACAAGTGGCCGCAATACGAAGCGGCGGTCAATGACATGGTCGAGAAGACCTCGACTACCCAGGCGCCGTGGACCCTGGTCGAGGCCAACGACAAGCCCTGGGCCCGCGTCAAAGTGTTGAATACCGTGTGCGACGCGCTGGAGGCGGCGCTGAAAAAAGTCCGGGGATAGGAAGCGTTGCAAAAAAAGGCACATCTCCTACCGCTTTCGGATACTTTCATATGCTAAAGTTGACTGGCGACCGCTGGTTGGTGATACTCCCTCGCTACGCGAGATAGTTGCCGTTAGAGCGACGCTCGGTGGGGGAGGAAATACCATGCGGATCGGGGGTCGGCTTTGGCTGATCGTCGCCACGGCGGTGCTGGGCACCTTGGCCGTGGTGGCCTATAGCGTCCACCAGATGCGGGAAGACCTGCTGGTCGACCGCGAGATCAAGACCCGACACATCGTCGATGCGGGCCGCACCCTGCTGGAGCATTACCAGCGGCGCGAGGCCGACGGCAGCCTGAGCCGCGACGAGGCCCAGGCCCAGGCCCTGGCCGCCATCTCGGCCATGCGCTACGACGGCGCCGAATATCTGTGGGTGCATCGCCTGTCCGGCGCCACCATGCTGGCCCATCCCAATGCCAAGCTGCTGGGCAGCAGCATGGATGCCATGCAAGACCCCACCGGGCTTTATCTGTTCCGCGAGATGAACCGCCGGGTGACCGAGGCCGGGGGCGGCTTCGTCAATTACCATTGGCCGAAACCGGGGTCGGAAACGCCGGTGGCCAAGCTGTCCTATGTGGCCGGTTTCACCCCGTGGGGCTGGGTCATCGGCTCGGGCATCTATGTTGACGACGTGGATTCCGCCTTCCGCAGCCGGGCGCTGTGGTTCGGTCTGGCGGCTTTGGGCATCCTGGCCCTGGTCGGTCTGATCGCCACCCTGATCGGCCGCCAGATCACCGCGCCGCTGGGCGAGGTCACCCAGGCCATCCGCCGTCTGGCCAATGACGAACATAATTTTCAGATCGACCACACCGCGCGACCCGACGAGATCGGCGAACTGGCGCGCGGGCTGGTGATCTTCCGCGAGCATGTGGAAGCCGCCGAACGCGCCGCCGCCGAACGCCTGCGCGAGCAGGAGGCGCAGTTGGAGCGCCAGCGCCAGATCGAGCGGCTGGCCGCCGAATTCGACATCCAGATCGCCGAGGTCGCCAAATCGGTGACCGCCGCCGCCACCCAGATGCAGGCCACCAGCCAGTCCATGTCGGCCATTGCCGAGGAGACCCGGCTGCAATCCTCGGCGGTGGCCTCGGCCGCCGGTCAGGCGGCCATGAACGTGCAGACCGTCGCCGCCGCAACCGAGGAATTGTCGGTGACCGAGGCCGAGATCGCCCGGCAGGTGGATACCTCGGCCCGCATCGCCGAGACGGCGGTGACCGAGGCCCGGCGCTCGGGCGAGATCGTGCAGGATTTGAATTCCGCCGCCGGGCGCATCGGCGAGGTGGTGGACCTGATCTCCGCCATCGCGGCGCAGACTAATTTGCTGGCACTGAATGCCACCATCGAGGCGGCGCGGGCCGGTGACGCGGGCAAGGGCTTCGCGGTGGTGGCGTCCGAGGTCAAGACTCTGGCCAACCAGACGGCACGGGCCACCGCCGAGATCACCGCCCAGATCGGCGCGGTGCAAACGTCGGCGCGCGAGGCTGCCGACGCCATTGCCGCCATCGCCGGAATCATCGGCGATATCAGCCGCACTTCGGCGGAAGTGGCGGCGGCGGTCGAGGAGCAGACAGCCGCCACCCACGAAATCGCCCGTAACGTGGAGCAGGCCGCTAACGGCACCCAAGAGGTGTCGCACAATATCGTCGAGGTCAGTCTGGCCGCCCATACCGCAGGCAGCACGGCGACCGAGGTGTTGCAGGCAGCGGGGGAATTGTCGGGGCAGGCGACGGAATTGCGGCGCTACGTCGAACGCTTCCTGCACGGCGTGCGCAGCGCGGGCGCCGCCGAAGCGGCCTAGAGCAGCGCGCCTTTAATCTGAGGCGCGCTGCTCCTGCGCCCATGTGTGGACGGCCCCTGCGTTGCAAGGGAAATTCGACGTTTTTCGCGACCGAGCTGGGTGCAGTCATGTGTCCGGCCTGTTTGTGCGGTTCACCTGACCGCTGGCCATGATGTGATCCGCGAGCCGCTCCCAATCATTGCGACGGCCTCGACCGGCCGTGG
>Ga0209373_10003684_pt1 | contig 13927 bp, 12 predicted proteins | sample Higcelweek5metaG_FD_187173 | JGI IMG/M metagenome (GOLD analysis project Ga0209373, IMG submission 187173) | Freshwater pond sediment microbial communities from the University of Edinburgh, under environmental carbon perturbations - High... | ecosystem: Environmental > Aquatic > Freshwater >...
GTTCGCAAGTGCCTGCTTTTCTGCAGCCGTCATGTTCTTGGAGTTTTTCATTTTTTCAATGTCTGCCTGCGACAATCCGTATTGCTGCGACATTTGTTTCATTGCCCTTTCCTGCGCAGAGGCTTCGTTGGATTTCATATGCTGGTTGACAATCCTGTTAAGGGTATCGATTTCACCTTGCAATTGTTCTGCAAGGACGCTGACCTGTTGTGTGAAACTCTCAACCCCTGCCCGGGTTACATTGCATGAATCTGCCGGCAGCGCAGGGATCTTCATCAAATATCCGTTGCTTACTTTCTGTGCACCTGCTGACAGGGTAACGGCGACAGTAATCAGGAAAAACACAATCTTTTTCATGGTCTATTTCTTAGGTGTTGTTGTTGTGAAAACCAGTTCATTGCCATAGAAGACAGTCCCGGAGCTGTTTTTGGCAAACGCTCTTACATAATACTTTACATTAGGTGATAAGCCTGTAATTTCAGCTCCGAATTCCGGACCCGGATCACCCTTGGGAAAGAATTTTGTATTCTGAATTGTCGGGGAAGGTCCCTTATTGACGCAAATCCCGTGCTGAACAACAGGGGCATCAGATTTATAGGTATAAGTACACCATGCACCTGTGGCAGTAATGTTACTTATCTTTATTGTACTTACAGTAATTGTGTTAAGCTTGGATGTGATGTCCCTGTCGATAGCAGCAGGATTCTCAATCTTGTTTTTAACTTCAGTCTGAACTGTTTTGTTTATTACCTGATTCTGCGCAAGGGTGGTTGTCATTGCGGAGACGATGTACATCGTGACGAAAAAGAGGACTATTCGTTTCATATCATTTATTATTTTACTTGTTTGTCAGATTAATTAACAATCACTTTTATTGTGCAGCTGTCAGCAGCGGGTTTGGCTTTTTCCCAGGGTCTGAAATACCTGAATGTCAGTGTTTCTTCCCCTGTGTCAAGTCCAATGAAGTAATACTCAGCTTTCGCTTCGGGATCAACTTTGGTGCTCAGTGAATGACGGTATACTTTTACAAGTTTTAAATTTTTAAGTAATGAGTCCGGTGCTGCCAATTCCCAGGAGTATGCCCTTCCCGGGTACTCGGTAAACTCGACCACCAGAGTATCATCCATTTTAATTTGAATATTTGGCTGACATTTTATACGCACCTCTGCCGGCTGAGCTCGGTTTTCAGGGTCATTTACAACTGAGGAAGAGGCTGTGTTCCGATGGCCGTTGCATCCTGCAACAGTCAGAATCAATAGCACGATTATGGAATTCGAAGTTATCACTGGGGCACAGATTCATTTGAAGCTCTCACCCATACTGACTGAACTCCGATATTGTTTGAATCATATTTTATCCACATATATCCTCTCTCGGTATTATACCCACACTCGGTTCCCCAGTCGGTTCCCCATGAGTTTTTTATAAGCCAGCACTGGATGCTGTCATCCCATCCTATTATGGCAACAGCGTGGTTTATCGGAGCATATGATCCTGTTGAAGACTTAAAGCCAAAGAAATACCCGCCGGTATAATGTTTAAAATTATCGTCAGCATAAAGGGTTGTCGAAATAACCCCATACGTGCATAATGCCGCTTTTATTCTGGCAAGATCCGGAACTGCACTGAACTTTGCCGGATCGACTGCTCCGTAGGTTGAAGCATAGTATTTATTCATTGGTGCCTGACCTGGGCATATTTGTGGCGGACCGGTATAGGGAAGAGAACTTTCATCACAGACATTTTTCTGTTGAGATGTCATCCAGTACATTACCTTATAAGGCCATCCACCGTCCCATCCCCCGGCATTTGAGCAGTTTACCACATATTCTTCCGAAGTGTTTACAGCTGAACCAAATATTATTTTATAACTGCTTTCATAAGCTGCCATTGCAGAAAACGCCCAGCATGAGCCCCAATATCCCTGATCTCGGACCGGTGTTACAAATCCACCTTTACGTAAATCAAGCTTACTCAGGGTGGGATTTCCATAAACGAATTTAATCTCATTACCTGGAATCTTTACAATCTTTTGCTGAGGTGCAATTGTGGCATTTTTAATTCTGGAGGCTTCAGTATTTACTTTGAACTGCTCTATAACCTTTACTTCCTCTGCAGGGGCAATTGGCTTCGCACCGGTAATTTTTTCAATTGGTATTTCTGCAACAGAAGTAAAGCCTACCGTGTACTGAAGATTTTTGGAGGCAATTTCCTGTCTTAACTGTGAAAGTTTTGCCTTGAGTGCAGGAGAGGCTTTCAGTTCACGCTGGACATAAAAGTCAGGTTGTTTAAACCCCTGTGAATAACTGCTGAAGCTTAAGATCAGCGCAATGAGAATAAATAGGTTTCTTTTCATTTTTTCAAAGATGTCAGGAATGAATTATTGTTGAGGCTCTTATCCAGGATGCATGACATCCGATATTGCTTGAGTCGTACTTAATCCACATATAACCCCGTTCTGTTCCGTAACCGCATTCACTGCCCCAGCCTGTACCCCATGAGTTCTTGATAAGCCAGCATTGAATTGAGTCATCCCATCCGATTATTGCAACGCCGTGATTTAATTGCCCGGACGCTGTTGCTGCCTGGTAAAAGACACCGCCGACATAGAGTTTAAAACTCTCTGTCACGGACAGAGCTGTTGAAATTGCTCCGTATTTACAGATGGCTTCTTTTAGTAATGTTACGGAGGGTACGATGTTGAGCGGTTTTGTCGGGTCAACCTGTCCCCATTCGGCGGCATAATAACTTGCTGCCGGTGAGGCTGAAGGGCATTCCATCGGAGGTCCCGTGTAAGGCAGGGCTGTTTCATCAGCAACGTTTTTCTGATTCTCCACCATCCATTTCAAAACAAGAACCATCCATCCGCTACCCCAGTCGCCTGCTCCCGAGCAGTTCACAATGAACTCCTCGGAAGTGTCTATGTCCTTTTTGGTAAGTATCTTATAACTGCTCTCGTAAGCTGCCATCGCTGAAAATGCCCAGCACGATCCCCACATTCCCTGGTCACGCACAGGTGTTACAAAACCAGCCTGACGAAGATCCAGCCTGCTTTGCGAGGGATTGCCGTATACATAGGGATTTCCCGGCCATGGCATCTCTCCCAAAACCCTGACCTCAGTGATTACCTTAGTGTCATTATTGGCAATAATATTCAGGTCAGGTCTCGGTTTTTCCTTCAGTTGTCTTTCCAACTCAGGGGATGGCTGTCTGAAACCAGTTATTTTCGCCAGGGGCACCTCTGCCACAGATGTATAGCCCACCTGATATTTAAGGTTTTTGGCAGCAATATCCTTCCTGATCAGCGCAAGTTGATTCTTAACGGCCAGAGGAGCCCTCAGTTCACGCTGGGAATAGAAGGAGGGAAGATTTATGCCTTGCGGAAAAACAGATGTACTCAGTATAAATGCAAACAGAACGAGAGAGATATTTCTCATCATTTCAGAGTTTGATAAACTCAACTCTGCGGTTCAGTGCCTTATTGGCGGGAGAATCATTGGGAGCCACCGGCTGGGTTTCACCCATCCCGTCTGTTACAAGCCGGTCGCCATTCACTCCGAAGGATTTTACAAGCTCATTTTTAACCGAAGCGGCACGCCTCTGCGAAAGATCGAGATTGGCTGCATCAGCACCGTCGGCATCGGTATGACCTACAATCTTGACCTGAACATCCGGTACCTCATTCAGTATTGCGGCGATCTCCTTTAAGGTGCCGTATGATTCCGGTTTGACAACGTCTTTGTTGACATCGAAATAGATACCATAAGTCACAAGTTTTCCTTCAGTCATCAGTTTATTGCGCATATCCGGGGCACCGACGGCAATGCGGATATTGCTGATCATGGCGGCGCCATATTCAAACCTCAGCCTGTCAGGTTTCACACAACCGGTTGGAAATGCTTTTGGAAGGTCAACAATTTTGTTCTGATCCTGGTACAGGCGGACCCTCGATTTCTGGACCCAGATTGCAATATGGTATTTCTGATTCATCTTTTCCTTGTACTGTTCCCCATCGACATAGCCGTTTAGTTTCAGTTGTTCACATTCTTCACCATAGAGCCATGTACTGTAGCTTGGCCTGCCGAAATACTCAACCTGAAAATGAAATCCTCCCTGTCCCGGTGCAGATCCGCTATCCCATGCTTTGACATTCTTTGCCTGCATAAGTCTCATATGCCATCCTGACATTCCTTCTCCTTCAAGTCCACCAATAGGAATTACATCGAACTCAATTGTATAGTTGTCAGGTAATGTGAGAAGGGCATCAGTCCAGACACACTGGTCCATCACGAACTTCATCCAGTTTCCGGGGAATAAATTTGTTGTGACAACTTCAGCTGTTCCATTAGTATTCCATAGTGCCGGAAAATCTCCCACGGCATCCTGACTGAAATCCTCATAAAAAATCACCTTTTCTCCCGGGATGAAGTCATACTTTGAGTAAGACTGAAGGGCCACCTGTTCCTGTTGAGGAGCTTGATCACCCTGAGCAGCCTGGTCTCCCTGATTTTCTACACCGGCTTCACCCTGATTTTCTCCGCCCTGCTGGGCTTCTTCGGTTTTGTCCTTTTTCTTCAGGGCTTTTCCAAGACCATTCTGGATAGCGTCAAGACCTCTCTCTATACCCTGGTCTGTTCTGTTGTCTACACTGCCTTCCACCCTTTTGACTTTGTCCTTGAGCTTTATCTGGCTGCTTGCCATTAAAGGAAGACTGAGCAATAAAGTTGCAGCAAATAGAAATTTAACGAATGAGTTCATATTAGATTGGGTTTTAGTTTAAAAACTTATAATCTCTTTGTTTAAGTAAAGTTATCAAGGAAATTCTGATTCATCCCCCCCTTTTTTGGGGTTTTTTGTAGCATTCATTAAAGTTTTTTAGCATCATCGGTTCACTTGTTCATTTGTGCGTTTGTTCTTATCTTTGATAGGCTGCATTTTAATTTTACCGTTATGAAAGAAGAATTCCTTCACTGGGTGTGGAAGAATCGCCTGTTTGAGGCCACCTCGCTGCGTGACGGGGAGGCAGGTGCAATTGAAGTAGTTACACCGGGTGATTATAACCGTGATTCGGGACCTGACTTTTTCAATACCAGGCTGACGATCGGAGGGACCTCCTGGGCCGGCAACACGGAGATCCATATAAACGCATCGGACTGGTACCGTCACGGCCATCATACCGATCATGCCTACGATAATGTAATACTGCATCTTGTAACTAACAACGATGCAGATGTCTTTACTGCCTCGGGGCGGAAGTTGGTCACGACAGAGATCGCCTTTGACCCGGGACTGTGGGAAAACTATCTCGATTTTGTAAATAATCCGTCAGCGCTGCCATGTTCCGGGTTTATAAGCAAGCTTGACATATTCAGGGTACGCCACTGGCTTTATTCCCTGACGGTAGACAGGCTGGAGCGAAAGAGCGGTGAAATAGCGGAAATGATGAGGAGGAACGGCAATGACTGGGAGGAGACTTTGTACAGGTTGATATCCAGGTATTTCGGTTTCAGGGTAAATACAGATCCCTTCGAACTGCTTGCTGCCCGCCTGCCCCTTAAGATTATCCGTAAACATGCTGACAACCTTATACAGGTAGAGGCACTGCTATTCGGAACTGCGGGATTGCTGGACGAAACGCTGTTCAGGGATGCCATTGCTGACGAATACTACCGTGTTCTTTTGCGTGAATTTCAGATACTGAAAGCCAAGTACTCGCTGCAACCCATTGACGGGTGGACCTGGAAGTTCAACCGGCTGCGGCCCGCCAACTTTCCCACTGTCAGGATCGCACAGCTGGCAACACTTCTGTCTGGAGGACAGGGGCTGTTCTCCAGGGTTCTTGAATGCAGGGAAACATCAGAGCTCAGGGATCTTCTTTCAGTATCTGCCTCGGAGTACTGGAATACCCATTATTTATTTGGTAAGAGAGTAGTCAGTGCCTCGGGAAAGGCCGGCAGGCAATCGGTCGATCTCCTGATAATAAATGCAATCGTGCCGCTTCTTTTCGTATGTGGAAAGATGAAGCAGCAGGCTGATCTTTGCGAGAGGGCGCTTGATTTTCTTGAAACGCTGCCTCCCGAAGAGAACACTCTGGTAAAAGATTTCATATCTGCCGGCATACACCCTGATTCGGCATTCACCACCCAGGGATTGATCGGGTTGCGTACCTCGTGGTGCAGGTATCATAAATGCCTCGACTGTCATATCGGTTCTTCACTCATCGCAATGGGCCATCAATTGAGGCAGTCAGACTCACTCTTCCTCGAGCCGCAGTCAGATGGTCTTGACGAATGAAGCCTGCCCTGTGACGAATAAAAAAATCTTTTTCAGCATGCGCAACTAGAGGCATGGTTTTTACGTCTTTATTTTAGGAAAGGCTTATCAACCGACCTTCGGCTTATCTCCGTGGAGTGCAGGCTGCAATGACACCATTCCGCCATTAACCTGATAAAAATTATTGGAATTGTTTGAATTATTACAAAATAGAGTTGTATCTTTGCGATCCAAAATTGGAGAATTTATTAACAATCTATTGGATAAAGATATGTATTTGACTACGGAGAAGAAACAGGAATTTTTCAGGACATTCGGATCATCAGATCTTGACACCGGCAGTGCAGAAGGTCAGATAGCTCTTTTCTCCTACAGGATCGCGCATCTTACTGAACATCTTAAAAAGAACAAGAAAGATTTCAGTACCCAGAGGGCGCTGATAAAGCTTGTCGGTAAGAGAAGGCGTTTGCTCGATTACCTCAAATTAAAGGATATCAGCAGGTATCGTGAGATTATCAAGGCTCTCAGCCTGCGTAAGTAATAAGAAAAGGCAATTTACATTGCCTTTTTTAATTTTTTAGCCAAACCTCCCGCTACATGTTAACTGTCTTGTATATAATTAATTAAGAATAAATGTATAAACTTATTGAAAAGAGTATTGACCTCGGCAATGGCCGGTCGATAACAATTGAAACAGGAAAGCTTGCCAAACAGGCAGACGGTGCTGTTGTGGTGAAGATGGGCCGCACGATGTTGCTTGCAACTGTCGTCGCCGCCAGAGATGCTAAGGAAGATGTAGATTTTATGCCACTTTCCGTTGAATACAAAGAGAAATATGCAGCCATGGGGCGTTTCCCGGGCGGATTTCTGAAGAGGGAAGCAAGGCCGAATGACAATGAAATCCTTGTTTCGAGGCTGGTCGACAGGGTGTTGCGTCCTTTGTTCCCTGATGATTATCATGCAGAAGTGTTTGTCACCGTGAACCTTATTTCGGCTGACAAGGATACTCTGCCCGATGCGCTTGCAGGACTTGCTGCGTCGGCAGCCCTTGCAGTGTCTGACATACCTTTCCATGGTCCCATCTCGGAAGTAAGGGTTGCCAGGGTAAACGGAGAATTCATCGTTAATCCGACCCTTGGTGAGGTTGGTAAGGCAGACCTTGACATTGTTGTGGGTGCAACCTATGAAAACATAATGATGGTTGAGGGTGAAATGAAGGAAGTTGCAGAAGAGGTAATGCTCGAGGCACTCCGGATAGCCCACGAGGCGATTAAAATACAGTGTGTGGCTCAGAATGAGCTGGCTGAAATGGTTGGCTCGACCAAAAAGAGAGAGTACAGCCACGAGCAGAATGACGAGGAACTGCGCAAGAAAGTCTGGGATGAGACATACAGTAAGTGTTATGCACTTGCCTCAACGGGTGCGGACAAAAAGACCCGTTCAGAGGGCTTTGAAAATATAAAGAAAGAGTTCCTGGCACAGTTCACCGAGGAGAATCCCGTGAACGGTATGCTTGTGAGCAGGTATTATCACGATGTGGAGAAAGAGGCGGCCCGCCGTCTTGTCCTCGATGAGCACAAGCGTCTCGACGGCCGCAAGCTTAACGAGATACGTCCCATCTGGTGCGAAATCGACCCCCTTCCGGCCGCCCACGGTTCTGCAATATTTACAAGAGGCGAAACACAGTCGCTCACCACTGTCACCCTCGGAACAAAACTCGATCAGAAATTGATTGACGAAGTGCTGAGGCAGGGAACGGATAAATTTACCCTTCACTACAACTTCCCCCCGTTCGCAACAGGAGAAGCCAAGCCGGCCCGCGGAACAAGCCGCAGGGAGATAGGACACGGTAACCTGGCTCACAGAGCGCTGAAAAATATGATGCCTGCCGATGAGATAAATCCTTACGCAATCCGGGTGGTTTCAGATATCCTTGAATCGAACGGGTCATCGTCGATGGCAACCGTTTGCGCCGGCACGCTGGCACTCATGGATGCAGGTATTAAGATTGCGAAACCTGTTTCAGGCATCGCAATGGGTCTAATCTCCGATAAGGACGGTAAGAAGTTCGCTGTTCTTTCAGACATACTGGGTGATGAGGATCACCTGGGTGATATGGACTTTAAGGTTACAGGAACACGTGACGGCATCACCGCCACACAGATGGATATCAAGGTTGACGGCCTCTCCTTTGAGGTTCTGAAACAGGCTCTGGCCCAGGCCCGCGAGGGAAGGCTTCATATTCTCGATATAATGGAACAGACGATAGCCGAGCCGAGACCCGATCTCAAACCACATGCACCGAGGATAGAGAAGATCTACATCCCGAAAGAGATGATAGGTGCAGTTATAGGACCGGGCGGAAAGATAATACAGGATATCCAGGCAACAACCGGAGCCACAATTGTGATAGAGGAGATAAACGGACAGGGTATGGTTGACGTATTCGGTGAGAATTACGAAATTATCAGGGCAGCCCTTGACCGTATCAATGCAATATGTGAAGTGCCTGAGGTTGGCCGGGTCTATAAGGGCAAGGTAAAGACCATAACACAGTTCGGTGCATTTGTGGAGATTCTTCCCAACAAGGATGGCCTTCTCCATATTTCAGAGATGGACTGGAAAAAGGTAGAAACAGTTGAGGAACTTTTCAAAGTTGGTGATGTGATTGATGTGCAGCTTATTGAGGTTGATACCAAGACAGGCAAGCTGAGACTCTCACGCAAACCTCTGATTCCGAAACCTGAGGGTTATGTTGAGCCCCCAAAACGTGAACCGTCAGAGAGACGTGAACATTACGGCTCACGTGAAGGCGGCAGAGGCGGACATGACCGCGACAGCAGATCAAGGGACAGAAGGCGTGACGATTCGAGATAAGCGTCAATTACTGTAATATTAAATGGCCGGTCTGACTTTTCTGACCGGCTTTTTTATTGAATATTGCTCCTCAATTCCTATTTTTGAAATAGAATGCACCGGGAAATGAACAGGGAAAATATAAGATACAACTACATTGTAATTGAGGGAAATATCGGGGCCGGTAAGACCACGCTGGCCTCCATGATAGCCGAGGAATTCAATGCAAAGCTCATTCTTGAACGGTTTGCCGACAATCCTTTCCTGCCCAAATTTTATGAAGACCCGGCACGTTTTTCCTTTCCGCTTGAACTCTCATTTCTTGCAGACCGGTATCGTCAGCTGAAGGAGGAACTGGTGGAACAGGACCTTTTCAAGTCGTTCACGGTTGCTGATTACTATTTTATGAAATCGCTTGTATTCGCATCCGCCACCCTTGAACGAGAGGAGTATAACCTGTACCGGCAGATTTTCTATATTATTTACGGCTCTCTTCCCAAACCTGATCTTTATGTCTACCTGCATGTACCTGCAGAGCGCCTGCTTGAGAACATAGCATCACGAGGAAGAGCCTATGAGAAGTCGATAACGGGGGAGTACCTGAACGGTATCCAGGAAAGCTATTTTACATTCTTCAGGCAGAATCCGGAAAACCGTTATCTGGTACTCGATCTCAAGGATATGGACTTTGTCAGGAGGCCGGAGGACTACCGCAAACTCACATCAGCGATATTTAATGAAGAGCTCCAAACGGGTATAAATCTCCGTAATTTCTGAAATTTTCATCTGTAATTTGAGCAGAATGACTATTTTTATGTTAATTTTGTAATCACTTCGCCGGATGCTTTGATTAGAATCGGGCAGAATGTGTATAAAACTGATAATCGGGATTCGTTGAAGTGGTCTAAACTATGAATAATATAAGTTTTTCCATGTATTGTGTAACGATTAATAAATATAGTTTCATCACCTTTGGTTAAATTATCATCAAGTAACTTATTGCAAATAAATAAAAGATCAACTATGAAAAACCTTACAAAACTTTTTGTCCTCCTGCTTGCTGCCATTACAGTTTCAAGCTGCAGTAGTCTGGATAAGATGAAGAAGAACGCTAACCTCGTCAAGTATGAAGTTACACCTAAAATTCTTGAAGCCCATGCTGACATTGTGGCTGCGCAGGTAAAAGCTGTTTATCCTGAGAAGTATTTTGACAAGAACACCACACTTAAGATCACCCCTGTTCTGGTTTATGAAGGCGGTGAAACTGTGTTCGACGAACTGCTCTATGCACAGGGTGAACTGGTGCAGGGCAATAATAAGCCGGTAAGCAAACTCGGCGGGACAATTAACTGGTCCGGTGATGTAGCTTACAAGCCTGAAATGAAAGTTTCTGAATTTATGCTGCGTATAGAGGCCTCCAAAAAAGGGAAGACTCTGGCATTTGATCCCATTAAACTTGCTGACGGTGTCATCGCAACTTCGACTCTTGTAGAAGATCACGCAATGCCTGTCTCTATCAAGGATAATTATCAGCGTATAGTTCCCGAACAGAAGGTTGCCGATATTTTATATAAAATCAACAGATCGGACATTCAGGCCAATGAGCTTAAGGCAGAAGACATTAAAGCTCTGAAAGATTATATTGCACTCGTAGGAGAAGCCGAAAGAATGGATTTCAAAGGACTTACAATAAGTTCATATGCTTCACCTGACGGCCCGCTGACACTGAATGAGAAGCTCTCAGGCCAGAGGGGTGCGAATGCAGACAAATATGTTCAGAAAGAGTTTGCAAAGGCTCCGGTTCTTGCTGACAAGACCCTGATTACCAGCAAAACGACTGCTGAAGACTGGGACGGGTTCAAAGCCCTCGTTCAGGAATCAAATGTCCAGGACAAAGATCTCATCCTGAGAGTTCTCTCGATGTATCAGGATCCCATTGTCCGTGAAAAGGAAATCAAGAACATGTCAGCCGCTTATGAAGCACTGGCTGATGAAATTCTTCCGATGCTCAGAAGATCAAAATTCATTGTTGACGTAGACCTGGTAGGCCTGAATGATGATGAGATTCTTACAGCCATGAGAGGCGATGCTTCTGCACTCAGCCTTGAGCAGATGCTTTATGCAGGTTCGCTCACGACTGATCCCGCAGAGATGCTTAAATTCTATCAGCTTGCCACCGAAAAGTCACCGAATTGCTATCGCGCATGGAATAACGTCGGTTATTCATACCTGGCAATGGGTAAGTCTGCAGAGGGAATGGCCGCTCTTGAAAAAGCAAAAGCAATTAAGAATGATGATGTTGTTAAAAACAACATGGGTTTTGCAGCTCTCCTCAACGGTGATATAAAGGCCGCATCTGAGTATTTCAACTCGATGACAACTGCGACTCCCGAATCTAAATTCGGACTCGGCACCATAGCAATACATGAAGGCAAATATGATCAGGCTGTCAACCTTCTTGGCGACAAACCTTCGATGAACCTTGCACTTGCCCAGTTGCTGAAGGGTGACCTCAACAAGGCAAAAACCACGATGGATGCAGTTCCTCCGTGCAAATGCGGTGCTCCTTCATACCTGAAGGCAGTTATCGGCGCCCGTATGGACAACAGGGATGTTATGCTCAACGGCCTCCGCGAGGCAGTAGGGTACAACGCCAGCTGGATGAACTACGCCAAGACAGACCTCGAGTTTGCCAAATACTTCAAGGATGAGACTTTCATGTCAATAGTGAAATAGTTGACTCTTCTTTAAGATTGAAGCCCCGTTCGCCAGCTGGCGAACGGGGCTTTTTTTATCTCGTTTAGATCTTTCCGGAAAGATCCCACAATACTATTCCGACGCTTACCGCAATATTGAAAGAGTGCTTGGTCCCGAACTGCGGGATCTCAATGCATGAATCAGAGAGACCAATCACTTCCTGGGCCACCCCGTTAATCTCGTGACCGAACACAAGTGCATATTTAGAGCCCCTCACAGGCATGAAATCTGCAAGTGAAACAGATCCTTCTGCCTGTTCCACAGAGACCACTACATACCCTTCATCCCTTAGCGTTCTCACGGCATCGGCGGTTTCTGAAAAATACTTCCATGTTACTGATTCAGTGGCCCCCAGCGCAGTCTTGTTAATCTCGCGGTGCGGAGGGGTGCCTGTTATTCCGCAAAGACACACAGCCTCTATCAGAAATGCATCTGCAGTACGAAAAACTGAACCTATGTTGTTAAGACTCCTGACATTGTCAAGTACAACCACAAAGGGGGTCTTTGGCGACTCACGGAACTCGTTTATACTTTTGCGGTTGAGCTCTTCATTGGCCAGCTTCCTCATATATCATAATTTATGCGAAATTAATTATAAAAAAACACTAAATTACAATCCCTAAACAGGGAGTAATCCTAAATTCACTTTTTCCTTAAAAAGCTGATTATGAATATTCACGAGTATCAGGGCAAATCCATTCTGCAGGTGTACGGCGTACCCGTTCAGGAAGGATTTATCGCAGAAAATGCTGAACAGGCAAAAGTTGTCGCAGAAGAGCTGCAAAAGAAATTCGGCACAGAAATTTTCGTCATCAAGGCACAGATCCATGCCGGAGGAAGGGGCAAAGGCGGGGGTGTTAAGATTGCCAGGTCACCCGCAGAAGCAGCAGATGTAGCCTCACGCATGATTGGGATGACCCTTGTCACGCACCAGACCGGACCGGCAGGAAAGATAGTCCACAAGGTTCTGGTGGCACAGGACGTATATTATAAAGGAGAGTCCGACATCCGGGAGTTTTACATGAGTATTCTCCTTGACCGCAAAAAGGCAAAATATGTGATTATGTATTCCACGGAGGGAGGAATGGACATCGAAGAGGTAGCCGATAAAAATCCCGGTGCAATCTTCACCGAGGAAATTGATCCGGGGGTCGGTCTGCAGGATTTTCAGCTTCGGACAATTGCATTTAACCTGGGCCTGAAAGGAAAGGCATTCAAGGAGATGTTGAGCTTTGTAAAAGGGATGTGGGATGCATATATCTCTTCAGATGCCTCACTTATGGAGATAAATCCCCTGCTTAAGACGAGTGATGACAGGATCCTGGCAGTGGACTGCAAGGTCACTCTTGATGACAATTCTCTTTTCCGCCATCCGGAGCTTGCTGCCATGCGTGATCTGAACGAGGAGGACCCCACCGAGGTGGAAGCCACAGATAACAATCTCAACTATGTGAAACTCGACGGAGACGTCGGATGTATGGTAAACGGGGCGGGACTGGCAATGGCGACAATGGACCTGATACAGCTTTCGGGAGGAAGACCTGCCAACTTCCTCGACGTCGGTGGCGGAGCAAACGCCAGAACAGTTGAGTCAGGCTTCAGAATAATACTGAAAGACCCCAACGTAAAAGCAATCCTGGTGAATATCTTCGGAGGGATAGTCAGATGTGACCGCGTCGCTGCCGGCATTGTCGAAGCCTATAAAACGATCGGCAATATAAGTGTGCCTGTCATTGTAAGGCTTCAGGGGACCAATGCCGACGAGGCAAAGGAGCTTATTGAGGCTTCAGGACTTAAGGTCATCGCAGCAACAACTTTTACCGATGCAGCTGCTAAGGTCAGGAATGCGTTGAACTAAACAGCCTTAACTTCAGGTCTCTGACCCGGTTTACAAATTAGTCCTCATCCGGGGGCTCAACAGTGCCATTTATTTATAATTTGCGTACTCACTGACGTAATGAAGAATGAGTTTGCCGATATCGTAATTCCGCTTGCCGTTGCCGGAAGCTATACTTACCGGATTCCACCGCGGTTGATTGAC
>Ga0209373_10003686_pt1 | contig 13922 bp, 11 predicted proteins | sample Higcelweek5metaG_FD_187173 | JGI IMG/M metagenome (GOLD analysis project Ga0209373, IMG submission 187173) | Freshwater pond sediment microbial communities from the University of Edinburgh, under environmental carbon perturbations - High... | ecosystem: Environmental > Aquatic > Freshwater >...
AACGGCAGGGAAGCTCTCACTTGAAATCAATTCAGGACTTACAAAAGAGAACAACTTATATAACAATGAGACGGCAGGAATAAGGGGGAATAACAGATCTGCAGCGTTCATCCTCAGAACCGGAATAAAGTACAGGGTGAGCGATGACCTGGAGCTTGGCCTGAATCTTGGCAATGAGCATCAGGTAGCTCAGTCTCTGTCATATGTAGAGAGAAAGGACAGAAACCTTTTCTCATCCACAGTGTCAGCTGTTTATAACCCCTCAAAGCGCCTGAGACTGACGGCTCAGGCAAGACAGATACTGAGTGAGACCTCTTTTGTGACTCCGGAACTTACCGTCGGCGGTTCATACCTTATGTCTGGTGATGGCAGCAGTATCATCAGGGCGAATTTAAGCCGTAACCTGAAAATGCCGACCCTGAACGATCTTTTCTGGAATCCTGGAGGCACACCTGGACTTGATCCTGAAATAAGCACGGGAGCAGAGCTGGGCTATTCATATAGTGCTGTAACAACATCGGGAGTTCGTAACTCGGCTGATATCACATTACACTCATCTGCCGTAAAGGATTTGATTCAGTGGGTGCCGGGAGTGTACGGCTACTGGACAGCCGAAAATATCAGAGATGTTAAAGTATCCGGTCTTGAGGCCAGGCTAAGAAGGAGGGTTCCGGTCAGCAGCGGAACCCTGACATTCGGATCCAATTATTCGCTTACACGTTCAGCAGTTGCCGCTTCAGGTGTGTTGAATGATAAGACGGTGGGAAAACAGCTGATATATACCCCCGTTCATCACCTTTCGGCTGACGTTTCTGCAATTTATGCATTTCTCAACGGAGGCCTGAGACTTGTTGCTGACAGCAGGCGTTTTACCACTGCTGACAACAGCGAATGGCTGTCGCCGTCATTCCGTCTGAACGCAGACATAGGCGCAGTACTGCCTGTGAAACAGGCATCTGTCAAAATCGAACTATGTGCTGATAACATCCTCAACGCAGACTGGGAAAGCGTGCGTAATTACCCCATGCCCCTGAGGAGTTACAGGATCAAACTTATTCTAACAGTATTATCACAACAAAAAACTTCAAAACCATGAACCGTCTGATTGGAATTATTGTCATCATTGGTATCCTTGCATCATCATGTGACATCCTGAGGGATGATCCTGTACTGCCTTTCCCTGAAGGACACGGCGCCTTCATTCTCAATGAGGGAAACTATCTGGCGGGTAACGGATCTCTTTCATTTTACAGCCTTGAAACGGAGACAATTTATGATAACCTGTTTTCTGCAACGAATGATCGCCCACTCGGCGACATCCCTACATTCATGGCCATCGACGGCGACAGGGCTTTCATCATAGTGAACAATTCAGGCACAGTGGAGATGATTGATCTTAACACAATGGAGAGCCTCGGAACTCTCACCGGTATAATTTCACCCCGGCAGATGGTCATCCGTGAGAGGAAAGCCTATGTTAGCTCTTTGATGTCAGACCTTATCTATATAATTGATATCGACAACCTTGTTGTCACAGGAACCGTCGATATAGGATGCAATTCCGAAGCTCTGGTGATCGCCGGCAACAGGCTCTTTGCTGCCAACTGGTCAGGCGGAGCCAAAATAACTGTCGTTAACCTGACCGATAACACAGTTGAGACTGAGATCAATACAGGCCTGGAACCCGAGAGTATGGTGCTTGACAGGAACAACAGACTGTGGGTTCTTTGTACCGGAGGTTATATGAACGAAGAGATCCCCATGATCATGAAGATAAATGCTTTAACTCTGGCTGTAGAAGATGAACTGGAATTCAGAACAGTCTCTGATAACCCGTCGTCACTCACAGTGAACAGTGGCGGTGACACACTCTATTACATTGATGAGGGAGTGCGCAGAATGACTGTCACAACTGATGCCCTGCCTGAGAATGCCTTTATCAGTACCGGTGGAAGACTGTTCTACAAACTGGCTGCCTCACCCTGGAACGGAATGATAATGGTAACAGATGCAATTGACTGGCAACAGAAGGGAGATCTGCTTATATACAACAGGAACGGGTCACTGGTTGATACTGAACAGTGCGGAATAATTCCGGGATTTGTACGTTTTAAGGAATAGGATTTATTTTAATTACTTTTATTGCTGCAATTATCGATTGATGCGGAGCTGGATCTATTTAACCGTTGTTCTCTTTTTCGGCTGCAAAACCCTGGTGGCGCAGACGGAGTTTCCTACGGGCAAACCGCTCTTTCAAACAGTAACTTCATGGTATGACGCCTCAGTTGATCAGTCACAGATTGATCTGATGAGGTCAATCGATCAGCCGAAGGATCAACCTCTGCAATTTGCGCTCCCGGTACCCGTCTCGCTCAATCCCTCAAATGCCGGATTCACCGTGAAGAAAGGCGGAGAAACTGTATGGGTAATGGCAGTGGCTTCGAAAGGGGCATTGTCATTAAATGCAATTCTGAGTCCCTTCAATCTGCCGGAAGGAGCTTATGTCTATATCTATGACGAAGGCCGTGAAATTGTCAGGGGAGCATTCACCTCCGGCAGCGGAAGGGGCATTCTGGCTACACTCCCGGTGCCGGGAGACAGGATAGTCATCGAATGTCACTTCCCGGGTGGCATAATTCCGGGTAATGCAATAGGGGTAAGTCAGATAGCTCACGACTTTGCCGGGTTCTTCAGACTGACATCCTCCAAAGATATTTACTACGGGCGGTCAGGCGGTTGTGAAGTCGACCTTAACTGCTCGACAAACCAGAAATACCTCCTCACATCCCGTTCTGCATGCCGCCTCCTGGTGGCAGGAACGGAACTTTGTTCAGGAACACTCATTAATAACACAGGAAAGGATTACAAGGCTTATGTACTCACAGCCCATCACTGTGTTGAAAATGAGGGAAATGCTCTCAGTACAATTTTCGTTTTCAATTATGAAAGCCCGTGGTGCGACGGGCCCGATTACTCGAGGCCGCATTCAATATCAGGTTCAATTCTCAGGGCTTCAAATACTGAAATCGATTTTTCGCTTGTCGAACTTTCATCTTTTCCATCATTGGTTTTAAGACCTTACCTTTCCGGATGGGATATTACAACAACCGCACCTGCAAACACCTATACAGTTCATCACCCTGAAGGCGATGTGAAGAAAATATCCGCAGATGACGATCCGCCTGTATCATCTTCCTATCCTGTGAGCGGTTATGCATCCTTCGGTTTCTGGAGAATACTCAGGTGGGACCTTGGCACCACTGAGGCGGGGTCCTCAGGAGGAGGTCTCTTTGATCAGAACAGCAGGCTGCGCGGAACCCTTACCGGCGGTGCTGCATCATGTGCAAATCCGGAAAATGACTATTATGCCAAGCTGAGCAGGATGTTCAGTATTTCCACTTTGCCCGCCTCGAACCTTAAGCCCTGGCTTGACCCTCTCTCTGCAGGCGCAACACTGGTCAGCGGTCGTGATCCCTATGCCTGGAATATTTCAAGGTCTGACACCCTGCAGAATATTCCCGCCGGCGATCCCGGTCAGACAGAACTGTACCCGTCTCCGGGTTACGGATATTCAACAGGCACTAACAGTGACAACCTGACACGGTATGCTGAGTATTTTCCTTTTGCCGGGACCGGGGAAATAGCCTGGATCCGCCTGAATATTGCCAATACTGCGTGGATTAACACTGCTGATTCGGTTAGGGTAACCCTGTGGGGAGGAGGGGCAGTACCCGGGTCAGCAATTGCATCGCGGCTTATTAAACTTCAGGAAGTCAGGAACAATTTCAGCCTTCAGGTCGATTTCGGAAGGACTGTTGCTGTAAACGGATCGTTTTATGCAGGTTACACTGTCTATTACAAGACACCTCCGGGTACTGCACAGCCCCAGTTTGCTGTCCGTCACTCACAGCCTTACATTCAGCCAACCTTAAACACCGCATGGTTTTATGAAGGCACTGTCTGGAAACCCTTTACCCAGCACCCTTCATTCCCTATGGCCGTTTCCCTTGATATAAACGTGATAATGGTTGAAAATTCGATACTGAATGACATTGATAATCCGGTTGTGCCGAATCCGGAGTCGCTGGTCTTTCCAAACCCATTCAGCAGAAGTGTCTCATTCAGCATGAGTGATTCAGCAAGAGTAACTTCGCTGACAGTATATGACAACAAGGGAAGCGTGGTAAGCGCCACACAGTACAGTAATATTTTCCCGGGCATTCTTACACTTGATCTGCCGGCTCTTGCATCAGGGGTTTATCACTATATCCTTAAAAATGATTCTGAAATCCTGAGCGGAACAATAATAAAAATTGACAACGACTGATGAGAGCCTCCGGACTTACCGTTTTCATCGCATTTTTCATTTTATCCTGCGGCAACAGAAACACTGTGGGTGTCGGACAGAAAGTGGATACAGGAGAGTCATCAGTTACTGCCTGCAGGTTCACTATTGAAACAACGGGGGATATCAACACGGTGAGAATACTAAACCCGTGGCAGGATACGGAATCGACAGAGTTGGTTTATTACCTGCTTCCGCGGAAAATGATGTTGCCTGATTCGCTCCGGGAGCGGACTGTAATACGAGTTCCGGTTGAGCGGGTAGTCTGTATGTCAACCACGCATCTTGCAATGCTGGGTGCCCTTGATGCCACCGGGACTGTGGTGGGGATTTCGGGCACAGACCTTGTTTATGATCCTGAAATCCGAAGTCTAATAGATTCAGGAGTTATCCCGGATGTGGGTTATGAGAACAATCTTGACAAGGAACTGATTGTCTCACTAAACCCTGACCTCCTCATAGCCTACGGAGTAAGTCCGGCGTCTGCTGAATACCTGAGGAAACTGTCAGAAATGGGAGTGACTGTGATGTTTGATGCCGATTACCTGGAGGAGCATCCTCTCGCCCGTTGCGAATGGCTTAAGGTGTTCGGTCTGCTGACAGGCAAAATGGAAATTGCCGACAGTATTATTGGAGCCGTGTCACGAAGTTACACTGAGCTTGCAGACAGCCTGAAACGGATGGTCACCGGCCGTCCGCGGGTATTGCTTGGCGCTCCGTGGGAGGATGTATGGTATGTGCCGCCTTCGAACTCGTTTGCCGCAAGGCTAATCGAAGATGCAGGGGGCAGCTATCTCTTCGCCGATCTTGTCACTCCCAATGCCGTGCCCTTTTCCATGGAGTCAGTTTTCAGCAGGGCAACAGAAGCCGGGGTCTGGCTTAATCCGGGCAGTGCCATCAGCCTAGGTGACATTCGCCAGGCAGATTACCGCCTTGCTCAACTGCCTGTTTTCGAATCGGGCAGGGTCTGGAACAATAACGCCAGGGTACAAAGGAGCGGAGGAAATGATTACTGGGAGAGCGGAGTCGTTCACCCCGATATTATTCTCCGTGATATGGCCTCGCTTCTGCATCCTGAATTATTTCCCGGTTATTCACCAGTCTATTACAGAATACTGCAATGACAATGGCCGGGAGAGCAAATATCTCTGTCGCACTGACTTTTCTTATTCTGGGACTGTTGCTGGCTTTACTCTTTGTGCTCGATATCCTGATCGGTAGCACCAGGCTTGAAGCATCCGATGTTTTTCGCTCGCTTTTCGGCCAGGGTACAGCACACGGGGAGATAATAGTAATGCAGTTCCGTCTGCCAAAGGCTGTAACAGCCGTCATAGCCGGAGCAGCAATGTCAGTGAGCGGGTTGCTGATGCAGACTCTTTTTCGCAATCCCCTTGCCGGTCCTGATGTGCTGGGAGTGAGTTCAGGCGCCGGTCTGGGTGTAGCCCTGATGATCCTTACCCTTTCACCGGTATTCGAATTCAGCTCACTGAATCCCCTTCATGGATGGAGCCTAATAATTGCTGCCTGCGCCGGGGCAGGAGCGGTGATGGTAATAATAATGGCTGTATCGGCACGGGTGAGAGACATAATGACAGTGCTTATTATCGGTATTCTGCTTGCCAGCGCTATATCTTCTGTTGTGAGCCTGTTGCAGTATTTCAGCAATGAGAGCATGCTCAAGACATATGTTATCTGGACAATGGGAAATCTTGGTAATCTTTCGCCGGTACAGGTACGGGTTCTTCTGGCAGCCTCTTCAACCGGTCTGATTATGGCATTCATGCAGGTGAAACCGCTGAATGCCCTGCTGATGGGAGAAACATTCTCCAGGTCAGTGGGAGTGAACATGAAAAGGACGAGAATTGCCCTTTTTGCATCTGCCAGCATACTTGCGGGGAGCGTAACGGCCTTCTGCGGTCCCCTTGCATTCATTGGCATTGCGGTCCCCCATATAACACGGTTGCTGTTCTCCACCTCAGACCATAAGGTACTGGTTCCCGGGGTCATTCTTACAGGAGCCACCGTGGTGCTGCTAAGTGACATCGTCTCTGCCCTCCCTGGCGGAGGTCATATAATACCTGTTAATACAGTCACCTCACTGATCGGTATACCTGTAGTGCTGTGGATTATTGCAGGAAAAAACATGATGGGACGGAAGATCTGATGAAAAGGGGCGATAAAATACTTGTGACTGAAGACCTTTCTGTGGGTTATAAGAACCATGGAAGGGCAGCACCGGTGATGGAGCATATAGGCCTTTCCGCCAGGCAGGGTGAACTGGTGGCACTAATAGGCCGGAACGGCTCAGGAAAGAGCACACTGCTAAGGACCCTTGTGTCACTGCAGGCTCCACTGTCAGGACGGGTCATTATTAAGGGAAGACCTGCTGACAGCATTGATTCGGCAGAACTGCCTGTGCTGGTAAGCTTTACATCCACGGAACCGTTCCCCGGTCATAATATCAGGGTTCGTGAGGTTGTAGCCCTGGGCCGCTTTCCGCATACGAACTGGCTTGGTTCACTCACTGACGAAGACCTGAAGGCTGTGACGGAAGCACTGGAGGTGACAGGGTTGCTTTCACTTGCTGACCGTAATATTGACAACATTTCAGACGGTGAAAGACAGCGCACCCTTATTGCCAGGTCACTGGCCCAGGATACTGACATCCTGGTGATGGATGAACCGACTGCCTTCCTTGACCTGCCATCCAGATTCTCGATAGTCAGCCTGTTGCGAAAGCTCACAAGGGAAAAGGGGAAATGTGTGATCTATTCTACCCACGACCTGGATACAGCGGTAAATGAGGCTGACAGCATCTGGCTGATGGACGGTATTGCAATCGGACAAGGGGCCCCCGAAGATCTAGTCCTCAATAAGTCGCTGGAGAGGGCTTTCGAAAGCCCGCTGCTGACTTTCAGCCAGTCAGACGGCACATTCAGCTTCCTCAGACCAGGAGCTGGGGAAATAGCCCTGGAAGCTTCAGGGATCTGCAAAAAACTTACTGCAAAAGCCTTGAAAAGGTGCGGTTACAGAATTAATCCTGACGCCGGATTAAAAATCATTGCTGAATCTACAGGCACCGGAAACCTATGGCGTATAACAGGTGGAGCTACGGAGGAGGTATTCAGGACTATTTATGATCTTGTGAATCACCTTCCTGACGAACCCCCGGAATGAGTGACAAATTTCCTGTAGTTATCTATGAAGGTGCCGATATCTCCGACTGCCAGTTTCTTCGCAATTATTTTCTTGTCCCTGTCAAGAATATATATCAGGGGAGTGGATTCCACATTGTAAAATACATCAAACCGGCTTACCCTGTTGGGATCCCACCCGTTGATCCAGGTCAGGCTGTTGTCAGCAATGTACTTTTCCCATTGCTCCCTTTTATTCTGGGTACATACGGCAAAGACCTCGATGCCTGATTTCCTGTTCTGGTCATAGTACTTCTTCAACAATGGTGTAGACTCCTTGCAATGACCACAGTCAGGTTCCCAGAAATAGATTATTGTAAATTCAGCCTGAATATCATAAAGAGAAACAAAGTGGCCTGCAAATGAGTCCATTACAAGATCTGCTCCTTTTTTGCCGATCAGAGTAGGCCGGATCTTGGCTATTTTTGTAGAAAGATCAGTCACAAATTCTTTCGGCGCCCAGTCAGCATTACCTGACAGGTATATTTTATCAGCAAGGTGAACGAGTACCGCGTCGTGTCCCATGATCTCACTTGTTGCATATTTGTTGAACAGCCAGACTGAAACGTACTGATAGACCTCCCTGTTCGCACCGCTCATCTTAATCACCCGGTCAGCTTCCTTATTCACTGAATCCGGCATCTGAATTACAACCTGGGTGAAATACTGCTCCAGTTTGCCTGCAAGAACAGGACTCCGGATTAGTCCGGGCTCAGTAAAAAGAGTATTGTCAAAGAAGTGATTCTTATAATATATGTATGAACGGAGTCTAGCAACGGAGTCAGGATTGTTCACGCCGGCAGTTATCACCGGGTTTATGGTCTCAACGGGGATCAGCGATCTGACGATGGCCCCCAGGAGGGTCCCTTTATTGAGATCCGAAACCTCACGGAGGTATTGTTTCATCCTGTTCTCCTGGACTGTCATCTGACTCTCAAGCGTCTTTCTGGCCGGAGTACCGGTACCTTCTCCCTTCATTTTGTCACTTATGACAATGGCTTCCTCCTGAAGGCTTTTCCACCGTTTCTGGTATTCAATGAATCGTTCATTTTCATTAGATCCCCTGAAAACAATTGAACCTGGAAGGTCCCTGAAATTGCACGATACCTCAAGATGCTGATCATCAACCGCAAGAAACTCGAAGTAGGTATTCCCGGGAAAAACAATCATATAAACACCTTCAGGCAACTTTTCTGTCCCTGCAAACCTGCATTTGCCGGTTATGTCAGTAGTTGCACTGTCTTTAATATACTGTTGATTGCCAAGGTGATAGGCAAGTCTGATTTTTGAATTAGAGACGCCCTGGGCCGTAATTCCAATTGAATAGCCCTCCTGACCGTGAAGGGAAATGCAACTCACGGCCACAAAAAACAGTGCTGATGCGAGAAAATACCTGATGGTCATATTCCTGAAATTGATCATTTATGCTGTCAATATTACAATTTCCCTGCCATAACATCCAATGTGCAATTTTCGACATTCGACTTTCGACATTGGACTTTAGACATTCGACATTCGACATTGGACTTTAGACATTCAACATTCGACATTCGACATTTGACTTTTGACATTCGACTTCATCCATTCATATCTACCCTTACTATCTCAGCGTGGCCTGCATCAGTCACCACCGCTTTCAGGATGAAATTGAACCTGTTCAGATCGATGCATAGAAAGAAGTCGGTAGGGGGGCTGAAGCTGAGGTTAGACGGGTCAAAGAAACGCTTCCCTGATCCTGTCCGTAGAGCATTGAGACTGTTTGTTATATCATTCTCATGTCCCATGAGCAGATCTTTTATATACCGGGCGCACAGAAGGTCTTCTTCTGCGCTTTCTACTGCACGGTAGCCCATTGCCACCAGGGTTACAGTTTTTGGTTTTACAAGGCTGATATACTTTGCCACTGCCCCGGCATTGACTATTCCGGCACCGAGGATTTCCGAGGCTCCCCGCGCATTCAATATCCCGTTGGTGCCTGCAGTTGTAGTGTGTATCATTGTCTTTCCCTCAATAGAAGCCGTAAGCATTTCGGTGGGGCTGTTGCAGTAATCGAAGCCCTCCGGTTTTTTTTCGTTTTGCTCTCCCACAAGAAGTGTATCTGCATGTAGATGCTGTTTAAGCGCACGGGCTTCCTCCGGGGTAGCCACATCGATGATTCTTTTAATGCCGTTATCAAATGCATAGCAGGCGACACTGAATGCCCTGAAGACATCGATGATTACAGTTAACCCTTCCGCCTCCTGCGCTCCGCTGATAAACTCCCTGATCCTGATATCCATCTGCTAAAATTCAAAGTGTGAAGATAATAATTGTGTTTAAAGATCATTTGCTAATTTTGGTGTCGGGAATAAATCTGTGAGGAATGAGAAATCCGGTTACCTGGTTACAAAAAAAATACACAAAACTCACCCACGACATATGGATGACTCCGCTGAATCCACTGTCGGAGAAAAAGGTGTACATGTTACGTCAGTACCGCATTTTCTATATGTTATACAAAGGCCTGAGGACAGACGGCATCTACATAAAAGCCTCAGCACTCACTTTTTTTACAATTCTGTCAGTAATCCCGATGATCGCCCTCGCATTCGGCATTGCAAAAGGTTTCGGTCTTCAGGATGAATTAAGGGCCCAGATCATTACCCAGTTCCATAACCAGGAGCAGGTGATGGCGTGGATACTTGATTTTGCAAACAACACCCTGGAACAGACAAGCGGGGGATGGCTCGCCGGAATCGGGATTGCCTTACTCTTTTATACAGTCGGGCAGTTACTAACCTATGTCGAAAGTATATTCAATTCAATCTGGAAGGTTGATCAGACACGTGTATGGTACAGGCAGATTACCGATTACCTTGCAATCATTATCCTCGTGCCTGCACTCTTCGTTGCCTCAAGCAGTGCAACGGTGATGGTAAATACCAGGCTGGCCGAAATACTCGAAAAACACGAGGTTCTCGAAAGCCTCAAGCCCTTAATCACTTTCCTGTTCCAGCTTACTCCCTTTGTTCTGATGTGTGCCATAGCTACAGCAGCATTTCTTGTGATGCCGAATACAAGAGTAAGATTAAGATCGGCTATCGTGGCAGGCTTGCTCACGGGTATCTTCCTCCAGGTAATACAGATTCTGTATATCCAGATGCAGATAGGTGCGACCAGGTTAGGGACACTCTACGGAAGTTTTGCAGCCATCCCGCTTATGATGGTATGGGTACAGATGAGCTGGGTGGTGGTTCTGGCCGGGGCACAGCTCTCATTTTTCCTTCAGAATATAACGAGGCACGAATTCGAGTTTGATGTGGAGACAGTATCACTCAAACAGAAAAAACGTCTTTCACTCCTGATAATGCATACACTCGTGAAGGATTTTGTCAAGGGTGCCAAACCGAGGGGATCCGAAGATATTTCAATCGAGCTAAACCTGCCTGCAAGAAGCGTCAGGGAGTCTCTTATTGCATTGAGGGATGCCGCTCTGCTGACTGAGGTTACGAGGAAGGTACATGATAAGTTTCTTTATCAGCCTGCCACGGACATTAATAAAATGACACTCGCCTTCGTGATGGAAAAGCTTGAGAATTCAGGCTCTACCCACAAAAACGTCATCAATAATTCGGATTACCGCAAGATCGATTCAGCGCTTACAAAAATTGAAGCACAGATTGCTGCCTCGGAAAGCAATGTTCTGCTGCGCGACCTGTAATATGCTATTTATTCCGGAATGGTGACAACCGGTGTCTTGAAACGTATTTGACGAGATCCGGAAGGGAGTTCCAGTTATCGAAGAGATAGTGAGGTGCATGCACTATTATTTGCCGTGTCTCTACATGGTCAGACCAGTAACTAGTAAGATTGGATGCCCTGAATACCCTGTCTTCCGAACCTATCAGGGAATAATCCCATACAAATCCTGTCTCCACAGGCTCCATCATCCTGTTGTAAAGCCACCTGAGCTCGTCTCGCAGGGACTTTTCGGTACGTGTGGGGATTGTACTCTTGTTGGCCTCATATCGACTCTTCGTTCCGAACACCCTGAGATAGAACTTTGCCATACTGTAGTTGGAAATATTCTCGAGTGTAGATTCAATTATCTTTAAGGGAATTCCGTACTTATCATCTGCTGCTGCCGGTGTTCCGTTGATTGCGATTGTAATGTCAGGTTTAATACCCAGCTTGCGGCTGTAATATTCTGCTGCCCAGACACCCAGCGACCAGCCAATGACAGTAACCTTCCTGTAGGTCTTCATCTCAGGCAGGATGAGAGGCTCATCGGCAGAATAATTATAGAACAGGATAAAATCAAAGTTCTCATTACAGAGATTGGTAAAGGCTTTCTCGTCGATACCCCACGTACCAAATAGAACTATCAGTTCTTTATTGTGCTCAAATCGTCTGAGGAAGGTTTTCATCCGTTGCAGAAAAAAATAAGAGGAGAGGGTTATTGTGAGACTTTAAGGAACGGGCTTATGAGATAATCCCGGAATCTACTGTCTGATAAAAGGAAGTAACCTTTGGTAGTCAGTCAAAGGTCCATGTGAAAGTCAATGTCTGCAATACAATCCTGTTGATTCTCACAAATAACCCTTACTCTCCTCTTTAAAAGCATAAGCTTTGCACAAATATACTAAAAGAATATTACATAATGCAAATTTATCTGAAAAAATACCCGAAATCTTTCCGATTTCCTTTATACAGGCTGCCTATTTCCTGTAAATCCTTCTTACGGGCACAGTATCAGTGAGATACTGGTCAGGTGCTTCGATGGAATGAATCCTGTGAACCACTTCCATTCCGTGAGTGACCCTTCCGAAAGCTGCAAATCCTTCCCCGTCACGGTTTCTCATTCCACCCGCATCAAGAGCAGGCTGGTCCCCCACGGTGATGAAATATTCAGACGTGGCAGTACCCGGATTCCACCTGGCCATAGAAATGGTTCCGTCAGTATGCAATATTCCTGTCTTATCAGTTCTCTCATGGGTTACCGGAGGAATTGATTCATCTTCCTCATTGTATCTGCCTCCCTGGATGACTGCTATTTTTATGCTGTCACGGGGTTGATTGTCGCTTCGTACAACCCTGTAAAAGCAGGAATTGTCAAATAATCCACTGTCAACGTACTTCAGGAAGTTTGCAACGGTTGCAGGGGCCTTTTCCGGATACAGTTCTGCGGTTATATCCCCCAGGCTCGTCTCAATCACAATTGAGGTGGTTTTACTGCATGATCCTGATAGGAGTATCGTAGCCATCAGAACCAAAAATAAATATCTCTTCATGCTGTCAGCTTTTTATAACCCGATGATAATGAATATTCCCGGAATTTGCTAATTTTATTGGGAATATCAGTTTTTTTTCTGAAGGACAAAACAGATTTAATATGATACCTGAAATTATCAGCATCAGGCATGATGACGGCTCGGGATTCAGAGTCGGCTGGCTTGATACCGAGAGCAGTTTTCTGCACATCCATCCGGAATACGAAATTGTCCTTAACATTTCCGGTAACGGAACCCGGGTGGCCGGAGATTCCGTGGAGATATTCGATCATTATGACCTGGTCATCTTCGGGCCTAATCTGAATCACTTCTGGAATTTTTACCATGTTGACGACAACGGTCTGGAAAAACAGGCAATAATGTGCCACTTCCGACGTGATTCCCTTGGTGATGACCTTCTTTCGCAGTTTGAAATGGAACCTTTGAGGCGCCTTCTGGATGAAGCCTCCAGGGGAATAGCATTTCCGCCTGAGACAGGCAGATCCGCTGAGGGTCCCATGCGAAGAATGCTCACCGAGACGGGTATGAGGAAGATGGTAAGCTTGCTGCAACTTTTTGAGATCCTGTGCTCGGCAGGCAGATATGAGAAGCTGTCAGGAGAAAAGAATGCAGGAGACAACAGCACAGTAGATTCACGACTGTCGGATATCTGCAATTTCGTAAGGGAGAATTTTTTCAGACCCATACCCATTGCGGAAGTGTCAGCACTTGCAAATATGAAACCTCATTCCTTCAGCCGCTTCTTCTCACGTAATACCGGATCAGGATTTGTTGATTATGTTAACCAGGTAAGAACCAATAAGGCCTGTTACCTCCTGAGAGAGACCGATCACCAGATTAATGAGATAGTTTTCGAATGCGGGTTTGCCACTGTCTCTAACTTCAACAAGCAGTTCCGCAAACACTCCGGGATGTCTGCCCGCGATTACAGGGCACAGTACAGATCATAGTGCCGGCTGACCAAGGTGGATTAGATTGCCTGCTGTCTGCGGGGTTAAAAGAGTTTACACAGACCCGGGATATGATTTTTCGCATGCCGGAAACCGGATTCTAATACTAATTTTGTTCAATTAACCATATTAAAAGTCTGTATTATGGGAATGACAATAACCG
>Ga0209373_10003689_pt1 | contig 13918 bp, 10 predicted proteins | sample Higcelweek5metaG_FD_187173 | JGI IMG/M metagenome (GOLD analysis project Ga0209373, IMG submission 187173) | Freshwater pond sediment microbial communities from the University of Edinburgh, under environmental carbon perturbations - High... | ecosystem: Environmental > Aquatic > Freshwater >...
CGAATTGATCAAATCGAAAAAATATTCAATTGCTGAAATTAGCGATATGTGTGGATACGAAAGCCCGGGTTATTTTAGTACAGTCTTTAAAAAATACTATGGTAAGTCTCCTTCTGAAATTTAATAAAAACCACTGTTGATCTTTAGGTATTTTCCTGTAAATTAAATATTTAAATCTTGATTATTTTTTATTTCATGTCTGAAATTAGAAGATAATTATCAATTATCGCAAGCTAGAGAAGATTCGAATATCTATTTTTAATCCTTATTAATAAAGAATTAAAAAGAAGATTTCGAACATGAAAAATTTCTGTCTGTTTTTCTTAATCTGTGCAGTTTCGTTTGGAGCCGCTGCTCAGAGTTTAAAGCCTGCTAGTACCAATATTCGTGGGGCAAAATACCCGCAAATCACAACCGACAGTCGGGCTGTTTTTAAAGTGAAAGCGCCCGAAGTGCAAAAACTTCAGCTCGACCTGGGCAAAAAGTACGACATGGTGAAAAACAGCGAAGGTGTGTGGGAAGTCACCACCGATTCGCTTACCGAAGGGTTTCACTATTATTCGCTAATTGTTGACGGAATGGCCGTTTGCGATCCGGCCGGCGAAACCTTCTACGGAATGAGCCGTATGGCCAGTGGCATTGAAGTGCCCTTTGTCGGCGATGGTTATTATGCCGAAAAAAATGTGCCACATGGCGACATCCGCATCAAACGTTACTTCTCTAAAGTGACCAATAGCTGGCGCAATTTCTATTTGTACACCCCTGCTGGTTACGACCAAAATACGAAAGAAAAATACCCTGTTCTGTACATCATGCATGGCGGTGGCGAAGATCAGCGCGGCTGGGCAACCCAAGGCAAAACCGATTTGATTCTCGATAACCTGATTGCTGAAAAGAAGGCAGTGCCCATGTTGGTGGTAATGGTGGATGGAAACATTCCTTCGGCCGGATTTGGAATGGAAGCGTTGAATGCTTTCGAAAACGAGCTGAAGCTAAGCGTAATTCCTTTTGTTGAAAGCAACTATCGTGTTAAATCCGATTCGAAAAACCGTGCATTGGCGGGCTTGTCGATGGGCGGTTTGCAAACCCTTCATGCCGGCGTGCGCAACACCGATTTGTTCGCCTATTTGGGCGTGTTCAGCTCGGGCTGGTGGAGTAACAACAATGAGCTTTCTGGTCCGCAATACGACTTTATGAAAAAGAATTCAACAACCATCAACAAAAACTTAAAACAGTTTTGGATTGCCATGGGCGGCAAAGAAGACATTGCTTGGCAAAACTGCCAAACCATGATGGGCAAATTCGATGAAATGAATATCAAATACACTTACAGTGAATATCCGGGTGGACACGCGTGGCCCGTTTGGAGAAACAACTTGTTCAATTTCGCTCAGTTATTGTTTAAATAGATAATTATTTATTATGAAGCAAGCCTTATTATTTATAATTGGAATTCTTTTTTCAACCTTCATATTTGCCCAAAATCATCCGTATCAAGACACAAAGCTATCGGCTGAAGAACGGGCTGTAGATTTATTAAAACACCTAACATTAGAGGAAAAGGCTGCTTTAATGCAGAACAATTCACCTGCGATACCCCGTTTGGGCATAAAAGCTTATGAGTGGTGGAACGAAGCGTTGCATGGCGTTGGTCGTTCAGGTTTGGCAACAGTTTTCCCTCAGGCGATAGGCATGGCTGCATCGTTCAACGACAACTTGTTGTTCGATGTTTTTACTGCTGTTTCGGACGAAGCCCGGGCTAAATCGAATAAATACAGCGAAAATGGTGGTTTAAAACGCTATCAAGGTTTAACGGTTTGGACACCAAATGTTAATATATTCCGTGATCCACGTTGGGGTAGAGGACAAGAAACTTATGGCGAGGATCCATACCTGACAAGTAGAATGGGTGTAGCTGTGGTTAAAGGACTTCAAGGTTCTGACGATGCTGAATATGATAAATTACATGCTTGTGCAAAACACTTTGCAGTTCACTCTGGTCCTGAATGGAACAGACACTCTTTCGATGCTAAAAATATTAGCCCACGCGATTTATGGGAGACCTATCTTCCTGCTTTTAAAGAATTAGTTCAAGCGGCTGATGTGAAAGAAGTTATGTGTGCCTACAACCGCTACGAGGGAGAGCCTTGTTGTGGAAGCAACCAATTACTGATGCAAATTCTTCGTAATAAATGGGGTTTCGATGGGCTAGTTGTTTCCGATTGTTGGGCTATTCCCGATTTTTATAAAGAAAATGCACATGCTACCCATCCTAATGCAACCAATGCATCTGCAAGTGCAGTGCTAAATGGTACCGATTTGGAATGCGGAAGTGATTTTAGTCGCTTACCCGAAGCTGTTAAGACTGGTTTAATTAGTGAAAGTCAAATAGATATTTCGTTGAAAAGATTACTGAAAGCAAGGTTTGAACTTGGCGAAATGAACGATGAACCAGCCTGGCCAATTCCTTATTCGGTGGTCGATAGTAAAGAACATAAAGAACTTGCACTTCAAATTGCACAGGAGAGCATGGTGCTGCTCCAAAACAACAACAATATACTGCCGCTTAAAAAGAATGTAAAAATTGCACTTATGGGTCCTAATGCAAACGATTCAGTTATGCAGTGGGGCAATTACAACGGTTTCCCTTCTCATACGGTTACACTGCTCGAAGCAATGAAAAATGCGTTGCCTGCTTCACATTTAATTTATGAACAAGGTTGCGACCGAACCATGGATGTTGCCATAAGTAGCTTGTTTCACGAGTGTAGCATTAATGGAAAAAAGGGTTTTCAAGCTCAATATTGGAACACCCGTACGCCCGATGGAGAACCTGTTGTGACTGAAATGGTTGCTACACCTTTCCGTTTTACAACTACTGGTGCAACCGCCTTTGCGGCAGGTGTGAATATTCGTGATTTCTCGGCTCGGTTTAAAACTGTTTTTGCGCCAACTAATAACTGCGATGTGACGTTTCAATTCCACGTAAGTGGACGAACTACATTGACAATTAATGGCGAATTGGTTGTTCGTCATGTATTTGCAATGAGTCCCACAAATGTTTATCAACTTAAGGCAGAAGCGGGAAAATCGTACGAAATTGAAATTGCTTATTCTCAGGGGAACAACGATGGAATGTTGAATTTCGATTTTGGAACGTTGATCCCTCTTGACCTATCAGCTAGTATCGAAAAAGTTAAAGATGCTGATATTGTTGTTTTTGCAGGTGGTATTGCTCCGTCGCTCGAAGGTGAAGAAATGTGGGTAACAGTGCCTGGTTTCAAGGGTGGCGATCGTACAGATATTGAACTTCCTGCAATTCAGCGCCGCATGTTACAAGCATTGAAAACTGCTGGTAAAAAAGTTGTTTTTGTGAATTTTTCGGGCTCGGCAATGGGGCTTTTGCCCGAAACTCAAACTTGTGAAGCGATTCTTCAAGCTTGGTATCCTGGTCAAGCCGGAGGAACTGCAATTGAAAATATTTTGTTTGGCGATTATAATCCTTCAGGTAAATTGCCTGTTACATTTTATGAAAATGCCGATCAATTGCCCGATTTTGAAGATTATAGCATGAAGGGGCGCACCTATCGATATATGACTCATAAGCCACTCTTTCCTTTTGGTTTTGGATTGAATTATTCTTCAATTTCTATTGGTAAAGCAAAACTTTCAAGTACTAAATTGAAAGTAAATCAGGCGGTTGAATTAACAATACCTGTTGTTAATAAAAGTGATTATTGTGGTACAGAGGTAGTTCAAGTATATGTGAAAAAATCGAATTCCACCGATGGACTTAATAGAACGTTGAAAGAATTTAAGCGTGTTGAAATAAAAGCAGGCAAAACAGAACAGGTCAAATTTACTCTGCCCTCATCGGCTTTTGAATTTTACAATTCAAAACTTGATAAAATGGATGTTGCTCCTGGAGATTATGAAATTCATTATGGCAATAGTTCTAAGAATGGAGATGTTAAAGTTTTAAAAATTAAGATTATATAGAAGAATATTTTAACTTATAAATAACTAAATTTTCAAATTGATGAAAAAATCAACTTTATTTTTAATTGCACTAATGTCTTCTGGCGTCACTATGGCACAAGGTCTAGGTGTAACTCCTGTGCAAAAAATAAATACACCCATCGTCGAAGATTTCAAACCAACGCCTGTAAACCAACCGGGCAGTCCGTTCCCTCAGGTGAATTCTGAAGGCCGTGTACGTACGCAAATATTAGCACCCGAAGCCAAAAAAGTACAGCTCGATATTGGTGCCGTGAAATACGATATGGTGAAAGATGAAAAAGGAATGTGGACCGGCGAATCGGCTCCGCAGGACGTAGGTTTTCACTACTACCAGTTGAACATCGACGGTGCTTCGGTGCCTGATCCAGGTAGCTTGTTCTTCTTTGGAGCTTGCCGTTGGGGCAGCGGTATCGAAATCCCATCCAACGATCAAGATATTTTTGCGGTGAAAGACGTTCCTCATGGCCACGTGCACGAAGTTCTTTTCCCCTCAAAAAGTACTAACACATCACCTAAGGCGTTTATCTACACCCCTCCTGGTTACGAAAAAGAAACATCGAAACGTTATCCTGTGCTGTACTTGCAACACGGTTATTGCGAAAATGAATATTCATGGCCAAATCAAGGGCGAGCTAACCTTATTATGGACAACCTTATTGCTGAAGGAAAAGCCAAACCTTTCATTGTTGTTATGACTTACGGTATGACCAACGAAATCTCGTTTGGTGGCTTGCGCAATTTCGACATCAAACCGTTCCAAACCGTTTTGGTTGACGAGTTGATCCCTTATGTCGACAGCCATTTCCGCACAATTGCCGATCAGAAAAACCGCGCAATGGCCGGACTTTCAATGGGCTCGATGGAAACCAAATCGATTACCACGAATCGTCCCGAAGTGTTTTCGTACATTGGCTTGTTCAGTGGTGCAACGTTCAAACCTGAAGAGGTGAAAGACAAAAGCACAGTGAAACTCATTTTCCAAAGCTGTGGTAGCAAAGAACGTCCCGATGGCGTAAAGCAGTCTGTTGAAGAATTAAAAAAGGCTGGCATCAATGCTGCTTGGTATGTTTCTGAAGGTACAGCCCACGAATTCCATACTTGGCGCCGCAGCTTGCACCAATTTGCACAACTTCTGTTTAAATAAGAATATCAATCTAAATATAACAATATGAAGCAAATACGATTGTTGTCCATGGCCATCCTATTGGCGATGGGCAACTTCGCTTTTGGTCAGACAACCAAAGCGAAAGAAGATTTCAAACCTTCAAGCACTAACCAACAAGGAAAAGAATTTCCACAAGTGAACTCCGAAGGCCGTGTGCGGGCTCAAATCTCCGCACCCGAAGCCAATAAAGTTCAGCTAGATATTGGCGGCGTTAAATACGATATGGTGAAAGACGACAAAGGTGTTTGGACAGGTGAGTCGGCACCACAGGATGTGGGTTTTCACTATTATCAGTTGAATATTGATGGTGCATCGGTGCCCGATCCTAGTAGCCTCTATTTTTATGGCGCAAGTCGTTGGGGTAGCGGTATCGAAATCCCTTCCGACGATCAGGATTTCTTTGCACTGAAAAATGTGCCTCACGGTGTATTGCGCGAGGTGCAGTATTTCTCAAAAACTTCAGATAAAGTACGTCATGCATACATTTATACACCTCCCGGTTACGACAAAGACAATTCGAAACGTTACCCGGTTTTGTATTTGCAACATGGTATGGGCGAAAACGAAACAGGTTGGGGTAGCCAAGGGCATACTAACCTGATTATGGACAACCTGATTGCTGAAGGGAAAGCCCTGCCTTTCATCGTTGTGATGGAAAACAGCAGTGTTAAGTTCGAAAGGCCACGTGAACCAAGACCAGCAGGTGGTCCAATGGGCGGTTTTGATTTTGCTGCCGATTTTAAAAACGTTCTTCTTAATGATCTGATTCCTTATGTAGAAGCCAATTATCGTGTTATAGCCGATCCTCAGCACCGAGCTATGGCAGGCCTTTCAATGGGCGGTATGCAAACCCGTTTGATTACATTAGGTAACCCCGAAGTATTTTCGCAAGTGGGGATGTTCAGTGGTGGCAGCATCAGTAAAGAGGATATCGAAAAAACACCTGCATTCAAACAAAATGTGAAACTTCTGTTTATCAGCTATGGAAGTCGCGAGCTCGAAAACCCACGTGGTGGTGGCTTAGGTGGCGATCCAAAAGTAAATACTCAAGCGCTGAAAGATGCCGGAATGAATACTCATTTCTATGTTTCGCCAGGTACGGCTCACGAGTGGCATTCATGGCGCAGAAGCCTTTATCAGTTTGCACAACTTGCTTTTAAAAACTAAAAAAGTAGGGTTATGAAGAAGGATTTTATAGGGGTAGCTTTTCTTTCAATTGCTTTAACTTCAGTGTCTTTTGCTCAGACGCAGACCAAAGCAATCGAAGATTTCAAACCTTCATCGACAACACAAGAAGGAAAGCAGTTTCCACAGGTAAATTCAGAAGGCCGTGTACGTGCTCAAATTTCGGCGCCTGAAGCTAAAAAAGTTCAGCTCGATCTTGGCGGCGTAAAATACGATATGGTGAAAGACGACAAAGGCGTTTGGACTGGCGAATCGGGTCCGCAAGACGAAGGTTTTCACTACTACCAACTGAATATTGACGGCGCTTCGGTGCCCGATCCAAGTAGTCTCTATTTCTATGGCGCAAGCCGATGGGGTAGTGGTATCGAAATTCCAGCCAAAGATCAGGATTTTTATGCTTTGAAAAATGTTCCTCATGGTCAGGTAAGCGAGGTTCCTTATTTTTCAAAAACCAACAATGCTATGCGACGTTGCTTTATTTATACGCCTCCAGGCTACGATAAGGATACGCAAAAGCGTTACCCTGTTTTGTACCTACAACATGGCGGTGGTGAAAACGAAACTGGCTGGTGGTCACAAGGTAAGGCTGGTTTGATCATGGATAACCTTATTGCCGAAGGAAAAGCAAAGCCATTTATCATTGTCATGGACAATGGTACCTGGAGCATGAGCGGTCCTCGTCCGACAGATCGTAATGCGCCATGGCCACCCAAAGGATGGTCCGATGGTTTCACAAAAACCCTTATGGAAGACATCATTCCAATGGTTGATGCCAACTACCGCACCCTGGCCGATCAAAAAAACCGCGCGATGGCCGGACTTTCTATGGGTGGCATGCAAACCCAGACGATTACTCTTGCCCATCCTGAGGTATTCTCACATGTTGGTATATTCAGCGGTGGAAGTATCTCCCCAGAAAACCTGGCAACAGCACCGGGTTTCAAAGAAAAAAACAAACTGGTATTTGTAAGCTTTGGAAGTCGCGAATTAGAAAATCGCCGTCAAGGTTTTGGTGGCGATCCTAAAGAAGCTGCCGAAAAACTGAAAGAGGCTGGGCTAAATTCCCATTTCTATGTCTCTCCACAAACAGCTCACGAATGGCAAACATGGCGTCGTAGCTTGTATCAATTTGCACCACTTTTATTCAAATAGAAGAACTTTTAATAACTAAAATTAATACCTGCCTTTTTTAAGCCTCCCTTTTGTTGAGGCTTAAAAAAGGCTCAATTACAAAAAAATGAAAAAAATTTCAACAATACTTGTATCACTACTGACCGTAGTCGGTTCAATGTGCTATGCACAAACCAGTACAACAGTAATTAAAGAAGATTTCAAACCTTCATCATTAAACCAACCCGGCAAAGAGTATCCAATGGTGAACTCGCAGGGTTATGCTCGTTTTAAAGTCGATGCCCCACAAGCTCAAAGTATTGTGGTAAGCTTAGGACTTGGTGGCGCTAAAGGTGGAACACCATTGGCAAAAGCCGAAGATGGCTCGTGGATGGGAACAACCGCAGGTCCAATGGACGAAGGGTTCCATTACTATCATCTCACCATCGATGGTGGTGTCTTTAACGATCCAGGTGCGTTGAATTATTATGGTTCAACCCGTTGGGAAAGTGGCATTGAAATTCCTGCTCAAGATCAGGATTTTTATGCGTTGAAAGACGTTCCTCATGGAAACGTACATCAAATCCTGTTTCCGTCTCCAAGTACAAAAACTTCGAGAAGGGCTTTTGTTTACACACCTCCTACTTACGGTAAAGACAAAAACACCCGTTACCCTGTTCTCTACTTGCAACACGGCTGGGGCGAAGACGAAACCGCATGGAGCAACCAGGGCCATGCTAACCTCATTATGGACAATCTGATTGCTGAAGGTAAAATCAAACCATTTATCATCGTAATGACTTACGGAATGACTAATGAAATCAAGTTTGGCAGTGGTTTTCGCAATTTCGACTTCACCCAATTTCAAACTGTTTTGGTTGATGAGTTGATCCCTTATGTTGATGCCAACTTTGCCACAAAAGCCGACCACCAAAACCGTGCAATGGCCGGATTATCAATGGGTGGTATGGAAACAAAAAATATCACACTCAGCAAGCCCGAAGTGTTTTCGCATTATGCCTTGTTGAGCGGAGGAACCTATGCGCCCGATGAAATCAAAGACAAGTCGAAGGTGAAACTCATCTTTTTAAGCTGCGGAAGCAAAGAACGTCCCGACGGCATCAAAAGCTCTGTTGAAGCGTTGAAAGGTGCTGGTTTTAATGCAGTTTCGTATATTTCGGAAGGAACAGCACACGAATTCCAGACTTGGCGTCGTAGCTTGAAAGAATTGGCTCCACTTCTGTTTAAATAGGATTTAAAAGCACAAAATATGAAACAAATACGATTGTTGTCCATGGCCATCTTATTGGCTTTGGGCAACTTCGCTTTTGGTCAACAAACCAAAGCGAAAGAAGATTTCAAACCTTCGGAAGTGAACCAACAGGGAAAATTATTTCCTCAGGTAAATTCAGAAGGCCGCGTTCGCGCTCAAATTTCAGCTCCTGAAGCAAAGAAAGTTCAGCTCGATATTGGTGGCGTAAAATACGACCTGGTGAAAGATGACAAAGGCGTATGGACAGGCGAATCGGCTCCGCAGGATGAAGGTTTTCACTACTATCAGCTCAATATTGACGGTGCTTCGGTGCCCGATCCTGGAACCAGATATTTCTATGGTGCCGGACGTTGGGGGAGTTGTATTGAAATTCCAGCAGTCGATCAGGAGTTTTATGCCACGAAAGATGTACCTCATGGTTTGGTGAGCGAAAACATTTACTTTTCAAAACTGACCAACACATTCCGTCGTTGCTTTGTATATACACCAGCTGAATATGAACAAAATCCACAGAAACGTTACCCGGTTCTTTACCTTCAACACGGAAGTTTTGAAGATGAAACCGGCTGGCCAACTCAGGGAAAAGCTGGTCTGATTCTCGATAATCTGGTTGCCGCAAAAAAGGCTGTACCTATGATTATTGTGATGGACAACGGTTATGCTTACAAAGCACAGACAGGTGAAAATGCAGGTCGCCCGGTTTCGGTTTTTGAAGAAGTGGTGATCAATGAGGTTATCCCCATGATCGATTCTAAATTCCGCACTATTTCCGATCGCGAACACCGCGCTATTGCAGGTTTATCAATGGGAGCCAATCAAACCATGCGCATCATCATGAACAACCTCGACAAGTTTGCTTCCTATGGCGGTTTCAGCGGTACTTCAAATTATCCAAGTTCCGATGAAATTAATGTGGAAACTTTCCTTAATGGAGCGTTCAAAAATGGTGCAGCATTGAACAAACAGTTCAAGGTTTTCTGGTTGGGATTAGGAACGAAAGAACCCAATCCGTTCCCTGGTTCGGTAGGTGCATTCCGTAAAATGATGGATAAACAGGGAATCAAATACGTCTATTATGAGTCGCCCGGAACAGCCCACGAATGGCTGACTTGGCGTAGATCATTGCATCAATATGCTCAGTTATTATTCAAATAAAAAAATCGATCAATAATGAAAAACATATTTTTAGCGTTGCTGCTCTTGGCAATTGGTACATTGGGTTTTTCGCAGGGAAATGATTTTCCTGCCGGAACAAAACCGGCATCGACCAATATCATAGGTGCTGATTATCCTCGTGTCGACTCACTTGGGAGGGTTTATTTCCGCTTAAAAGCTCCTGAAGCCACAAGTATTTCGGTAAGCCTTGGCAATGTTCAGCTTACCAAAGGCGACGATGGTTTTTGGACTGGCATAACTGGGCCGCAAGATCCGGGCTTCCACTATTACACGCTCAAAATTAATGGAGTGGATGTATCAGACCCTTTGAGTGAAACATTTTATGGCGCAAGCCGTGTGATGAGTGGTATGGAAATTCCTGAAAAAGGGGTTGATTTCTACGATGTAAAAAATGTTCCTCATGGTGAAGTATCCTCGTTTTACTATTGGTCAAAATCGTTTAACGAACCTCGCCATGCCTATATCTACACTCCACCAGGTTACAATAAAGATTCGAAAACCCGTTATCCGGTGCTTTATTTGCAACATGGAATGGGTGAGGATCGTCGTGCTTGGTCTCAACAAGGTCACGCCAACTTCATCCTCGATAATCTGATTGCTGAAGGCAAAGCGAAACCAATGATTATTGTAATGGAAGATGGTGGTATTGCCAGAGGTTTTGGTACGCCAATTCGCGATAAATCGGGTAAGATAATTCCTCCAGCGCAAGGTCAGGGACCACGTCGCCCGGGAGCACCTGGCCAGGGGCCAAATTTCTGGGACGAATTTACTGAAACCATGATTACCGACCTGATACCTGCAATCGATGAGCAATTCCGTACTTTACCCGACCGCGAAAACCGTGCAATTGCAGGGCTTTCTCTCGGTGGTACGCAAACTTACCAGATTTCGCAGGCCAATCTCGACAAGTTCGCCAACATTGGTGTTTTTAGTGCTCCTTTTGGTTTCCCGGGTGTTGAAAACGGATATAAAGGTTTGTTAGCCAAACCTGATGAATTCAACAAGCAGGTGAAGGTTTTCTTCATCAGTATGGGTTCAAAAGAAGGGCCAAATTCTGGTCGCTCTATCCATGAGACACTCGACAAAGCGGGCATCAAAAACGTCTATTACGAAGCACCCGGCACAGCTCACGAATTCCAGACATGGCGTAAAAGCTTGTATGGTTTTGCTCAGCTATTATTTCAGAATAAATAATTGATAATTCACTATAAATGAAAAGATTCCTGATAATTCTGGCAATTATAACCCAAGCAAGCATGGTTTGTTTGGGACAGGAAAATGGAAAACCGACACCGGCTGCAACCAATGTTGCCGGTGCTGAGTTTCCCAAAATTCTGCCCGATTTGAGTGTGCAATTCCGTATAAATGCTCCTGATGCAAAGAAAGTGCAGATCGATTTGGGAAAATTATACGATATGGTTAAAGATGACCAGGGTGTTTGGAGTGTTACAACCGCTCCGCAGGTGCCTGGTTTTCATTATTATTCGCTCGTGATTGATGGCATTAAGGTAGCCGATCCGGCCAGCGAATCGTTTTATGGCATGGGCAGAATGGCAAGTGCCATTGAAATTCCTGAAAAAGGGGCCGATTTCTACGAAATCAAAGACGTTCCGCATGGCACCATCAGCTCAAAATACTATTTCTCGAAGGTTACCAATAGCTGGAGGCATCTGTTTGTTTACACTCCTCCGGGCTATGAGGCAAATCCCAATGTAAAATATCCGGTGGTTTATATTCAGCACGGTGGTGGTGAAGACGAACGTGGCTGGGCTCAACAAGGTAAAACCGATATTATTCTTGATAACCTGATTGCCGAAAGCAAGGCGAAACCCATGATTGTGGTCATTGCAAACGGAAACGTGAGTGCCGGTGGCGGTGGTTACAGCAGTACAGCCATGGCAAGTTTCAAAAAAGAAATGACTCAAAACATTGTGCCGTTTATCGACAAAAGCTTCAGAACACTTGCCAATACTCAAAACCGTGCAATGTGCGGCTTATCAATGGGCGGAGGACAGTCGTTTTATGTTGGGCTTCAAAGTCTCGATGTTTTCGGTACGGTGGGTATTTTCAGCTCCGGCATTTTTGGTGGCATCCGAAACCCTTCGGGTACTACATTTGATGCAGAAAAGGAAATCCCTGGTTTGCTCTTCAAATCGGGCGAGTTCAATAAAAAGCTCGATCTGTTTTACATCTCGTGTGGCGAGCAGGATATGCGTATTGAACATACAAAAAAAGCTGTGGAAACAATGAAGAAAAGCGGGCTTGAGGTTGAATTTAACTCTTTCCCCGGCGACCATGAATGGCAAGTTTGGCGTAAATCGTTGCACGACTTTGCCTCTCGGGTTTTTAAGTAACCTGTTTCGCCTAGATTTTAATAGAATGCAATAACTTTGAAACTTCAACAAACAGACTAAATTATATACAATGAATAAGTTGCGAACCTATGTTGTTGGCTTTCTCTTAATTGCTCCCTTTTTCGTAAGAGCTCAGCAAGCCAACGTTAACCTCGATTATAATCCGCAGAAGGATACCGAAGGTTTGATTCCGTTCAGTGCGCAGGTCAATTCGCCTGAGGTGCATGATGACCATACAGTTACTTTTCGGTTGAAAGCACCCAACGCACAAAAGGTGGTTCTGCCTACCGGTGCAATTTACACGGCCAATAATTTGGGCAATAAGCCCTTGGAGTTTACCAAAGGTGCCGATGGAATTTGGACATTGACCATTGGTCCGTTGAAACCCGATATGTACGCCTATAATTTCAATGTTGATGGTGTTCAGATTCCTGATCCCAATAATACCTATGCCGCGTTTACCGCTATGCCGCCTTACAGCGAACTAATTGTTCATGGCGACGGACCAGCGTATTACGATGCCAAAAATGTACCTCATGGTAATGTAACGCGACAAATTTATCACTCCGACGTAACTAATGGCGAACGTGAAATTTATGTGTACACACCGCCAGGTTACGATTCTAAAAAAGAATATCCGGTTTTGTATCTAGTAGGCGGTAGCGGCGAGCTTCCTTCCAACTGGATTTACGACGGCAGGGTTAACTTTATTATGGATAACCTGTTGGCCGAAGGAAAAGTTAAACCGATGATTATTGCTATTCCTAACAATCAAGTGGTTCATCGCAACCATCCAAAACATGCCGATCTGACTTTCGATATTTTTGAAAAGGAGATGCGGAACCATGTGATCCCATTGATCGACAACAGCTATAAAACAATTCGTTCGCCAAAAGGCAGGGCAATTTCAGGCTTGTCGATGGGCGGTCGCCATAGCATGTTTGTAGGTTTCCGTTCGCTCGATTTGTTTGCTAACTTTGGCATTCTCAGTGCTGGTGATAACGAACCCGAGACCTCATTGAAAAATTTTCTCAATGATCCAAAAGTGAACGATAAAGTCGATTATTTATTTGTGGGACAAGGTACTGCCGAAGCCAGTGGCTTTTTTAATAAACGATGTCAGGCTTTGCACGATGCATTGAACAATCACAACATTAAACACGAATATTACATTGGAGGAAGCGGTGGCCACGACTGGGGAACATGGCGCCACCTTTTGTATTACCGATTTTTACCAAATCTTTGGAGGGAATAGTAATTAATCCACAGATTGGTTTGCGACACTTGAAATTAAGGCATTATTTTGTGTGAACGAGAGTCGGCTGTTCGTGTCCCAATCTCGTAGGCATGATGTATAAATTGCTGCATGACCCGGAACGGGTCAAATATCAATAAACCCGGGTGAAATGAAATAGAACCCGAGGCAACAGAACCCGAAACCTATTCCGGCCACGGTAGTATGTTGTTGGAACAATTTATGTTGTATGGGCGGAATTCAGGAGTTTCGATTCGAAGAAAAGTTAATTATTAAGGATTAAAAACATAGAATAAGAATTTCAATATGAAAAAAATCAACTTCTTGACCATTGTAGTGCTAACCATTTTCTTTGGTGCCTGCACAAAACTTCAGCCTAA
>Ga0209373_10003690_pt1 | contig 13917 bp, 11 predicted proteins | sample Higcelweek5metaG_FD_187173 | JGI IMG/M metagenome (GOLD analysis project Ga0209373, IMG submission 187173) | Freshwater pond sediment microbial communities from the University of Edinburgh, under environmental carbon perturbations - High... | ecosystem: Environmental > Aquatic > Freshwater >...
CGGAGGTCCGATCCAGCGAGAGATAATCCAGCCCCACATTGACCAGAAAGCCAAGCCTTTCCTTGATCTCCTTCAGTATCCGCCGGGCGATCTCCTGATCTTTGTCAGACAGCTGCAGTTGCTCAAAAAACTGCTGACAGTCACGGATTGCAAAGGCTGTAACCTGCTGGATATTCTTGTTGCCCACCAGGATATGCAGTGCCTCCGGCTTCAAGCGGGCACCGTTGCAGGTGGGGCAGGGCATTACGTTCATGTACGGTTCAAGCTCTTCCCGGATCGCATCGGACTCGGTCTCACGGAAGCGCCGCTCCAGATTGTTCAACACCCCTTCAAACGGTTTCTGGTAGGTATGACGCTTGCCCCGGTTATCCTCCCACCAGAAACTGACCTGCTCATCCCCGCTGCCGTAGAGCAGCAGCTCACGAATCCGCTGATCAAGGGCGTTAAAGGGGGTGTTCAGGTCAAGCTGGTAGAACTGGGCCAGACAGTCCAGGGTCATCTGGTGGAACGGCGAGGCCAGCCGTTTTTCCCACGGTGCAATCGCCCCTTCCCGCAGTGACAACTCCTGATTGGGCACCACCAGTTCGGCATCAAAGTACATCCGGGTACCCAGGCCGGTACAGTCCGGGCAGGCACCATAGGGGTTGTTGAAGGAGAACATGCGGGGAGCGATCTCAGGGTAGGAGATGCCACAGTCGATGCAGGCCAGTTTCTCGGAGAAGATGATCGGTAGTTTTTCTCCCACCACCTCTACCTTGACGATCCCTTCGGCATGGCCAAGGGCGGTCTCCAGCGAATCTGCCAGGCGACGGCTGATCCCTTCCTTCACCACCAGCCGGTCCACCACAATGTCGATATCGTGTTTTTTCTTTTTATCCAGCTCGATCTCTTCGGCCAGTTCTCGCTGCACGCCGTCAATCACTACGCGGGTAAAGCCTTCCTTACGCAACTGCTGCAGCTCTTTCTTGTACTCACCTTTGCGGCCACGGATCATCGGGGCCAGCAACAGCAGCTTGGTTCCTTCCGGCAGGGTCATGATCCGGTCCACCATCTGGGATACGGTCTGGGCCGTAATCGGTTTGCCGCAGCTATGGCAGTGGGGTTGGCCGATCCGGGCAAACAAAAGGCGCAGATAGTCGTAGATCTCGGTAACGGTGCCAACGGTTGAGCGGGGGTTTTTGGAGGTGGTTTTCTGCTCAATGGAGATGGCTGGCGAGAGTCCTTCAATCGACTCCACATCCGGCTTTTCCATCTGCTCCAGAAACTGGCGGGCATAGGCGGAGAGCGATTCAACATAGCGGCGCTGCCCTTCGGCATAGATGGTATCAAAGGCCAGGGTGGACTTGCCGGACCCGGACAGACCGGTGATAACGACTAACTGGTCACGGGGAATGGTGACATCAATACATTTGAGGTTGTGCTCACAGGCACCTTTGATGATGATCTGGTCGTGATGCATGATTACGTAGTATTCCTTATAAGGTTAGGGTACTTAATTTCGCTTTGGGCGTTTGCAGAACACCCTGTAGTTGTTGATTCAGGTGGTTTTAATTCTCACGAAACGACCTCCCAGTGGCCTTCTTTTCGCCCACCGATTCGTTTCAGCCTGTTTTCGGCTTGCAGTTTTTGAATATTACGTTCGATGGAGCGTTCGGTAATTCCGACGAGAGAAGCAAGCTGGGGAATCGTGATTGCGCTGTTTCGCTGAATTATCGACACTATTTTCTCTGATGCTTTCCCGACGTTTTCTTGCCGCTTTCCCGACGTTTTGTTGATTCTTTCCCGACGTTTTGTTGATTCTTTCCCGACGCTTTCGTGATACTTTCCCGACATTTCCGACACACCCACAGGTGCGTCCTCTGTTAACGCCAAAGCTTCGGCCTTTATGCGGTGAACGATTACAGAGAACAGGCATCCTTCCCGGTCATCGTTAAAGTCGATGTGCGGCCACTGTTCAACTGCTCGTTTGATTCCGGAGCCAAGGCCATGGTACGGCAGAAGACCTTTGGCAACGTATGAAACCAGAATCGGATTGCGCGTATTGGAATTACCCGTTCGAATTTTTTCTACCGTCAGGTTGTTGGGGAGATGGCCAGGACTGATTATTTCGATGCGATTGTCGAAAATAAACAGGCGGATCGGCGCACTGACCAGATAATCGCGGTGGACCAGGGCGTTGACCAGCAACTCCTCAAATACACTCTCGGGAATCTCTGGTTTTCCCGGTGCATTCACTCCGCGCCCGGCCTGTATCTTGTGCAGGTTACGCATGACAAAGGCCAGGGAATTGTCAAACATCTTGTGCAAAGGACCGGCAAAGTCCTCCGTATCCAGATACTCGCTGACGTGAATCCTGTTTCCCGGATAACGGATGGCCTTGATCACAAACTGAGGCTTGCTCCATTCAGGACGTTCGGCAAACATCAGTACCCCGGCCAGATTCAGCATGCCATCATCAGTGGCCAGATTCATATTCTGCATCAGTCGGGTCAGCTCAGTGGGTGAATCTGGATACTCCTGTTTGTAGACATCCCGCAGAAAATCCCGAAAACGCAACTTGTCCAGTTTGTCAATGCCCGCCTTGGTCGGCAGTTCATCGGCATGAAACTGATCAGATACCTGGAACAGGCGTCGCAACTCTTCCTTCGAGTTCACCCGCCGCTTGTCAGCTCCTGTCTTTAACCAGATGATACCGTTTTTGTCGAAATACGGCTTGTCAATGCCTTTGGGCACGGTCAGCACAATAACAACGCGCCCGTTTTCCAGCAGCAGATTCTCGCTCTGCACGGTCAACGGACTACGTACATGCTGGCTGGCGGCGTTGCTGACAAGTTGGTTGATACGGGAAACATCTTCGCTGGAAAGCCCCGGCATTGAGCTATCATCCGCCACACCGATAAAAATTGTGCCTCCATTGGAGTTGGCAAAGGCAGCCATTTCGGAAGCGAGGGAATCAACATTCCGCACGTCGGCCTTGAACTGGCGAGAACTGTCTTCGCCGAGGGCAACGGTTTTTAACAGTTCAGTATCAGTCATGATGTCAGGGGCTCATTACTCACGATGAATGTATTTTGATATACCGAACCGGACAGACCGGTGATAACGACTAACTGGTCTCGGGGAATGGTGACATCAATACATTTGAGGTTGTGCTCACAGGCACCTTTTATGATGATCTGGTCGTGATGCATAAAAATCCTGTCTTATCGGTTCAACGTTGCCAAATACGGAGAGAATTCACCGTCATTCGTGATCCTGAACAATGCCAGAGGGAAATCAGGCCAACGTAGTCATTATGCAGCTCATGAATCAGACAGTATCTGGCCGGACCACAATCAAAATAGAGCTCCCGCAGCATGACCTGTTGCCCGGCAAGCAGGTACGGCGCCTGGACGCCGAGCAGATTGTTATCATGCAAAAGCTGTTCAGCTTTCTGGACTTCGACCAGAAACAACATCGCAATTTCAGGACGATAACGTTCTGCCAGATCACTGGCGTACTTCCTGACCCTGGTTTTGTATTCGTCCGAACGTTTAAGCGGCAGAGCCATTGTTCCTGATCTCTCTGCTTACGGACTCAAAAAAACTGTCATCTTCAGCAACCACTTCTCCCAGCCCGGAACGCAGCTCATACCAGCCCCGTTCAACGGAGTCCAGAAACTGTTGCTGTTCATCAACATAGCGCACATACATTCTGATTGAATCACGCACCACGTCCTGTTCAGAACGACCTGTAAGGCGTGAAATTCTCTTCAGATCCTGTCCGTCATCTTCCTCAAGACGGAGTCCTAATTGACAGGTTTTAGCCATGGCGCACCTCCTGATAACATTGATATCAAAATATACCGCGACTGTCTGGATAGCAAGAAAATACCCCCGAAGTTATAAGCGTCGGAGGTACGGTAAGCAGAAAAATGTGTTGCATCACTCAGAACGCAATGCTCTGTTTTAAAAACTCCACCGCCTTTTCGGCAGGAACCGGCCTGCTGAACAAGAATCCCTGCATCTCGCGACAGCCATATCCTTTCAATATTTCCAGCTGGTCGTGCTCTTCAACACCTTCAGCGGTTACCGCCATCTTGAGCGTATGGGCCGTATCAATGATGATCTTGGCGATTGCCATATCATCAGGGTTGGAAAGGATATCGCGCACAAAGGAACGATCAATCTTGAGTCGTCCGAGGGGGAAGTTTTTCAGGTAGGCAAGGGAGGAATAGCCGGTGCCAAAATCATCGATGGAAAGGGTGCAGCCCATGGCGGTAAGCGCTTTCAGCAGTTCAAGATTTTCCTGGGCATTCCGCATCAGTATGCTTTCGGTCAGCTCCAGTTCAAGCCATGCAGCATCAAAGCCGGTTTCCAACAAAATTGCTGCAATGGCGTGGTCAAGTTTGCTCCTGAACTGACGCCCGGACAGGTTGACCGCCATCCTGACCGGTTTCAGACCGGCATCCTGCCAGGCCTTGGCCTGACGGCAGGCGGTGCGGATAACCCATTCTCCGATTGAAAGGATCAGCCCGGTCTCTTCGGCCAGCGGAATAAATTTGTCCGGCGAAATCATGCCAAGCGTAGGATGTATCCAGCGCAGCAGTGCCTCAAAGCCAACCAGTTCCTGAGCAACCACATCAATCTGTGGCTGGTAGAACAGCTGGAATTCATTCCGCTCAAGCGCCCGGCGCAGAGAGCTTTCCAGCATCATCCGCTCCATAACCCTGACGTTCAGATCATGGGAAAAAAACTGGAAGTTGTTGCGGTCCTGATCCTTGGCCTGATACATGGCCAGATCTGCATGTTTCAGCAGGGTAGCGGCATCGGAGCCGTCGGTAGGGTAGACCGCAACGCCGATACTGGCGGTCAGGTACAGTTCCTGCCGCTCAATGACAAATGGCTCTGAAATGATTGCCAGAATCTTGTTTGCAGCGCTGCTGACCCCGTCTTCATCGGATACGACGCTCAGGATGATGACAAACTCATCTCCGCCGACCCTGGCCAGGGTATCACTTTCACGGACACAGACCCGTAAACGTTCGGCCACCGTGCGCAGTAGTTGATCGCCTGCCCGGTGTCCAAGGGAGTCGTTAACTCCTTTAAAGCGGTCCAGATCAAGAAACAGTACGCCTACATTGCTGTCCATCATTCTTCCGGCCTGAACAATGGCCTGCTGCAAACGGTCATGAAGCAGGTTACGATTGGGCAGGCCGGTCAGCAGATCGTAATTGGCCAGATGATGAATCTCTTGCTCGGCCTTGGTACGTTCGGTTACATCAAACAGGGTGCCCACCAGCAGTTCTGGGCGACCATCTGCGCCATGTTCAAGCTCGGCCTGGCTTGCAACAACAATCTCGTCACCCTGCCGGGTTGCGATCCGAAAGGTGACATTCAGGTAGCGGCCGGATTCAACGGTGGTGGCCAGGGTTTTTCTGACAAACGGGGCATCAGCAGGATTAATCTGGTGGTAGAGCCATTCCAGGGAGACCTGCGGTAGATCATCTCCTTCATAGCCCAGAATGGAAAACAGTTCCGGCGAGAAGTACAGTCCGTTGGTTTGCAGATCCCATTCCCAGCTGCCGATCCGTGCTATCCGCTGGGCGCGGGAGAGCCGCAGTTCACTCTGGCGCAGTGCCTGCTCAGCCTGGTGCAGCCGCTGCATGGTTGCCGCTTCCTGCAGGGTGCGCGACACCACCACCGGCAAACGATCCAGCAGGGCGGTGTCCTTAACGATAAAATCGCTGGCACCCCGTTTGATCATCTGTACCGCCAGATTGGAATCATCACGGCCAGTAACCACCACAAAGGGAACCTGCAAACCTTGAGCGATCATGGCAGCAATGAATGACTCACCGGCCATGTCCGGTAACGTGTAATCAAGCAGAATCATGCCGGGGGTATTGGAAGAAAGCCAGGACAGGGCAGAGGCACCGCTGGTTACGGTATGGCAGTGGTAGCCCTCTTCACGCAGGGTACCGGCCATCAGCTCACCAAAGGGAACGTTATCCTCGACAATCAGGATGATTCCATGCTGTTGTGGAGCGTCAAAATCAGACATCAATTCCTCTTTTTAAGACACCAGCCCTCTTTGTTTACCTGCGGTGTACGGGCAAGGGTCAGGGTATCCGGTGGCACATCGCGTACAACCGTGGTGCCTGCGGCAATCAGCGAACCTGAGCCGACGGTGACCGGTGCCACCAGTTGTACGTCGCTGCCGATAAACACGTTGTCGCCGATGTTGGTCGTATGTTTGCGGGTTCCGTCATAGTTGCAGGTAATGGTGCCACAACCGATATTCACCTGTTTGCCTATTGTCGCGTCCCCCAGATAGGTCAGATGCGAGGCCTTTGAACCTTCACCCATCACTATCTTTTTTGTTTCTACAAAGTTGCCGATTTTTACCTGGGGGTGGAGCACAGTGCCGGGCCGCAGATGGGCCATGGGGCCGATGCTGACCTCCGCTCCAACCTCTGATTCTGCAAGTACGCTGCCTGCCTTGATCTGTACCCGGTCAGCAAGGGTGCAATCGGTGATCCTGACGTTGTTTTCAAGCAGGCAGTTACAACCGATAACGGTCTGACCGCGCAGGGTACAACCGGGCCAGATAACCGTGTCGCAGCCAACCTGTACAGTGGCGTCAATATAGCACTGCTCGGGATCGATCAGGGTGACGCCGGACAGCATCAGGCGCTGGTTGATCCGCTGGCGGAGTACCTTCGTGGCAAGGGCCAGCTGCAGCCGGTCATTAACCCCCAAAATTTCATCCGGGTTATCAGCCAGCACTGCAGCACATCCGGCATGTTCTGCAACCGCAATGCCCACCAGATCGGTCAGATAGTACTCGTTCTGGGCATTTTCACTTCCCAGACGTCCGATGTGGGCCTTGAGAAATGCCAGATCCATACAGTAGATGCCACTGTTTACTTCATCAATGGCCTGTTCATCCTGAGACGCATCCTTTTGTTCTACGATGCGTCGAACCCGGCCATCGGCGTCCCTGACGATTCTGCCATAGCCGAATGGCTTGTCCATTCTGGCGGTTAACACCGTAACCGCCGCAGCTGTACGGTTATGTTCGTCAGCCAAGCGTTGCAGGGTTGCCCCGGTTAACAGCGGAGTATCACCGCAGAGGATCAGGATTGCACCGCTCAGCTCCTCCAGTTGCTCCATTGCGCAGGAAACAGCGTGGCCGGTGCCCAGCTGTTGCTCCTGCAGAACGATGCTGATATCGCCATCATGTTTGAATTGTTCCTGCACCTGGTCGGCCTGATGTCCGGCAACAATCACAATCCGGGCCGCTCCGGCCTCTCTGGCCGCAGCCAGGGACCAGCCAAGCATCGGTTTACCTGCCAACTCATGCAGGACCTTGACCAGACCTGACTTCATACGGGTTCCCTTGCCTGCGGCAAGTATCAGCGCTGTGGTTACAGACATTGGCGCACTCCAGAATGAGGTTAAATTACAAATTTATAGCTGTCGGCACCGTCTGCCGTCAAGTATCTTGTCGGCATAATTACTTTACAGCACTTTCATTTCACCCTATAGTTTTCCTACCTTAAAAACTACTGTTTTAACGATGAGATTATATGGGAATTGCTGAAGACCTGATCATACTGGAAAGCCGTTTGAAGGAGTTGGTCACCCGTTATGATCAGTACTTTATCGGACTTGAAAAGCGAGAACCGCTTAAGCTGGCGGATGAAGTGGATAAACTGGTTCGACGCTATGCCTCTACCCCGATTAACAATACGATGTACAAGCACCGTTACAATAATCTGGTGGCCCGGCTTAATACCTATCGGCAGCATTGGAACCGGATTCTGCGTGAGATTGAAGAGGGGCGGTATTCCCGGGATCGTTTCCGGGCAAACCTGCATGAATCTCAGCGCAGTTCTTCATCGTCCCTGTTGAAATGTCCAGAGCAGCCCTCACCAAAAGAAACCGATCTGGATCGGGTCTATGCCGAACTTGTTGAGGCACGCCGCAGTTGCAAGCTGCCGGTGGACAGCATAACGCGGGAGCAGCTGGCTGCAACACTGGACAAACAACGTCCGTTACTGACCCAGAAGCTGGGCACCAATGAGATTCAGTTTCGGGTGGTGATTGAAGACGGCAAACCCAAGATCAAGGCCGGCACACGACACAAGACATCCCACGAGTAAGCCATAAAACGACATGCCAGAACCTGTACCATTCTATTACTCCGCAACCAAAGCAGACCAGCTGGCCGAACGGCTCTCCAGTGGCGTTAGTCAGATTACGCTGACCGGCCTGACCGGATCAGCTGCCGCGCTGACGCTTGCCGGTCTCTCCCGAATAACTCCCCGCCAGATTGTTGTCATCACCGCTGATCAGGCGGCTGCAGATGAACTGGTCAGGGAACTGCTTTTCTTTAACGTCTCGGCACTTATCCCTTTTCCTGCCTGGGATGTCAGCCCCTTTGAGGTTGCGTCACCCCATCCCGATATCAGCGGTGCGCGGTTGGAAGGGCTGCAGCGGCTGCTGCAGGGGGGGGGCTGTACACTGGTAACAACGGAGGCTGCCCTGATGCAAAAGGTGCTGCCACGCAAGGTTCTGACAACTGCATCCTTCAGTCTGATGCCTGGAGATGAACCAGACCGTGAGCTGTTGCTGGAGAATCTGGTCAGGATGGGCTACCGCAACTGTCCGCTGGTTGAAGAACGGGGCAGCTTTGCGGTACGGGGCGGCATTCTTGATATTTTCCCCCCCAGTCTGTCACGTCCGGTGCGGATTGATTTTTTTGGAGATACCGTTGAGACGCTACGCAGTTTTGACCCCTTAAACCAGCGCTCCCAGGAACCGCTTGCAGGGTTACATCTGCTGCCCTCCCGTGAACTGGTGCTGTCGCCGTCAATATTGCAGGAGTTTGTTCCCCGGCTTAAGCAACGTGCAGATCAGCTGGATATTCCGGCAGACCGCCGTCGTCAGCTGGTGGCAGAGCTGCAAGGGGCTAGCTACCCGCCCGGTGTAGAGTTTCTGCAACCGCTGGTGCATCCCGGGCTTGAACCGCTTTTTAAGTACCTGAAAAATCCCCTGCTGGTCATGATTGAACCTGACCAATTGATTCCGGCTGCCCACCAACAGGCTGAAGAGATCCAGAACGGTGCCTGTAAGGCGTTGGCAGAAGAACGGTTGCATCCTGCCAGTGCCGATCTTTATCTGACCCCCGAGGAGTTGCAGACTGCCTTTGCGGGCCATCAACAGCTGGAACTGCGTGGGCTTGCGGTGGCGGCTGCCGGTGATTCCTGCCAGATGTCGATACGGTCAGAAAATAATACCGATCTGCGGATCAGCATGACCAGAGATCAGCAACATCTGCTGGGGCCATTGACCGGACGGATTAAGGAATGGCGTCAGAACAACTGGCAGATCATGGTTGTTTGCCATCAGCTTGGTCAGGCCGAGCGGTTGAAGGAGCTGTTTGAGCCCTACGGTATCAGTTGCCAGTTGACTGAAGCCGATCCGTTTAGCCCTGACGCGCAAACGTATGCTGCGGACCTGCTGCTTGCCATTGCTGAACTTTCCCGTGGTTTTCGACTGCCCGATGCCCGGTTGGCGGTGATTGCCGAAGAAGAACTGTTCGGCAAACGGGTCCGGCGCAAGAGTGGTGTTACTGCCCTGCGTACCAAGCAGATCCTGGCCTCGCTGGCAGAGCTGAAGCCCGGCGATGCCATGGTTCACGTAGATCACGGCATCGGTATCTATCGCGGACTGCAACACTTAAAGACCGGCGCGGTTGAAGGTGATTTTCTGCTTTTGGAGTATGCCGGTTCTGACAAGCTCTATCTGCCGATTGACCGTCTGGGACTGGTACAGCGCTATGTGGGGGGGGAAGGGGCCGCGCCATCACCGGCCAAGCTGGGGGGGCCGGGCTGGGATAAAACCCGTAGCAAGGCCAGAAAGAATATTGAAGAGTTGGCTGGCGAGCTGCTGGAGGTGTACGCCAAACGTCAGGCCAGCCAGGGCTACAGCTTTTCACCGCCGGATGAGATGTTCCGTGAATTTGAGGCCACCTTTCCCTGGGAAGAGACCCCGGACCAGCTCTCTGCCATTCAGGATGTGCTTTCGGACATGCAACACAGCAGGCCGATGGATCGACTGGTCTGCGGCGATGTGGGTTACGGCAAGACCGAGGTTGCACTGCGGGCCACCTTCAAGGCGGTGCTGGATGGCAAACAGGTTGCACTGCTGGTCCCCACCACCATCCTGGCATCGCAACATTTTGAGACCTTCAGTAACCGCCTGAAGGAGTACCCGGTTTCAATCGAGATGCTCTCCCGCTTCCGCACCGCCAAGGAGCAGAAAGAATCGTTGGAGCGGCTGAAAAACGGCAAGCTGGATATCATCATCGGCACCCATCGCCTGCTGCAGAAGGATGTGGCCTTCAAGGATCTGGGGCTGTTGATTGTTGATGAAGAGCAGCGCTTCGGGGTCAAGGACAAGGAGCGACTCAAGCAGTACCGGGCCAACGTGGATATTATGACCCTGACCGCCACGCCAATCCCCCGTACCTTGCACCTCTCCATGCTGGGAATCCGTGACCTCTCCATCATCGATACCCCGCCGGTGGACCGTCAGGCGATCAAAACCGTGGTGGCGCGGGATACGGACGACCTGCTGCGGGATGCGATCATGCGGGAGCTGGAACGGGGCGGGCAGGTTTTCTATGTCCACAACCGGGTACATTCCATCGGTATTGTTGCAGACCGGTTACGGGTACTGGTTCCCCAGGCCCGGATTAGTGTGGCCCACGGCCAGATGGAGGAAAAACAGCTGGAAAAGGTCATGCTGGGGTTCATGCATGGCGAAACCGACCTGCTGTTGACCACCACCATCATTGAATCCGGTCTGGATATTCCAAGGGCCAACACCATGATCGTTGACCGGGCCGATACCTTTGGCCTGTCACAGCTGTACCAGCTGCGGGGCAGGATCGGGCGCTCAACGGCCAAAAGTTATGCCTACCTGCTGGTTCCGGGTGCAGGCAGCATTACCCAGGATGCGCGGGAGCGGCTCAGGATTATCCAGGATATCTCTGAACTGGGAGCCGGTTTCAGGATAGCTACCCACGATCTTGAACTGCGTGGTGCAGGCGACATGCTGGGGCCACGGCAGTCCGGAACCGTGGCGGATATCGGCTTTGAACTGTACACCCAGATGTTGGAAGAGGCGATTGCCGGACTGAAGGGGCAGGAGATTGAAGAACGTTGTGAACCGGAAATAAGCCTTAACATCTCTGCCTTTATTCCAGAAAGCTACATCCCGGATACCAACCAGCGGCTGGTGCTGTATAAACGTCTGGTGCAGGCAGAGTCAACCGAAGAGGTAAGCGAGGTGATCAACGAGATGCAGGACCGCTTCGGGCGTCCGCCACTGGCTGCCCAGGCCCTGACCAGGGTCATGGAGATCAGGATTGCGTTGAAACGACTGATGGTGCTGAAGATTGATTGCGACGGCAAGCGCCTTTGCCTGGCGTTCCACGCCAAGACGCCGGTCAACCCGGAAACCCTGATCAACCTGATCCGCACCCGCCCGGCGGTCTACCAGTTTACCCCGGACCACCGCCTGCTGGTGACCCTGCAGGGCAACGGCACCAGCGGCGAGATCCTTGATGCGGTAACGGAGACGCTTGGGCTGCTTGGATAATCATCCGCTCGGGTTTATTTTAGTACCCCACCCCGGCAGCCTGTATACTACGCGGGTCATGGGCATGGCAGGGGGTTACCCCGTACACCATACCGCAGTGCTCACAGGTTGATTCCATGGTGCGTGCGGTAAATTTCTTGCCGCAGCCTTCACAAACCAGATCCACCTCAGTCGGCAACGGTGTGCCGCTGAATCCCATAGTCCGCAGCTTGTCAACTATCTGAGCCCCACCACCAAAACTACCGTCACATCCTTGATGCATGTTCGTATCTCCTTTTTGTCGTTATAGTTCTTCCAGTGTTTCACCAAATCTGATCCGGTTCCGCAGGGCCAGCAAGGTGTTGTCCAGTTCTTCCAGTTTGGTCAGATTCTTTCGTTCGGCGTCGCTTGATTCAATAATCCTGGCAATGCCGCCGTTTTTGATAACCAGCCGTTTGTCACCCATCAGGGCCAGGATCGGATCATGGGTGGCCATTAAAATGATTTTCTCTTGCTTGACCAGCAGTTCCAGCGCCTTCTTGCGGTCTATTCCGGCATTCTCAATCTCGTCTATCAGTACAATCGGTGATTTGCTGAGGATCGCCATGTCAGCAATCATCAGGGCGCGTGACTGACCACCGCTTAAGGAGGTGACCGGCGTATCCGGTTTAAACTGCTCACCAGCCAGCTGATTAGCCTGTTCCAGTATCCTGGCCACCTTTTCCTCCGGGTCAGGCACCAGGCGGCTCTCGGCATGCATCCGTACAAACTCTTCGGCGGTCAGGTCCATCACAAAATTCATATTCTGGGAAAGCTGGGCCACCAGCTTATGCTCGGTTGAAAAACGCCACTTGTTGTCCGGCACACTGCCGTTGATCAGAATCTTCCGCCTTGTCGGGGTGTCACCCTGGGCCACCCACTCAATATCTGCCAAGAGGCGGCTCTTGCCGGAGCCGGTGGGACCGACAATGCAGATCACCTCACCGGGCCGCATGACCAGTGTCAGCTCCTCAGCTGTGCCGGTTTTGTCAAAACCGCCGATGATGGTCAGAGATTCAACCTTTTCTGCAGATTCTTCAAGGGCCAGCATACCGGCTATAAAGTCATGCAGGCTCTGGCTCAGCTGCTCCTGGCCGATTCCCAGATCAAGCAGATGATCAGGATCAAGGCCATCCAGATAGGCCTGCAACGTTTGATCGGTAGCAGGCATCTGCAGCCCAAAGGAGCTGAAAAAGTCCTCCAGCCAGGGGTAGTCAGCCAGTAACAGATTCAAGGGTTGTGTCAAAAGATCATGGTAATTCATGTTTATGACTCCATTTTGCGGACATTGCCGGTCTGATACTCGTCACCGATCCGGGTTTCTCCCAGGCAGTAGGAACAGAGCGCAGATGGCATGGAGAAGCGCAGCTTCATGCCTTTCAGGGTTTCAATGTCGGATGCGGCTTCGAACAGTGAGGTCAGTTCAAAAGCCCCCTGGCCGGTAATGCCGTTGATGTTCATAATCACGGCACCGGGGTTGACCTGCTTGACCCGTGAGGCGAATACCTCCCGCTCGGCCTGGGAAACAATATCCCCCTTGGTGATCACTACAATATCGGCTGATTTCAGCATCGGCCCGATCTTGCGGGGGGTGTTGATACCACTTAAGTTGTCGATCACACACACAGCGGTGATATCCTTGATATGGGGGGAACAGCGGTTACAAAGACCGGCTGATTCGCTGATCAGGAAATCACAACGGTTTTCCACGCCCCAGGTAACGCAGGCCTCTATGTTGCTGACAAAGTAATGGTCCGGGCACTGGGAGCCAGAGAGCCCCTTCTTGACCAGTACCCCCTTTTTTGCATACAGCAGATCATCTTCAGTCATCAGGCAATCATACTTGACCACACCGATTTTTTTCTGCCTGGCCTGTAATGCCTCAATCACCCGCAGGATTACCGAGGTTTTGCCCGAGGAAGGTGGACCTGATACGGTTAGAAAGTGCATGGTTGTTCTCCTTGTACAAACAAAAATCAAAAAACAGAAAATACATAACGCAGAGAGAAAAGAGAGGAGTAGAGACGCAGAGATTGTTTGTAAGAAAAAACACAATCAGTTTTATGTATTTTCTCTGCTCCTCTGCACCACTGCGTTAAGATTTTACTCTTCCGCGTTCATGGCCTCTTCAAACAGCCCCACGGTGTAGCGGATCTGGGCGGCGATATCATGGCTGTAGAGATAGTCCCAGCCGACCCACTGCCAGGGATGCTGTTCCGGCAGCTGGTTTTCCACCTCTGGGTTCAAG
>Ga0209373_10003691_pt1 | contig 13915 bp, 14 predicted proteins | sample Higcelweek5metaG_FD_187173 | JGI IMG/M metagenome (GOLD analysis project Ga0209373, IMG submission 187173) | Freshwater pond sediment microbial communities from the University of Edinburgh, under environmental carbon perturbations - High... | ecosystem: Environmental > Aquatic > Freshwater >...
CATTTATTCGTTTTGGAAACGACTTTACTGAAAACTTTTACCAAGTAGAGATGCCTTTGAAAGTAACACCTCATGGAGCAACTTCTGCAGAAGATATTTGGCCAGAAGAAAACGAAATAACATTACCATTAGAATATTTAACTACTCTTAAAATTTTAGATCTTCAGAATGACCCAGCTATTGATTATAGTGATCCTAATGGAATTGGTTTTATTGAAGAAGAAAATCCAAAAATAGGCTCGTCAAATAATAGATTAACTCTTGGTATTAAAGGAAACCCTAACTTTGGTTTAGTTAGAACTTTAATGATTGGAGTTAAGAATAAATCCGGCGAAGTTCAGCGTGGTGAAGTTTGGTTCAATGAATTGCGCATGTCTGATATGGACAACAAAGGTGGTTATGCAGCTGTTGCTAATTTGGATACCAATTTAGCGGATTTTGCAAACATTTCTGCAACTACAAGAATGAGTACTATTGGTTTTGGTTCATTAGAACAAGGGCCAAATGAAAGAAGTAGAGAAGATGTTTTTCAATATGATATTGTTACCAATGTTAATTTAGGAAAATTATTGCCAAAAAAATGGGGGATTACTTTACCATTCAATTATGCAGTTGGTGAAGAAACAATTACACCAAAATTTGACCCTTTCTATCAAGATATTGAATTGGATCAATTGTTAGATGTAACAACAGATGCTGAAGATAGAGCAAATTATGAAAACAGAGCAATTGATTATACAAAACGAACAAGTATCAATTTTATTGGCGTTAGAAAAGAGAAAAATCCTGAGAAAAAAGCTCATTTTTATGATGTAGAAAACTTAACGCTTTCCTACTCAATGAATGAAATGGAACACCATGATTATGAAATTGAAAGTTTAGAAGATAAGCAAAATAGAACATCGGTAGATTATGCGTATTCATTTAAACCACTTACAGTTGAGCCTTTCAAAAACTCTAAAACCTTAAAGAAAAGCGGATATTATAAAATGTTGAGCGATTTTAATTTTAATTTCTTACCAACTAATATTAACTTTAGTTCAACTATTTTAAGACAATTTAATAGACAACGTTTCAGATTAGTAGACGTGCAAGGAATAGGTTTAGGGGATTTATACAGGCGTAATTATTTCTTCAACTATCAATATGGGTTTAATTACAATATCACAAAATCATTGCGTGTAAATTATACTGCGGCTTCAAATAATATTGTTAGAAATTATTTAGATGAAAATAATTTACCAATGGACGGTCTCGATATTTGGGATGGTTATTGGGATGTTGGTGAATCAAATCAGCACAATCAACAATTGGTTGTAAATTATGATTTACCAATTAATAAAATACCAGCATTGGCTTTCGTGAAATCGACTTATATTTATACAGGAGATTACAACTGGCAACGTGCATCAGATGCTTTTTCTACCATAGAAGCAGAAGATGGAACAATTTATCCATTAGGGAACACTATTCAAAACGCGAGTTCTCACAAATTGAATACTACTTTAACAATGGATATGTTGTATAAATATATTGGTTTGACCAAAAATAAATCAAATAAATCAAAAGCTAAAGAAACAAAAGAAAAAGCAACAGCACCAAAACCTGGACAAAAATTGGTAGCCGCAAACAAAAACATAAATACTGAAAGGAGTATTTTTATGAGTGGATTAATAGGTGTTGCAACAAGTATAAAAACCATACAAGCAAACTTTACACAAAACGAAGGAACTGTTCTTCCAGGATATCTTCCAGGTTTAGGATTTTTTGGTTCTTCAAAACCAACACTTGGATTTGTTTTTGGTAGCCAAGCCGATGTCAGATACGAAGCTGCAAGAAATGGATGGTTAACTTCTTTCCCAGAATTTAATCAAAATTATACACAAGTAAAAAACAAACAATTTAATTTTACAGCAGAGCTAGAGCCATTTCCAGATTTAAAAATTACTTTGTCTGGAGATAGAACTTATGCTTACAATTATTCAGAACAATATGATGTGACTTCAGGGCAATATAATTCGCGTTCACCTTATGATTTTGGTAATTTTAATATTTCAACTATTTTAATTAAAACCGCTTTTTCACAAAGTGATGTTGATTTCTCAGAAGCTTTTCAAGATTTTAGAGATAATCGATTAAAGGTTGCTGATAGATTAGCTGCCAGTTATTATGGAGGAGGTTCAATTCCAAGAGATGCAGAAGGTTATCCAATTGGTTATGGTAAAAACAGCCAACAAGTATTGTTACCATCGTTTGTTGCTGCATATTCAGGAAAAGACGCAAGTAAGGTCTCAACAGGTGTGTTTAGAGATATACCATTACCAAACTGGAATGTAAAATATACGGGTTTAATGCGTTACAAGTGGTTTAAAGATAAATTTAAAACCTTCTCAATTCAACATGGATATAGAGCAAGTTATAACATTAATGCATTCCGTTCAAACTTGAATATAACACCAACAGATGCTAATGGAAATTTCTATGCAAGTAAATTAATTTCGAATGTTAATTTAGCCGAGCAATTTAATCCGTTAGTCAAAGTAGATATGACATTGAAAAATTCATTTAAAATTTTAGCCGAAATTAAAAAAGATAGAACTTTAAACATGAGTTTTGATAATAATCTTTTAACTGAAGTCACTGGAAACGAATACATCATTGGAATAGGATATAGAATTAAAGATGTAACTTTTAACTCTAAATTAGCAGATAATGTTTCAGGAGTAATTAAAAGTGATATCAATATAAAAGCAGATTTCTCTCTTCGTAAAAACAATACAATTGTTCGTTATTTAGATTACGATAACAATCAACTAGGTGGAGGTCAAGATATGTGGTCTGTTAAATTAACTGCAGATTACTCGTTTAGTAAAAATTTAACAGCAAGATTCTTTTATGATCATCAGTTTTCTCAAGCGGTTATTTCAACATCTTTCCCAATAACTAATATTAGATCTGGTTTTACACTGATTTATAACTTCGGAAATTAATAAAATTTAAAACCTGTATTTTTAATGCAGGTTTTTTTAATTGCAAGTAAAAAATAACAAAAAACATATTTTACAATTCAATAATTACAATTACATTTGTCCAACAATAAAATCAAACCAAATAATGAATATACCAACTAATTTAAAATACACAAAAGACCACGAGTGGGTTTTAGTTGACGGAGATGTTGCTACAGTAGGAATTACCGATTTTGCTCAAAAAGAATTGGGTGACATCGTTTATGTAGAAGTTGAAACTTTAGATCAAACTTTAGATAAAGATGAAGTTTTTGGAACAGTTGAAGCAGTAAAAACTGTTTCAGATTTATTTTTACCACTTTCTGGAGAAATCATTGAATTCAACGATTCATTAGAATCTGATCCTGAAAAAGTAAACACTGATCCTTATGGAGATGGTTGGATGGTAAAAGTTAAAATTTCAGATGCTTCAGAAATAGATGCGCTTTTATCAAGTGAAGATTACAAAGCACTTATCGGAGCGTAATTTATTTATTCTTGCATTATTTTGGACAATTGCTATAACAATTGCAAGTTTAGTTAGTCTAAGTAATATGCCAAGGGTAAATGTTCTAGGAAAAGATAAAACAGTACATTTTTTATTTTACTTTGTTTTAACACTTACCTGGAATTTTGCATTACAAAAAAAATATAAAAACTGGGCGTTAAAATATATAATAGTTTTTGTCGTAATTGGTTATGGCATAGTTATTGAGGTTTTACAAGAAGTTTTAACAAAAACTAGGCAAGCAGATCTATGTGATGTAATCGCTAATTCAGCAGGAGCATTAGTAGCTTTGATTGTTATTTTTTGGTTAAAAAATAAAACTTTTGAAAAAAAATTTTAAAACATTTCTATTATTAACTATATTAGCACCTCAAAATTAAAATCATGGAAGTAAAGAAAAATCCTAACGTAGATCCAAAAAGAAATAGCACGCTATATTTCCAAATTGGATTAGCCGCAGTTTTGTTATTAACATATGTTGGAATCGAACTAAAATCGGAAGATCCAAGAGCTGAAAAAGTAGAGCTTGTTATTGAGGATAATTTCGTAGAGGATGATGTAGCTATTTTAACTATGCCACCTGCTCAAAAATTACCACCACCACCACCACCTGCACCAGTTGAAATTCAGGTTGTGGATAACAAAGTGGAAATCAAAGAGACTAAGATTGAAAAAACGGAAACAAACGAGAATACACAACAACAAGAAACTAAAACTGCAGATTCATACGGTGATGAAGGTAGCTCTGGTGAAGATATTCCTGATGAATTACCATTTAGTGTAATTGAGCAAGTTCCTATGTTTCCTGGTTGTGAAAATGTTGCAAAAGACAAACAAATGGATTGTTTTCAAGAGCAAATGCAAAAACACATCAAAAAGAACTTTAGCTACCCAGAGAGAGCAATGGAAGATGGTGTTCAAGGAAGAGTTCAAGTAGAGTATATCATTGGAACTGATGGTAAGGTTGTTATTCAACGTGTAAAAGGACCTAAAGGTGGAGAGCTACTTGAGAAAGAAGCAAAAAGAATCATCGAAAAATTACCAACTTTAAAGCCTGGTATGCAACGTAAAAAACCTGTAAAAGTTAGACACGTAGTGCCAATTACTTTTAAATTACAATAATAGAAAATCCCAACTTTATGTTGGGATTTTTTTTGGCATATATATTGTATAGATTATTTAACAAGTTGTTAACTATTAATCTGTATATATTATGAAACCAAATGTGGATTTTCCGAAAAAAGCCAAAAATAGCTTTATTTTTTTTCAGATAGGGCTTATTGCAACTATGTTAGTAGTATTGTTTGTGTTGGAATTCAATTTTGAATTGAAACCAAAAAAAGCAGTTGTGCCAGAAACTATAACTACAATAGATATTTCTGTGCCAACAAATTTTAAAATTATTCCAAAGATGAACCCAATCGCTGAAAATAAACCAAATGCTCAGCCAAAGTTTACTAATCAATTCAAAGAGACAACTAAAGAAGTTCCTAAAGATAAAGTAAAGCCAGTTGACAACACTCCAAAAGATTTGGATACAAATGCACCTAAAGAGCCTGTTAGTGAGAATCCTATTAAAGAAGTCCCTTCTACAAAGCCAGAAACGCCAACAGTTTTAAATGTAGAAGAATTACCAATGTTTCCTGCTTGTAGAGGGTTAAGTAGAAATGAACAGTTGAAATGCTTTGAAGAGCAAATGAGTAAAGCTGTGGCAAAAAATGCAGAATATCCTGAGATTGATCGCGAAAACGGAAAACAAGGAAGAGCATTAATTTCTTTTATTATTGATGAAAATGGTAAAATCATTGATGTAAAAGCATTAGATAATAAAAATGCAACACCAGAAATGAAAATTGCAGCCGAAAAAGCAGTTCGTAAAGTATCAAAACTTACACCAGCAAAACAAGGTGGAAAGCCGGTTAGAATTAAATACGTCATTCCAGTTTCATTTCGATTATAATAATTAAAATAAACCTATAAAATCATCCCACATCAGTGGGATTTTTTTATTTTTACCACTTATTACAAATACTACAGGCATGGACATTAAGCAATATTTAGATTCTACTTATTTGAAAACAGCTCAACAAGCTAATTTATCTGAAGAAGAAAACACTCAAGTAGTTAAAAATTGTATTCAAGAAGCAATCGATAACAATTTTAAATTGATTATGATTCGACCTGATAAAGTAGTTTTGGCCAAAGAAATGATTCAAAATGCAAAATCAAAAGTTACCATCGGAACAGTGATTGATTTTCCTGAAGGCGATGGTGCTTTGGCAGATAAATTAGCAGAAGCTACTCAGGCTATTTATGATGGAGCAGATGATTTAGATTTTGTAGTAGATTATAAAGCCTTTAAAAATGATGAGTTTGATAAAGTGAAAACGCAAGTTTTAGAAGGAACTAAATTAGGACTTAAACACAATAAGATTGTGAAATGGATTATCGAAGTAGCCGCTTTAAATAATCATCAAATTGTACAATTGTCTGCTTTGATAAAAAATGTGGTTATTGCAAACTGTAACGAAAAAGAGTATGAAAAAGTATTTGTAAAATCGTCTACAGGATTTTATAAAACGCCCGAAGGTGTGCCAAACGGAGCAACTGTTCCTACCATAAAATTAATGCTCGAAAACTCATTTCCATTGCCTGTAAAAGCTGCTGGTGGAGTTAGAACCTATGAAGAAGCAGTTGAGATGATTCGGTTAGGTGTAAAAAGAATCGGAACTTCAGCAGCTAAAACAATAGCAAACGGAGAAGTTTCTAATAGCGATTATTAAAAAAATAAGTATCTACTCATGAAAAATAGTTATATTTTATTGTTGTTGGTTTTCGGATTTACAACTTTTGCACAAACAAGTTCAAGAGAACAATTTCCACTTTTTTCGGAATGTGAAGCATCCGTTTTAGATCAACAAGAAGCTTGTTTTTACAACACAATTCAGAATTTTGTGTACACCAATTATAAAGTAGCAGATGATGTTAAATCGGCTAATTTTAAAGGAAATGTAATCGCACTTTTTGAAGTAGATACAACCGGAACTTTTAAAATTCTATATATCGATGCGCCTTACGAATCTTTAAAAACAGAAACAAAACGTGTTTTTGGGCTATTGCCAAAAGTAAAACCCGCAACTTATTCTGGACGAAAAACATATTCAAAATTTACTTTAAAAATTGCAATTCCGTTAGAGAAACCAAATGTGTTCTCGTCTAAAACCGAAGTTGTTCAAGATAAAACCAATACAACTTTGATTGATAATTCAAAAGAATTGTCAGAGTATGATGACATTGTATATAAACCTTTCGAAAATCCACAATTCAAAAGCAAAGGGAATATTATGTTTTCGCATCAAAATTATGGTGTTTTTGAGGCTTTGCTCAATCAAGTTGGAAGTAATAATCATACTGCTTCAAAGCCTTTTTCGTATGATGAAGTAGCAAAATATTATGATTTTGAAACCGTAAACCAATCAGCTTTAAAACAAAAAGAATCGTGGTGGGGAAGAAAATTTTGGAACGAAAACTTAGTTGCTATTCAAGGTGAAGGATATTGGTTCGCATTAAATCCTATTTTAGATTTAAGAATTGGAAAAGATACCGAAAGTGAAGCTTCTAACACTTTTGTAAACACAAGAGGAGTTAAAATCGATGGTGGTTTAGGAGAACAATTAACGTTTTCTACTTCTATTTTTGAAAGCCAAGGCCGATTTGCTGATTATTATAATGGTTTTGCGGAAAGTATTAGACCATCAGGAGGAAATCCTGCAATTATTCCTGGAATCGGAATCGCAAAACGCTTTAAAGAAGATGCTTATGATTTTCCAATGGCAGAAGCAAATATTAAGTATACACCAAGTCAATTTATTAATTTACAATTAGGCTACGGAAGAAATTTTTTAGGCGACGGATATCGTTCTCTATTACAAGGTGATGGCACAAGTCCTTATCCGTTTTTTAAAATCAATACTACTTTTTGGAAAATTAAGTACACCAACACCTACATGTGGCTCAAAGATGTTCGTGATTTAGCTACAGTTGACGGAACTTATGCAACAAAATACATGGCAAGTCATTATTTGAGTTGGAATGCAACGAAACGATTAAATATTGGGTTTTTTGAAAATGTAGTTTGGACTAATACCAACGAAAGAGGTTTTGATTTCAACTTTGTAAATCCATTGATATTTTACAGAGCGGTAGAATTTGGTTCTTCTTCAAAAACTGGAAATGCTATTTTAGGACTTTCTTCAAAATACAAATGGAACAATCAAATTAATATTTATGGGCAATTTATAATTGATGAATTTGCGATTGGTGATGTTCGAGAAAGTAACCAAAGTTGGAGAAATAAATTTGGCTATCAAGTAGGAGTAAAGTATTATGATGCGTTTAAAGTTAAAAACTTGTTGTTGCAATTCGAATACAATCAAGTGCGACCTTATGTGTATTCGCATAGTAATCCTTTGACAAATTACGGACACAATAACCAAAGTATGGGACACAATTGGGGTGCGAATTTTAGAGAATTAGTAGCCATTGCACGTTATTATAAAGGAAGATATTTTGCTGATGCGAAATTAATCTACGGACAACGTGGTTTTGATTTCAATAACGGAACCGATACTTTTAATTATGGTGGAAACATCTATCTAGATTATGATGATAATCGTCCGTATGATACAGGTGTTTCAATAGCACAAGGAAATAAAACTACAGTTATGATTGCCGATTTACAAGTAGGATATTTAGTAAATCCAGCTTCAAATTTAAAAGTTTTTGGCAACGTTTTATTCAGAAATTTTGATCCAACAGCTGAAACTGCTGCAACTGTACAATCAAATACTACCTGGTTTTCTATTGGACTTAGAAGCGATTTATTTAACTGGTATTTTGATTATTAGTAGATTTAACGAATTTTCTAAATTCTAAATTCCAAATTCTAAATTTCATATCGTATCTTTGCACGCAATTTAGCGCAAAATAAAAAGCATTGGAAACCATTACGCAACCCCAAAACAAAAAATCACTTTACAAAGACTTTGTAGCGATTACTAAGGCACGATTGTCAATTAGTGTTGTGGTCTCAACGCTTGCGGGTTATTTATTAGGATTCAACGACGAACAGCCATTTCAATGGTCTGTTTTGCTCTTGTTGGTTGTTGGTGGTTATTGCATGGTGGGTGCTTCTAATGTTTTTAATCAAATTATTGAAAAAGATTTAGACACTTTAATGGACCGAACTAAAAACCGTCCGTTACCTTCAGGTAGCATGTCTAAGCAATTTGCCTTCATTTTAGGAACTATTCTTACCATTTTAGGATTAATTATATTGTACAACGTAAACCCGAAAACTGCCATGTTTGGTGCGATTTCGATTTTTATGTATGTAAGTTTATATACACCTTTAAAAACAGTTACACCTTTATCGGTTTTTGTGGGTGCTTTCCCCGGAGCCATTCCGTTTATGTTGGGTTGGGTAGCAGCAACTGGTCATTTTGGAATTGAAGCGGGAACATTATTTATCATTCAATTTTTCTGGCAATTTCCACACTTTTGGGCAATCGGTTGGTTTTTATACGACGATTACAAAAAAGCAGGTTTCTTTATGTTGCCAACAGGTAAAAAAGATAAAAAAACAGCTTTACAAACCATATTATATACCATTTGGATGATTTTAGCTTCGATAATTCCAGCTTTCGGATTCACCGGAAACTTGATTTTATCGAAAACTGCAGCGGTAATTGTGTTTTTGTTAGGATTATGGATGTTGTTTTACGCAGTACAATTACACAAACAAATGGATGCAAAAGCAGCAAGAAAACTTATGATTGTGAGTGTGTCTTATATTTCTTTGTTGCAAATAATATATGTTATAGATAAATTTTTACGATAGTTATGGAAAATAGAATGACTTTTGAAGAAGAACAAGCTCGCAAAGGTAAAACCTACAAATTATTGTTGTGGTTTGGAATGATTAGCATTTGTATGATTTTCGCTGGATTAACAAGTGCTTACGTAGTAAGTAAGTCAAGACCTGATTGGTTAAAAGATTTTGTATTACCTTCTGCTTTTGTAATCAGTACGGTAGCTATGTTAGTAAGTAGTTTTACTTTTTATTTAGCATTACAAGCTACAAAAAAAGATAACAGAAGTATGGCTACAACCTTTTTATTGCTTACTTTAGCGCTTGGAATTGCGTTTATAGTATTACAATTTAAAGGATTTGGACAAGTCATCGAAAACGGCTATTTCTTTACAGGAAGCGAAAGTAATGTAACAACTTCATTCTTGTATATTGCGGTTTTAGTTCACATTGCACACCTTTTAGGAGGTATTATTTCGCTTTTAGTAGTAATTTATAATCATTATAAACAAAAATACAATTCGGCTCAAACCCTTGGTATAGAGCTAAGTGCGATGTATTGGCACTTTATGGATTTTATTTGGGTTTATTTGTTTTTGTTTTTCTATTTTTTCAAATAGAAAAAAAATAATAAATTTGGGAACTTTTTAACAATTAAAAAATTTATGGGAGCGACAGTTATTTCAAACGAACACGCTTTAGACGGAGGTCCAGGGCCATTAGGAGCAACCTATGGTAAAATGATGATGTGGTTTTTCATCTTATCAGATGCATTAACCTTTTCAGGATTCTTAGCTGCGTACGGTTTTTCAAGATTCAAATTCATCGAAACTTGGCCTATTGCAGACGAAGTTTTTAACCACTTTCCTTTTGCACATGGTGTAGATGCACCAATGTATTATGTGGCTTTAATGACTTTTATCTTAATCTTCTCATCTGTAACTATGGTATTAGCTGTAGATGCAGGTCACCACATGAAAAAAAATAAAGTTGCCGTTTACATGGCGCTTACTATTGTGGGAGGTTTTATCTTCTTAGGTTCGCAAGCTTGGGAATGGAAAAACTTCATCAAAGGTGAGTTTGGTGCAGTAGAAACTTCAGGAGGTTCAATCTTACAATTTGTTAAAAAAGGTGAAGATGGAAACTATGAAAGAGTTAAATTAGCCGATTTTGCCGCTGTTTTACCTGAGGATAGAGCACAACACTCAAGAAATAATGGAGTTTGGTTTATGGATGAAGCTACAATTCCAAGTCATTCTGCTAATGAAATTATTCAAGGTTTTAAAGCACATGAAGATATTTTAGTTAGAGTTGAAACAATTGACCCAACTACTAAAAAGAAAGTTGTTTTATCAAGAGAAGAATCTATCAAAAGATTAGCGGATACTAGATATGTAGTAGAAGGTGCTAACTTGGTTAGAAATGAATATGGTAGTAAATTATTCGCAAACTTTTTCTTCTTTATTACTGGTTTCCACGGTTTCCACGTATTTACAGGGGTATTAATTAATATCATCATTTTCTTTAATGTGTTATTAGGTACATACGAGAAAAGAAAAAGTTACGAAATGGTTGAAAAAGTTGGATTATACTGGCACTTTGTCGATTTAGTATGGGTGTTTGTATTTACTTTCTTCTACTTAGTATAATATTTTAATAAAAATATATCATGGCACACGCACACGAATCAAATACAAAAAGAATATGGATAGTGTTTGGAATACTTTCTGTAATTACTATCGTTGAAGTATTATTTGGTATTTATAAACCTAAATCTTTATACTTTAATAATTTCTTAAGTATGAATCTACTTAACTGGTTATTCATTATCTTAACTGTTGTTAAAGCATACTACATTACTTGGGCATTCATGCACATGGAAGGTGAGAAAAAATGGTTCAGAAGATCTATTGTTTGGACAGTAGTTTTCTTAATCTTATACCTTTGCTTTATAATTCTAATCGAAGGAGGTTATGTATTCGATGTTTATAAAACAGGTTTTATTAAATGGAATTTTTAACATTTGTTTTCTATATCTAAATCCCGATTTACATCGGGATTTTTTTTACTTTTGTATGAACTAAATATAGTTAACAAATGAAAAATAAAATTGTCCTCATTTCACTATTTGCTTTGCCAATTGTGATTTATCTTATATTTTCGACCGCTTCTCATAATTCACTTTTTTTACCAACGCTTTCTAAAAACAACTCCGAAATTCCTCAAAATTGGACTAGTTTAGATACTTCTAAAATTGCATTAAAAGGGAAAATCACGGTTTTAGGTTTTGTCGGGAATAATGTAATTGAGAACAGAGGAAATTTTTTCAACCTGAATCAAAAAATTTACAACAAATACAAAGGTTTTACCGATTTTCAAATGGTAATGGTTACCCCAAAAGGAAACGAAGCTAAAGCCAAACAAATTATTGATGAGTTGGCACCAATTACAGGTGAAATGACTGGATGGAAATTCGTTTTTGCCTCACCAGAGGAAATTCAATCGTTTTATGATAGTTACAAATTAACAGGAAAATTAGATGAAAATTTAGGAACTCCAGCTGTAATTATTGTTGATAAGGAGTTAAACCATAGAGGTAGAAAGGGTAAAAATAAAAAAGGTGTGGATGAATATAAGGAAAGCTACAACACCATTTCGGCAGCCGATTTACACAACGAAATGACCGATGATATTAAAATTATACTTCGCGAATATCGTTTAGCTTTAAAAAAGAATAAAAACAAACGTAAAGACGCTTTTAGAGATAAAATCGAAGAAAACGTTTCAAAAGCAAATAAAAATAGTAATGAAAAATAAATCATACATCGGAATTTCATTCATTATTCTGATTTTCGGAATTTGGGCAATCCCAAAGATAATAGCTAAGTTTCAAAAATCTGATTTAGTAGAAATTGGTCCTGTTCCAGCATTCGAATTGACGGATCAAAACAGTATGAAAATTTCAGACAAAGATTATTTAGGAAAAGTATATGTGGTGGAATTCTTTTTTTCAACTTGCCCAACAATTTGTCCAAAAATGAATCAAAGCATGTTGCAATTACAAGATGAGTTTTATGGCAATCCAAGTTTTGGTTTGGCATCTATCACAATCGATCCAGAGCATGATACAGCTAAAGTTTTAAAAGAACATGCCGATTTATTAGGTGTAAAACATTATAATTGGCATTTTTTAACCGGCGATAAAAAATATATTTATGATTTAGCTAATAAAGGATTTAATTTATTTGCAGGAGAAAATTATAAAGCAGCTGGCGGATTTGAACATTCTGGATTATTTGCTTTAGTAGATAAAGAAGGTAAAATTAGATGTAGAAAAGACGTACAAGGTAATCCAATTTTATATTACGATGGATTAGAAGCAGAAGGAGTGCAAGCCATCAAAGAAGATATTAAAAAATTATTAGAAGAATAATATGGAAACGAATAAAGAAACAAAATACAACAAACTAATTGTGGTATTATCAATTGCTATTCCAGCTGTTGTAGCACTACTTTTTGGGGTGAATCTAAGAAAAATGGGTTTTGATGTACAACCATTGTCGTTTTTGCCGCCAATTTATGCAACAATTAATGGCTTAACAGCTTTTGTTTTAATTGGTGCTGTGGTTGCAATTAAAAACGGAAATAGAAAATTACACGAAAACTTAATGAAAACAGCAATAGCTTGTTCGGTTGCTTTTTTAGGAATGTATGTTGCCTATCATATGACATCTGATTCAACAAAATTTGGAGGAGAAGGTATTGTGAAATATTTTTATTACTTCATTTTGATTACGCACATTGTATTATCAGTTATCATTATTCCATTAGTGCTAACTACCTATGTAAAAGCTTTGTCAGAACAATTTGATAAGCATAAACGTATTGCAAAAATCACGTTCCCAATTTGGTTATATGTTGCGGTTACTGGCGTTGTTGTTTATTTAATGATTTCTCCGTATTATGTGCACTAAAGATAAAAAGGGAAAAGGAAAAAGCAAAAAGGGAAAAAGCTTACAAATAGTTGTTTTTACTATTGCCTATTGCCTATTACCTATTGCCTCAAAAGCTCAGTGCGCCATGTGTCGAGCTGCTCTGGAAAGCGAAGAAGGAGGAGTAAAAGCAGAAGCCGTTAACGACGGAATTGTGTATTTAATGGCAATTCCATATATATTAGTTGGTGTCTTAGGTTACGCCATTTACCGATTGAAGTACGGAAAGAAGAAAGAACTTTAAATAAAAAAGGCGTTTCAATTGAAACGCCTTTTTTTATTCCATTCCATCAATACTTATACTTATTTTTCCAGAAGTGGTTATGAATGCAATTATTGCCTTATCCGTTAATTCTACTTTTTCAAATTCGAAATCGTTTAAAGTTCCATTTACAAAAACACCTTTCATAGGTGAATAATTTGATAAATACGGATTCATGCTTTTCTTACCTTCTTCTAAATTTCCTTTTATCGAGTAGCGACAGTTTTCTTGAATTTTTCTTAAAATAGTTCCTTGTAAAAGCCAATTTGCTGATTT
>Ga0209373_10003692_pt1 | contig 13914 bp, 12 predicted proteins | sample Higcelweek5metaG_FD_187173 | JGI IMG/M metagenome (GOLD analysis project Ga0209373, IMG submission 187173) | Freshwater pond sediment microbial communities from the University of Edinburgh, under environmental carbon perturbations - High... | ecosystem: Environmental > Aquatic > Freshwater >...
TAATTAATAAAAAGAATGCGGAAGTTCCGCACAAATTTAATTCAAAACAATTACTACAAATTAATAAAAAACAAACACTAATATAATCCCCCTTTAGGGGTTCGGGGTTTATGGAACATAAATTATACATTTACAACACGCTTACACGCAAAAAAGAGCAATTCATTCCGCTGCACGAAAACAAAGTGGGCATGTATGTGTGCGGTCCAACCGTTTACGGCGATGGACATTTGGGACATGCACGTCCTGCCATTACTTTCGATATTTTATTTCGCTATTTGCAGCACTTGGGCTACAAAGTGCGTTATGTGCGCAATATCACCGATGTGGGTCATTTGGAGAACGACGCTGATAGTGGCGAAGATAAAATTGCAAAAAAAGCCCGTCTCGACCAATTGGAGCCGATGGAAGTAGTGCAATATTACGTAAACCGCTACCACAAAGCCATGGAAGCGCTCAATGTATTGCCACCAAGCATCGAACCTCATGCTTCGGGACATATAATGGAGCAAATTGAGTTTACGCAAAAAATTCTCGATGCAGGATTTGCCTATGTAAGCGAAGGATCGGTGTATTTCGATGTGGAAAAATACAATATATCAAATAATTACGGTATTCTTTCGGGTCGCAATATCGACGAAATGCTCGAAACCACCCGCGAACTCGACGGACAAAGCGAAAAACGCCGCAGTGTGGATTTTGCACTTTGGAAAAAAGCCTCTCCAGAACATATTATGCGCTGGAATGCTCCCTGGAGTGTCGGCTTTCCGGGTTGGCACATGGAATGTTCGGCTATGGGAACTAAATACTTAGGCGAAGAATTTGACATACATGGCGGCGGTATGGACCTTATGTTTCCGCACCACGAATGCGAAATTGCACAAAACAAAGCTGGCTTAGGCAAGGACAGTGTAAAATACTGGATGCACAACAATATGATTACCATTGGCGGACAAAAAATGGGAAAATCGTTGGGTAATTTCATTACACTCGATGAGTTTTTCACCGGAAATCACAAATTGCTTTCGAAAGCATTCAGCCCGATGACCATTCGTTTCTTCATTTTGCAGGCACACTATCGCAGCACAGTCGATTTTAGCAGCGAAGCCCTCGAAGCATCAGAAAAAGGATTGAGTCGTTTGATGGAGGCTGTTAAAAGTTTTGAAATAATGAGCCCAAGTAATTTAACTGATGATTACAAAAAAAGCTTAGGAGATGATAATCACAACCCTGAAGTAATTAAAAATAAAATTTACTCCGCTTTAAATGATGATTTGAATACACCTATTGCAATTGCGAATATTTTTGATGCAGTTAAAATTATAAATGAGTTGAAGTCATACTCGTCTTCACGTCCAATTTTAATTTCTCAAGATGACTACGATAATTTCAATGAAATATTTAATACAATCATGATAGATATCTTAGGTTTAAAACCAGAAACTGAAGCGTCAGCCGGAAACGAAGCTTACAAACAGGCGATCGATATGCTTTTAAATATGCGTCTCGAAGCCAAACGCAACAAAGACTGGGCGACAAGCGATAAAATACGCAACGAGCTCACAGCTATGGGCTTTGAGATAAAAGATACTAAAGATGGATTTGAGTGGAAGATATGACCTCTGACCCCTGAAGGGGAAGAATAAATTTCGACGTACATTCGAAATGTGTTTACAGAAAAAGAACCTTATGAAAAAGCAATATGCATTTTTTGCATAATCGAAGTGATCTTAAACCTTATTGAATAATAACTTTTCAATCTTTTGTTATGGAAAATCAGGGAGAAATAATTTTATATCAATCAGATGATTCTACTCAGCTGGAGGTGAGAATTGAAAATGAAACGGTTTGGCTATCTCTTAATCAGATGAGTGATTTATTCGGGCGTGATAAATCAGTCATATCTAGGCATGTAAAAAATATTTTTGAGGAAGGAGAGTTAGATTATATGTCAACTGTTGCAAAAAATGCAACAGTTCAGAATGAAGGAGGAAAAGAAGTCCTTCGCCAAATTGAATTCTACAATCTTGATGTAATTATATCCGTTGGTTATCGCGTTAAATCAAAACGGGGAACTCAATTCCGCATTTGGGCAAACAGCATTCTGAAAGAATATTTAATGAAAGGCTATGTGCTGAATAGCAGAATTGACAGGATTGAGAAGAAAATTTTCGAACACGACCAAAAATTCGATTTGTTGATTAAAACATCGCTTCCGCCCAATGAGGGGATATTTTATGACGGACAGATTTTTGATGCGTGGAAGTTTGCTGCCGATTTAGTAAAATCAGCTAAAAAGTCGATTGTACTGATTGATAATTATATTGACGACAGCGTATTGCACTTATTGGCAAAACGAAACAAGGGAGTTGAAGTAAAGATATTTACTTCTAAAATATCTCCCGAATTGAAAAAGGATATTGAAAAATTCAATGCTCAATATGAGCCTGTTGAAGTGAAAATTTTCAGCAAATCGCACGACAGATTTCTGATTATTGACAACGAAACAGTGTATCACATTGGTGCATCGCTCAAGGATTTAGCTAAAAAATGGTTTGCATTCTCGAAAATAGAACTGGATGCAACCGAAATGATTAACAAACTAGAAAAATAAATAATTATGGAAACAACTAGACAACAAAAAATATCGAGAATGTTGCAAAAAGAGTTAGGAGAAATCTTTTTGTTGTACGCCCGCGAACTGCATGGAACATTGATTACAGTAACTTCTGTACGCATTAGTCCCGATTTGGGAATTGCACGCACACATTTAAGCATTTTCCCCAGCGATAAAGCAGCAGCTGTTTTAGCACAGGTAAATGCCGATACCAAAGCCATTCGCTTTGATTTAGGTAAGCGCGTACGCAATCAGTTACGCATCGTTCCTGAACTTTTCTTTCATAACGACGACTCATTGGATTATCTTGAGAATATTGATAATCTGCTGAAACAAGATCCACCTTCTCCTTTAAAAGAGGGTGAAGTTATCGAACTTGATTAATTGAGATTTTGATGCCGGACCAAAACTCAAAAATAACAGATCAGTGGCGTGGACTTTCCTTTTCGTTAAGGATAGCCCGCCGCTACTTATTTTCAAAAAAATCACACAACGCCATCAATGTCATTTCGGGAGTTTCGGCTGCCGGTGTGGCCATTGGCACAATGTCGCTTATAGTTGTTCTGTCGGTTTTTAATGGTTTCGAATCGCTAATTGCCGGTATGTTTTCATCCTTCGATCCTGATCTGAAAATTACACTTGCTCAGGGAAAAACATTCGACATTGCTACAGATAAGTTTGAGCAGGTAAAAAAGCTAAAATCGGTGGCAGTATTCACCGAAGTGGTGGAAGAAAATGCCTTATTGCGTTTCAAAGACAAACAAATGCCGGCCACCGTGAAAGGAGTCACTTCCAATTTTGCCAAGCTCACCGAAATTGACAGCATTATGTACGATGGTGATTTTGTGTTGTACGATGGTGCTTTTGAACGTGCAGTGCCGGGAGTTGGAGTAGCATCAGTGCTGGGTCTCGGTGCTCATTTTATCGATCCGTTGTACATATATGCCCCAAAGCGAACTTCAAATATTAACCTTCTTCGGCCCGAAAACAGTTTTAATCAGTCCGAATTATTTATTTCAGGGGTTTTTTCGGTACAGCAACTACAGTACGATGATCATTACGTACTGGTATCCATTCAATTGGCCCGTGAATTATTTGAGTATAATGCATCTGTAGTTTCGTGTGTAGAGCTAAAATTAGCACCCAATGTAAATGCCGAAAATGTGCAACAGCAAATTCAGACTTTACTCGGGAAGGAGTATAATGTAAAAAACAGATACGAGCAACAGGAAAGCTTTTTCAACATTATGAAAATAGAAAAATGGATCACTTTCCTGATTCTTAGCTTTATTTTGCTCATTGCCAGCTTTAACATTATCGGCTCGCTTTCAATGCTTATTATCGACAAAAAAGCTGATATTGAAACACTAAGAAGCCTGGGAGCCGACAACAAACTGATTCAACGTATCTTTCTTTACGAAGGCTGGATGATTTCATTTATTGGAGCTACCCTGGGAATTGTTTTGGGAACCTTGATTTGCTTTATTCAGGAGTATTATGGAATTGTGAAGTTGGGCACCGGCTATGTAGTGGATGCCTATCCGGTAGTTACCAACCTGACTGATGCTTTCTTTGTGTTTTTTACCGTAATCACTATGGGACTCATAGCTGTTTTGTATCCGATACGTTATATCCGGAAAAACACATTACATTGAAATAATTTCACAACATTTCCGTTAGTTGTTTAAAATTGTAGTTGATGAAAAATCTGATTTTTGTACTGTTTTCTGTTGTTTTCTTCGTTTCGTGCAAAACAAACGATCCGGCACTTGAATACAAATACAATACGAATCCTACATACACCTGGGGATATGCCGAGTTCTACGGACCCTATTATTCGGAGTATATGAATGATAACAATGTGATTTCACTGTCATTGTTTTCCGATTCGTTGTTTGTCGACAGTACCGGCAGCCTCGATGGCATTGGCCAGTATCTGTTCCTCGAAGATATTTTTATTTCACCAACCGACACCATTTTACCCAATGGAGTGTACGAGATTTCGAAATCTGAAGTACCGTTCACGGTAGCTCCGGGGGAGAAATTTAAAGCAGATAATAACGAATATGTGATTGGAGCTTATATTTATTTTATCGAGAAAAAAAGTAATTTTTCGGTTCAAAAGCTCATATCAAGAGGTTCGTTTACAGTAGAAAGCATGAACAACACAAGGTACATTGATTTTAATTTCATGTTGTCCGACAGTACAAAACTCGAAGGAAAATTTAGTGCCGAACTTCCTCATTTTGACCAATCAATAGTTACTCCACCCAGCAGTGTGCGCAAAAAACTTAAATTAAAAAATCAGTTCCAGTGATGCTTTCATAAGCCATGCTTTAACCTGAAATGTCATTTTATCAAACATACACGCTACACTAAAATAACAGCTTGCATTCTTTGTCTCAAAACAAAGTACTCACAATTGAAGTACTGTGTTCATAAACCGATGATGATTCCACAAAGTCTGATAATTCCCGGTCTTTTTTTATAACAAACCTGAACTTCCAAAACAAAACATGATTCCATCTGTTTCATAATTCTAAAGTAATTTTTATGAAAACGGAGAAATATGCAGTCACAGGAATGACATGTGCTTCATGCGTAGCACATGTTGAGAAAAGTGTAAATAAACTTGAAGGGATTCAAACCGTTCAGGTAAACCTGCTTAACAACAGCATGACAGTGAATTACGACGAGAAGCAAATAAACACTGATGCTATTACTAAATCGGTAGAAGATGCAGGTTACGAAGCTCACGTAAAAACAGAAAAAACGCCAGAGACTTCCGAAACAAAAAAAACCGACTACGTACAACTTGAACAGACCGAAATGAAACGCCGTTGGTGGATTTCACTTACTTTTCTTGTTCCGCTACTTTACCTTTCAATGGGGCACATGTTCGGGTGGCCATTGCCTGTAACTTTCCTTGGCCACGAAAATGCGCTGACTTTCGCTTTTACCCAGTTTCTGCTGACATTGCCTATTGCATTTACAAATAAAAAATATTTTATTGGCGGCTTTAAAAGTTTATTCCGCGCTGCTCCCAATATGGATTCACTGATTGCCATCGGTGCTTCGGCTGCCATAGTTTATGGCGTATTTTCCATTTTCCGTATCAGTTACGGGTTAGGATATGGCGATATGAATACCGTGATGCAATTTTCGCACGATTTGTATTTCGAATCCGGTGCAACCATCCTTGCACTAATCACATTAGGAAAATATCTCGAAGCCCGGTCAAAAAGACGAACTTCGGATGCGATTTCACGTCTGATTGATTTAGCTCCGAAAACGGCTATAATCATCCGAAACGGAATTGAGGTAGAAGTCCCTGTAGAAGAACTCAACTCAGGGGACGTAATTATTGTCAGAAGTGGGCAAAGTATTCCTGTGGATGGAATTATCCTTTCGGGAAGCGGAAACATCGACGAATCGGCTTTGACAGGTGAAAGCATGCCTGTTTATAAAGAACCCGGGCAATCTGTATTGTCGGCCAGCATCAATAAAACAGGTTATTTTACATTTCGTGCCACAAAAGTTGGTAATGACACCACTCTTTCGCAAATTATACGTTTGGTAGAAGAAGCATCGGCATCCAAAGCACCCATTTCAAAAATGGCCGACCGGATCAGTGCTGTTTTTGTACCTGTGGTGATCGTTATAGCCATTGTTTCAGTAATCATTTGGTTATTATTGGGTTATTCTTTTGATTTTGCATTATCAATAGGCATTGCGGTACTTGTTATTTCATGCCCCTGTGCCTTAGGACTTGCCACTCCTGTTGCCATTATGGTAGGCACAGGTAAGGGCGCCGAATATGGATTATTATTTAAATCGGCCGAGGCGCTCGAAACTACACATAAAATAAATACAGTGGTATTGGATAAAACTGGAACGCTGACCGAAGGAAAACCAAAAATCACTGATATTATTTCGGATAAAGAGTTCACTGAAAACGAATTACTTCAGCTGGCTTATTCGATCGAAAAAGCGTCGGAACATTTACTTGCGGATGCTGTTATATTTGAAGCCGAAAAACGCAATTTACAACTGCTCGAGATCGAAAATTTCAGAACAATTCCCGGCCGTGGTATACTGGCTGATATCAATAACATTCGGTATACAGCCGGTAACATTCAGCTTATGAATGAGAATAATATCTTCAGCAATGACTTTGTGACGATAGCAAATCAGTGGGCAGAAGAAGGAAAAACGCCTTTATTTATAGCTAAAGAACAAATGGCGATAGGTCTGATTGGCGTGGCAGACGTACTGAAAGAAAACAGTAAATCGGTAATATCGCAGCTCAAAGAAATGGGATTGGAAGTGATAATGCTTACAGGCGACAATCGTAAAACAGCTCAATATATCCAACATCTGCTCGGTATTTCTGTCACTATTTCAGAAGTGCTACCACAGGATAAGGAAAAGGAAATTGTACGGTTGCAAAACGAAGGAAAATTAGTGGCAATGGTAGGCGATGGTATAAACGATGCACCGGCATTAATGAGAGCCGATGTAGGAATTGCCATTGGCGCGGGTACCGATATTGCCATCGAATCGGCCAATGTGGTATTGATGCGAAATAACCTGATAGATGTAGTTGCTGCATTTCAATTGAGTAAATCGGTAATTACCAACATTAAACAGAATTTGTTTTGGGCATTTTTTTATAACATTATTGGTATTCCCTTGGCTGCAGGCGTTTTTTATATGTTGTTAGGCTGGAAGCTCAACCCTATGTTCGCAGCAGCTGCCATGAGTTTTAGTTCGGTGACAGTGGTGCTCAATTCGTTACGATTGCTAAAGTTTAAACCGAAATTTAAGCTTAGATAAAAACAGTATAAAAAATAATTCTCAACACAGTATAAAAAATAATTCTCAACAAAAAATAAACACAAAACCATGACAAACAAAACATTAAAAATTTCAGGGATGAGCTGTGGACACTGCTCGGCACGTGTGGAAAAAGTATTGAATAGTATCGATGGCGTTGAAGCCAAAGTTTACCTCGAAACTAATTCAGCAAAATTAGTATTGAACAAGGAAGTTAGCAATGATACGATCATAAAAACGATTGACAATATTGGTTATCAGGTAACTGAAATCACAGAATAGACCATTTTTCATGCGTTCATTTTTATTTTTTAATATTTGTCGCATGGAACTCGCTATAAACATTGTCTTTGGATTAAACTGATATTTTAATGCTCGTTTCATGCCTTAAAACACAAAAATGTCTTAATATTGACTTGAAAATCGCTCCATTCATCTAAAAATATGTTATAAAACACATTTTTCCTACAAATATTTTCGAAAACTCTTGCAAGTGTACCAAATACACCTTATCTTTGCATCGTGATTTTTTCATAGTATTAGATTTAAGGTTAACAAAGATTGGTAGTAAGGCGTTACTACCTTTCGCGTTTTATAGAGGATAGGTTTTTTTTAATTATATAGAAAAGGGATACATGCACTTTTGCCTGTATCCCTTTTTCCTTAAAATAAAGTATTGTTTTATTGCAACGAATTCCAGCCCTGAGCCCGAAGTTCTATTTCCTCTCCTTCGCGACCGACCAAATGAAGTCCTAATTCGGGCTTTGTCATATGTCCCACTATTCCCACTCCATCCATTGTTACTATCTTGTCGTAATCTTCCATTGCCACAGTGAAAAGCAGTTCGTAGTCTTCACCACCATTTAAAGCTGCAGTCACTATATTCATATTCAATTCCTCAGCCATTACCGCTGCCTGATAATTAATCGGTATTTTATCCTCGTAAATCCGGCAACCAACATTACTTTGCGAACAAATATGCATCAATTCCGACGACAAACCGTCCGATATATCCATCATCGAAGTGGGTACGATTCCTTTATCGGCCAAAGCCTTGATAATATCTTTGCGCGCCTCAGGCTTCAGCTGACGTTGCAGGATGTAATCTTTGCCTTCAAAATCAGGTTGAGCCTCGCTATTAGCGGAAAAAACAATTTTTTCGCGTTCCAACAGCTGCAAACCCATATAGGCCGAACCCAAATCGCCCGACACACAAATTAAGTCATTAGCCTTAGCTCCATTGCGATATACAATTTTATCTTTTTGAGCTTCGCCGATGCAAGTGATACTAATAGTAAGACCCGTTAAAGATGCCGAAGTATCACCCCCAATCAAATCCACACCATAGGCTTTGCAAGCCATTTCAATGCCGGCATACAGTTCTTCAAGGTCTTCCACCGAAAACCGCTTGGAAACTCCCAACGATAGCGTTATTTGTTTCGGTTGTCCGTTCATGGCGTAAATATCCGAGAAATTTACAACCGCAGCTTTGTAACCCAAATGCTTTAACGGAACATAAACCAAATCGAAATGAACACCTTCGAGCAAAAGATCGGTAGTTACAAGTATCTGTTTGTCCTTGTAATCAAGGATAGCAGCATCGTCGCCAACTCCCTTGATTGTGGATTCATTTATATTCTTAAATCGTTCGGTCAAATGTTTAATCAAACCAAATTCACCATATTTCGATATTTCTGTTCTTGACATGTAAAGCTCCTATTATCCTCAAAAAAAAGGACTGTTTTTTAATAAATTATTTCTTAACAAAAAGGTATTTTGTCGATGCGCGTTTTATGTCTTCCACCTTCAAAGTCGGTACTGAAGAAAAGGTCAATCATATTCAAAGCCTCTTCTTCGGAAACAAAACGAGCTGGCAACGAAAGAACATTGGCATTGTTATGCTGACGGGCAAGAGCCGCAATTTCGGTATTCCAGCAAAGCGCTGCGCGAATACCCTGATGTTTATTTACGGTCATGCTAATGCCATTTCCACTTCCACAAATGGAAATACCAAAATCAAATTCAGCATTTTCGACAGCTGAAGCCATTGGATGTGCATAATCGGCATAATCACTGCTTTCAGAAGAATACGCTCCAAAATCCTTTAATTTAATAACACCTTGATCATTCAAATGTTTCATCACAGTCTGTTTCAATTCATACCCTGCGTGATCGCTGCATATTGCGATGCTGATTTCATTTATTGGTTTCATAATTGTTTGTATTTTATTTTGTTTCAGGCAAACATTTCAACATCATTTTTAGTAATTACATTGGCTCCGAGAATAATCAAACGCTCCACCACATTTCTAAGTTCACGAATATTCCCTGTCCAGCTGCGCGATTGAAGACATTCTATTGCTTCGGCAGTAAACTTTTTTGTCTGAACGCCTTGTTCCCCGCATATTAATTCCGAGAAATGATTCACAAGCAAAGGAATATCCTCTTTGCGTTCGTCGAGCATTGGAACATGAATTGGGATTACATTCAGCCGGTGAAATAAATCTTCTCTGAAATTTCCTTCTGAAATTTCTTTTTTCAAATCTTTGTTGGTAGCTGCAAGCACTCGCACATTCACCTTGATATTCTTGTCGCTCCCAACGCGCGTAAGTTCGCTTTCCTGAAGCACACGCAACACTTTTGTTTGAGCCGATAAACTCATATCTCCAATTTCATCCAAAAAAATAGTGCCGCCATCGGCTTGTTCGAATTTACCGATTCTTTGCTTAATGGCCGATGTAAAAGCTCCTTTTTCGTGACCAAATAATTCGCTTTCAATCAATTCGGATGGAATAGCTGCACAATTCACTTCCACAAAAGCTGCCGATGCTCTTGGGCTGTTTTCGAACAGCAAGCGCGCAACTACTTCTTTTCCTGTACCATTGGCACCGGTGATAAGCACACGCGCATCGGTAGGTGCAACACGTTCAATCATCATCCGCACCTTTTCGATGGCCTCCGATGTACCTATCATTTGATGGCGTTTGGCAACTTTCTTTTTTAGTATCTTTGTTTCGGTTACAAGATTGTTTTTATCAAGCGCGTTCCGAACAGTTATAAGTAAGCGATTCAGATCAATCGGCTTTTCGATAAAATCAAACGCTCCCTTTTTAATACATTCAACTGCTGTTTCTATGTTTCCATGTCCCGAAATCATTACGATTGGAGCCTCAATTTCCTGTTCTTTTAACGCAGTAAGCAACTCTATACCATCCATTTCCGGCATTTTTATATCCGAGAAAATAACATCGAAAGAAGTACTCTGAGCAGCTTCTAGTCCTATTTTACCATTTTCGGCCAACACGATCTGATGCTTTTCAAATTCCAAAATGTCCTTCAGCGTATTTCGTATGCTTCGTTCATCGTCGATAATCAGTATTTTTGCCATATTAATGCTTTAAAATTTAAGAGTGGAACGAGAGTTTGTTTTCGTAAAAATGAATCTTTCGTACGTAGTGAATTTTACAAATCAAAACCAATATCTGCTCTAAAGTATTTCTTGTCGTAATTTATTTTGTTTGCATTTTTAAAGGACTGTGCCAGTGCTTCCTCTTTTGAATTTCCGTACGAGCTTACTGCAAGCACACGCCCACCGTTGGTTACTATCTTCCCATCCACGGCTGCTGTTCCTGCATGAAAAGCGATACTTCCTTCAACGCCATCCAATCCATTGATTGTTTTTCCTTTTTCATACGCTTCGGGATAACCTCCCGATACTAACATAACGGTTACTGCTGTTCGTTCATCAAATTCAACTGTTTTTTCATCTAAATTACCTTCAGCAACTCCTTCGAGTAAATCGACAAAATCCGATTTCAGACGCAACATTACCACTTCGGTTTCAGGATCACCCATACGTGCATTATATTCAATTGTATAAGGTTCGTTATTTACTTTTATCAACCCAAAGAAAATGAAACCTTTATAGTTTACTCCTTCTGCATAAAGTCCTTCTACCGTAGGACGGATGATGCGATCTTCTACTTTCTGCATAAACACTGCATCTGCAAACGGAACAGGCGAAACAGCACCCATACCACCGGTATTCAAGCCTTTATCGCCTTCACCTATGCGTTTGTAATCTTTGGCTTCGGGTAAAATTTTGTAGTTACGACCATCGGTAATTACAAAAACAGAACATTCGATTCCGGACAGAAACTCTTCGATCACTACCATTTTACTCGCATCGCCAAATTTGCCACTCAGCATAGCTTTCAGCTCTTGAATCGTTTCGTCAAGGTCGTTCAAAATCAATACACCTTTTCCGGCTGCCAATCCATCGGCTTTCAGCACATAAGGCGCCTGTAGAGTTTTAAGAAACATTACTCCTTCTTCAATATTTTCGGCAGTTACGCTAAAATAGCCTGCTGTAGGAATATTATGCCGAAACATGAATTTTTTTGAGAAATCTTTACTTCCTTCGAGTTGAGCGCCAAATTTATCAGGCCCCACAACAGGAATATGTTTCAATTCCGGATCAGCTAAGAAGAAGTCGACAATGCCTTTGACAAGTGGATCTTCAGGACCAACAAGCACTAAATTAATATCGTTTTCGATCACTGCCTTTTTAAGCGCAGGAAAATTGTCGGCCGCAATAGCCAGATTTGTTCCGAGGGTGGCTGTACCAGGGTTACCGGGAGCAATAAAAAGTTTGTTTAATTTTGGACTTTGTACCATTTTCCATGCGAGTGCATGTTCACGTCCACCTGAACCCAGAAGTAGTATATTCATTGATTTGGAAGGATTTGATTTATACTGCAAAAGTAGCTTTTTTTTGCGTTTCCACAAAATAAAAAAGCCATCCGAATTGCTCCGAACAGCCTTGAAGATATATTGAGTTGTAATTGTATACCTGCCCTCTATAAAACGCGAAAGGTAGTAACGCCTTACTACCAATCTTTGTTAACCTTAAATCTAATACTATGAAAAAATCACGGTGCAAAGATAAGGTGTATTTGGTACACTTGCAAGAATTTTCGAAAATATTTGTGCGAAAAATGTGTTTTATAACATATTTTTGAATTTCACTACCCAATCCACTGCAATAATTAACACATATGGATCATTTTCGGATTTCACCGGGATTGACATTGAACAAAACAACACTTCCGGGATTCTTAAAACTTACCCCAATAGCACCATCATTAATAAAAACATTACAAATTGATAAAACGCAAAACCTACTTATTCCCCTTTCGAAGAAGCTGAAGTACTGAAGCGGCTCGCTTTTTTGTTGATTATAAGAGTAGAAGGAACATTAGACAGTTCTTTGTTCTCAGATTCGGAAAGATAATTCCAGGTCGGATAACTTATCAAAAGGAAGCTAAACCTTGAAATTATACTTGCATTATTCTTCGAGCTTTTTATTATTTTCACCGAATTCGGGAAATTATATTGAAGTTCATCAACCGCATTTTTCATTGAATCGCTGCTATGAATAGTATTGTTCGTATCCATAATAAAAATACTCACCTCATTGTTATTACGCATCAACCTACGGGCATAACGAAGCAGAAAAACATCCTCAGCACTATGCAAAATAATCATTGTAGTTGTTATTTTAGTGAAACCGCGGTTCACAAATACACCCACACTACAATGACTGTTTTCAATAAAATATCGCGTTTTATCCTTAATCAACGTTCCGGGATAAAAAATCGCCTGTGTTTGCGTCACCCGATTCATGAACCTATTGAGCCACTTCACCCTGCTAAACAATGAACTTTCTTTAAAAAAGGGGATTCCCGAAAGCGAAATTCCCGCGCCAACAAGCAAAAAGTCGTAATTGTTGTAATTCACAGTTCGCACAATGCCGGCTTCAATATTGTCGGTGATCTTGTATTCTGTTTCAATAGGAATTTGCAATTTGTCTGCCTCCTCGCGAATCAGCCGAAAGCTTTCCACCGAATACTGGTCGCCATGAAGCGGATTAATGTCGGTGCCTTGAGTAATGTGCAATACGTTTACATGCAAGCTGTTTTTTGTCCCATCGAGTACGGTTTTTGCCACATTAAGCAGTGTCTTTCCATTTTCAGGATTGCCTAAAGCGATAATGGCTTTAAAAATACCCAAAGCCTGTTGTCGGTTGTATTCCTCTTCGATATTTTTCTCGGGGAAAATTTTATTGATCAACGAAAGTACAGGAGTTGTCATAAAAGTAGTTACCAATGCCATAATCACCAACATCACAAAAATTGGCGGTGGAAGAATGCCCATTTCGTAACCGATATTTAACACAATAAGCTCCATCAATCCTCTTGTATTCATCAGCACGCCTATTGAAAGACTGTCTTTCCATGTTTCACCCAGTATTTTTGCCGAAAAGGCGCCACCTACAAATTTACCTACAATCGCCACCAAAATAAAAACACCACAGATCGTCCACAAATAGGGAGTATTCAGGAGTCCTATTTCGGTACGCAAGCCCGTGTAAACAAAAAACAACGGAAGGAGCAATGTAA
>Ga0209373_10003693_pt1 | contig 13913 bp, 11 predicted proteins | sample Higcelweek5metaG_FD_187173 | JGI IMG/M metagenome (GOLD analysis project Ga0209373, IMG submission 187173) | Freshwater pond sediment microbial communities from the University of Edinburgh, under environmental carbon perturbations - High... | ecosystem: Environmental > Aquatic > Freshwater >...
TCATCGTGGCCCCGGAGCACCGCGGCAAGTCCCTGGGCATCCAAATCTGGAACGCTGGCCTGGAGCGCCTGGCCGGGCGGGTCATCGGCCTGGACAGCGTGCTGGCCCAGGAGGCCACCTACCAGAAAACAGGTTTCGCTTTGGCCTGGCGCAACGCCCGCTGCATGGGCAAGACCGGGCCTGTCGGCTCGGCTGGTCCGCTGCCGCCGGAGGTTGTGGATCTTGCCTCGCTGCCGTTTGAACTGGTGGAAGCCTATGACCGGCCGCTGTTTGCCTGCGGGCGCAAGGCGTTTCTGCGCTGCTGGGTCGCCATGCCGCAAAGCAGGGCGCTTGGCGTGGTGCGCGGCGGGCGGCTTGCGGGCTATGGCGTCATCCGCCGGTGCGGCGTTGGCCATAAGATCGGCCCGCTCTTCGCCGACGGCCCGCACGAGGCGGAGGAGCTGTTCCAGGCATTGGTGGCGGGCCTTGATCCCGGCGAGACCTTCTTCCTCGACACCCCGGCTGCCAACCCCGAGGCCGTGGCCCTGGCCGGGCGGCACAAGCTTGAGACCGTGTTCGAGACCGCGCGCATGTACAAGGGCCCGGCTCCGGCCATGCCCATGGGGCGCGTGTTCGGCATCACCAGTTTTGAGCTTGGCTGATGCAATCGTTGTGATCTGACACTGCCGCCGTGCCCGGAAGGGCGGGGGGGGCTGGCCGTGGAACTGGCCGGAGGCGGGCCTCAGCTTTGCGTCGGCGCTTGCTGCCGGCTCGTCAGAAAGCGGTCCAGCTGGTTGGCGAAGGCGTTGCGGTCGGCCAGGCTCAGCGGGGCCGGGCCGCCCGTCACGACGCCGGTGCTGCGCAGCTCGTCGAGCATGTTGCGCATGGTCAGCTTGGGCCCGATGTTCTCCGGCGTGTAGAGCTCGCCGCGGGGATTGAGCCCCGTGCCGCCGCGCTCCACAACCTTCGCCGCCAGGGGAATATCCGCGGTGATGACCAGATCCCCGGGCTGCACCAGCGCGGCGATGGTTTCGTCCACCACGTCGAAGCCCTGCCCCACGCGCATGGTGGCCAGATAGGGCGAGACGGGCACGGACAAGGATTTGTTGGCCACAAGCGTTGTTTCCAGCTTGAGCCGCATGGCCGCACGCAGGAGAATGTCCTTGATCGCGGTGGGGCAGGCGTCCGCATCAACCCAGATGTGCATGGTGGCTCCAGGACAAGGCCGCAGGTTGCGGCCGGGTTTCGCCGTGTGGGGCATGTGGCGGTGTGTGGGCGGCGGGCAGCAGGGGCGCTTGGAGACCCGAGGTCATTGAGAAAAGTGGCGGAAGCGGTGAGATTCGAACTCACGGTGGGCTCACACCCACGTCGGTTTTCAAGACCGATCCATTAAACCGCTCTGGCACGCTTCCATAGTCCGCCCCGAAAGAAGAGGGGGCTGCATCCAAAAATCACGCGGGTTCTTCAGCACGGCAAGGCCGCTGAATCAAGCCGTATTCCATGGCAATGGCCTGCGCGCCGCCCAGCCAGGTGCGCGCTCTGCACCGCACAAAAATCTCCGCCAGCCAAGCGCCCTGCATGGCGCTCTCCTAGGTGCCAAAAGCACACGGCCAAGTCAATGCAAACTACGGCGCGCAAAGCCCTGCAAACACAACGCGGCGCTTGCCAATTGCTGCGAATTTTGCTGAAATGAAAATGTGGTAAAGATGTTGGTAAAGCGGGCCGATGAGCAGGAGCATGCGGATTTTCTTCCGCAGAAGTCCACCTTGTTAAGGAGCGCATGATGAAATCCCAGACGCAGATTGCCCCGGCCGCGGGGATGTGGGCCATCGGAGCGGTTGGAGCGGTGCTTGTCCTCGTCGCCTACTTCACGGCCAATCTTTACGCCACCCTCGGGCTTGTCGGCATATGCCTCGCGCTGACAGCCTATGTCGCCTCGACTCAGGGGCGGGGCATGGACAAGTTCAAGGCCGGGCTGGAGAAAATGCTGGCGCGCAAACGCGATTTCCTGTTCGACGAGGTGAAAGGCTGGCGCGAATTGGGGGAGATTCCCTCCCTCGCCGCCGACCTGGTCGAGTTCAACCTGCAGCGGCGTGAATTTTACCGGGGCGCGGTGCAGGGCGTGGGCACGCCGTATATGCTCACGGATGTCAAAAGCGCGGTCACGCACATCAGCCCATCCATGCTGGCAATGACCCAGCGCGGCGCCGAAAACGTCATCGGCAAAACCGTTTCCGAGGTGTTCTACGGCCATAGCGGCGAGTCCATCACCTCGAAAATCATGGCCGAGAAGAGCAGCCTGGAGAAGGAAATCGAGCTGAAGCTTTGGAACGGCAACGTCCTTGATGTCGTCGCCAGCGTCAACTGCATCAAGGATGGCAATGGCGTGGTGCTCGGCTCGGTCGTCTGCCTCACGGACATAGCCAAAATCAAGCAGCAGCAGATTGAAATGGCCGCCCAGGCGCAACGGCTGTCCTTGGTGGGCAACTCCATAAACGACCTGGCCCAGCGCGTGGCCAGCGCGTCCGAGGAGCTTTCCGCCAGCGCCGACGAGCAGGCGCGCGGCGCCAACCGCCAAAAGGGCCAGACCGAATCCGTTTCGACCGCCATGGAGCAGATGACCTCCACCGTGCTTGAGGTGGCGCAGAACGCCACCCAGTCCTCCGAGGCCGCCGCCACGGCCAGCAAGGCCGCCAACGACGGCGTCAAGCTCGTGCGCGAGAGCGTCACCGGCATCAACCAGGTGGCCGAGAGCTCCCGCAAGCTGGCCCAGGTTCTGGGGCAGCTGGACTCCCAGGCTGCGGAGATCGACCGCATCATCAATGTCATCAACGACATAGCCGACCAGACCAACCTGCTGGCCCTGAACGCCGCCATTGAGGCCGCCCGCGCGGGCGACGCCGGTCGCGGCTTTGCCGTCGTGGCCGACGAAGTGCGCAAACTTGCGGAAAAGACCATGACCGCCACCAAGGAAGTGGAGAACTCCATCCGCGAGATCCAGGAACGCAGCCAGCACGCCGTCGTCACCATGCGCGAGACCGAGAAGCAGGTGGAGGTGAGCACCGAACTTTCCAACCGCACCGGAAAATCCCTTGAGGAAATCCTGCAACGCATCGACGACGTTTCGGCGCGTGTGGCCCAAATTGCCACCGCCGCAGAGGAACAGTCATCCGCCGCGGAGGAGATCAACAAGAATATCGAGGATATCGCCGGCATCGCCAAAGAGGCGGAAGAAGGCGCGGAGCAGTCCGCCTCCGCCACGCGGGAACTGGCCGAGCTTGCCCAGAACCTGTTGCAGCTTTCCATGAGCTTCAGCGCGGAGAAAAGCGATGCCAGCAAGCTGCGCGCCTCGCAGGGGCAGATGAAGGGCATCCTGCCGAAGATCATGTATGAATTCATTCAGGTGAAGTACGGCAAGTCTGTCATGGACAAGGTTGCCGCGGCGCTGGGAAACCCGAAGTTCCTGCCCGTGGAAAGCTACCCGGACCAGGTGCTCAAGCAGATGGCCGAGGCTGTGGCCGAGCTTGCCCGCAAGAGCGTGCGCGAGGTTTTCCTGGATTTGGGCCGCCACACCATAGGGCAGTTCCACAAACTCTATCGCCCCTACTTCAAGGCCAAGACCCTGAAGGAGTTTTTGCTGACCATGAACCAGACCCATGCGGAGCTGACCAAGACCCTGCCGGGCATTGTGCCGCCGCGCTTCAGCTATGAAGACCGCGGCAACAAGCTCACCATGATCTACAAGTCCAGGCGCGGCTATCATGATTATTTCGAAGGCATTCTGCGCGGCGCCGCGGAATTCTACAAGACCCCGGTGGACATCAGCGTGCAGACCCAGGACGCCGAAACCGCCCGGGCCGAAGTCATCTTCAAGTAGCGCCGCCCGTAACCGGAACAAAAGCCCCCGGCTCTGCACTGCGCAGGGCCGGGGGCTTTTTTGTGGTTTGGCGGGGGGTGATTATCCGCGCTGGGCGCGCTTGCGCTTCAGCTTATACCAGACATACCAGCCGATGGTGAGCACCAGCATGCCGATGATGAGACCGTCGAAATGGTGGCGGTAGGTCTGCACCACGCTCCAGTTTTCGCGCAGCTTGAAGCCGCAGGCGAGCAGAAAGCCGTTCCACAGGGTGGCGCCCGTTGTGGTGGCGATGACGAAAGGCCAGAAGCGCATCTTGCCGATGCCTGCCGGTATGGACACCAGGTGCCGCACAACGGGGATGAACCGGCTGGCGAAAAGCGTCCACGAGCTGCCGCGACGCTGGAAGAAGCGCTCGGTCATCTCCAGGTCATGCACATCAAGCAGCAGGTAACGCCCCACCTTGAGCACAAATGGGCGGCCGCCGTAATAGCCCATGAGATAGGACACGAGCGAACCCATGAGCGAGCCCGCGCTGGTGGCGAGAATGGCCTGCGCCAGGCCCCATTTGCCGTCGGCCACCAGAAAGCCCACAAAGGGCATCACGGCCTCGCTGGGCACGGGGGCGATCATGCTTTCAAGGGCCATGAGCAGGGCGGCTCCGGCATAGCCGGTGGTCTCCAGCACCTGGATGGCGAAGTGTGAGATGGCTTCGGTGAGCAAGGATGGTCCTCCGTGTGAACGTGTTGCTGGGCTGTATCCTGGGTTGCGTTTCAGGGCAAGAGGGGGCAGCCCATTGCGAACCCGAGGGCCTGGCCCGCTCCAGCTGCTGCGGGTTCGTTCCTGAGCGTGATCCAGTAGATGTTTTGGGCCTCGTGCAGGTCCGGAACAACATCCACCGCGGCTGCGCGCTCCATGATGCGCCGCACATCGTCAAGGTGCGCGGCGTTCTGGCCAAGCCGCTGCACCAGCGCCCGGCCGACGCGCAGGGTCAAGAGCGTGCGGTCCGGATGCCCGCGCCCGCGCTCGGCCAGGAAGTCCAGCAGGTCGCGGCAGGCGGAGACCTCGCCCATGATCCACTGCCAGCACAAGGCGGCCCAGAGGCGGTCCCAGCGTTCCGCGCCGGTCTGTGTGGTCTGGGCCTCGCGGTAGGGCAAAAACAGGTGGACGCCCAGGTGTGTTTCCGCGACCTGCCGTTCCCAAAGCTCGTCCTCCACGCGGCGCACCCACGCCAGGGCCAGGGCCTGGCGCTTGCCCCAGGGAACGTACGAGGCCGGGACGCATTTGTTGCCCGCCTCGCCCACGCGGATGCACCCGGAGAGGGGGTCGCCCGCGCGGGGCAGTTCCCAGGCCCAGGTGCTGTCGTCGCTGCCGCTTTCCCGTGCCCAGTGGATGCGGGCATGCCCCGCGCGATGGCCGAGCGCAGTGCCCCCGCCGTTTTGCTCCACGGCGATGGTCACGGAGAGTCCCGGCCAGGAGACCTCGGCCTCGGCGCCGGGAGCGGGCAGGCGGCCCTCGGCCCAAAGCCGTATGAGCGCCTGGGCCAGGATCGTCTCCACGCTTTCGCGGCGGGGGCGCACCTCGTGGTTCCACAGGTCGTGCCCGCTGCCGAGCGCGGGGTCGTTGCTGGCTGCCTGCCCGATGTGCGAGAGCAGCAGCGGCTCCAAATCCTCCAGCCCGGTGCGCGCGCCCAACTGCATGGCGCGCAGGGCGAAGGTCAGCGCGTTCAGCGGCTCAATGCGCCCCAGGTCATCGAAAAACCAGGCGCAACTGGCAAAGGACGAGAGCGCCCACTTCTGCATGGTCAAGAGCTTCCAGGCCGTGTGCGTGCGCTCTTGGGCAAGGCCGGGCAAAAGGTGCGCGGCGGCGAATTCGCTTTCGGAGTCCAGGCCGGAGAGCACGCGGCCGTAATGAATCAACGCCGCCTCCGGGTCCTTGAAGAGCGTGGCGCCCAGGGTTTGGTAATGCGTGTCGATGCGCTGCTTGACCGCGGTGAGGCCCTCGCGCAGGGGGCCGCGCCAGCGTTGGTTCCAGCCGGGGCGGTGCTCGGCGCAGCAGCCGCAGTCCGCGCGCCAGCGCTCCACGCCGTGCACGCAGCTCCAGGAGCTGCTCTCGTGGATGCGGGCGCGGCGCTTGGGCGGGTTATCGGCCAGATAGGCGGCGTAGTTGGTGAGGGCCACGCCGGATGCCCCGGCGCGCGCCTGCGAAAGCGCGAAGGCCAGGGCCATTTCGCCGAACTTGAAGTGGTGGCCGTAGGTCTCGCCATCGGTTGCCAGGGCGAGCAGCCCTTTGCCGGCGCTGAAGGAAAGCCGCCCCCAGAAGTTGTCGCCATGGCGCAGGAGCCCCTCGAAGGCCACGGCCTGCGAGAGTGGCCCGTTGTAGAAATAGACTGCGATGCTGCGGCCTTCCGGCAGCTCGACAAGATAGGGCTCGCTGATGTCCAGGCCCTCTTCGGCTACGGGCGTCCAGTTGTCCCGGTCCACGTCGGCCACCTCGCGCGCCTGGCGCGGCGCAAGGATGGTGAAGCGCACGCCCGCCTGGGCCAGCAGGTCCAGGGTGCGGGTGTCCACCGCGGCCTCGGAGAGCCACAGTCCTTCGGCCGGGCGGTCAAAGCGCGCCTCGAAGTCGGCCAGGGCCCAGGCTATCTCCGCGCGCTTCTCCAGGTCTGTTGCCAGCGGCATGATGACGTGGTGGTAGATCTGCGCGATGGCGTTGCCGTGGCCCAGGCGCTCGCGGCTTTTGCGGTCGCCGTCGAGCACGCGGGCGTAAACGTCCGGGGCCTGGTGCTCCATCCAGGTGAGCAGCGTCGGCCCGAAGTTGAAGCTCATGTACTCGTAGCAGTTCATTATCTCGATGATGCGGCCCTGTCCGTCCAGCCGCCTGGCCCAGGCCAGCGGGGCGTAGCTCTCCTGGCAGATGCGCTGGTTCCAGTGGGTTGCCGGGGCGGCGCTGCCCTCCGGGAAGATGATGTCCATCCAGGGGTCTTCCCTGGGCGGTTGATAGAAATGCCCGTGGATGCAGAGTTGCTTTCCGGTCATGGATTCTCCCGATCTGAAGGATGCCGACCTTTTCTTCCTATCCTGCGGGGCGGCGCTGGGCAAGGGGGCGGGTTTCGCATCGACAAATGCCGTGGGCGCGGCTAAGCTTGCGGCAGCGCCGCCTCTGCCTGCGTTGCGGCGCTGGCAAAAGCGTGTGGTGACGTGGAGATATGCACAGCATGTGCCTTGCGCCGCGCGGACGTTCCCTGCCGTGGGCTTCGACTGGCGCCCCCGCCGGGAAGTGGGTTCGCGCATCTGGAGAGCTGTGGTGGAACGGCTGAAATTATATTTCTATCGCGAGGGGCGCGACTACGAGTACCCGCCGGACGTGCGCGCGGAGTACGGCAATCCCTGGGCCCCGCCCCTGTTCCGGCGCGACCCCGCCGACGCAGCCCGGCCCGACGGGTACGACGAGGTCCGCACCCCGGACGAGGCCGACTTCATCGTCTACCCCAACAAACTCGATCCCATCACCGTGCACCGGCGCGCGGCGTTCACCAGGGCGCACCTGGCCGCGCTGCCCCATTTCGCCCGGCTGGAGCACAAGCACCTGTTCTTCAACTTCCACGACCTGGGCCAGCCCCTGTGCACCACGGCCTGCATCATCACCGACGACCCGGCATGCTCCAACGTCGATGACCCATACGTTTACACCTGCCCGCACTTTCCCATGGCCCACGTGCTGCGCGCCAGCCCGGACTTCGAGTTTTCGCGCGTACGCTTCGACGTGAGCTTCGTGGGCACCATCTCCGATCCCCTGCGCATCGATCTGCTGGACAGCATTCAGCAGGAGCGCGCCCTGCGCTTTTACTTGAGCGCGCCCCAAAGCGAGGACTGCGACCGCAGCACTTCGTACCTGCACATGGCGGACGAGCGGCGCAAGCGCGCCCTGGAGCGCCTTTACGTGGGCGTCATGCGCCGGTCGTGGGCCACCTTATGCCCGCGGGGGCGCGGTTCCTCCAGCATCCGCTTCTACGAGACCCTGTGCATGGGGCGGCTGGCCGTGCATGTTTCGGACGAGTACGTGCTGCCCCTGGCGGACCGCATCGACTACGAGGCTTTCACCCTCTTCATCCCCGAGGCCGAGGCGGGCAATGCGGGCGCGTTGGTCCGCCGCTGGCTTGAGGGCATGGACGCCGCCGAGCGCGAGGACCGCTGCCGCAAGGCGCGCCGCGCCTGGGAAGAGCACCTTGCGCCGCAGTACGCCCAGGACATCGTGCTGGACATTCTGCACCGGCACAAGGCCCGCACGACCGAGAAGCCAACGCCCTGCATCACCTTTGCGCCCGGAGCCCTGCTGGCCGAGGCCGAGCGCCGGGAGTATCCGCCGGAGCACTTCGCCAATTTCGCCCTGGACGACGGCCGGAGCTGGTTCGCCGGGGGCATGGTGGTGCTGCCGGGCCCGGTGAGGGGCACCCTGGCGGTGAACGGCGTGGCTGGCGAGCTATCGCGCCCGCTGCTGAATTATCTGTATTCCCTGGGGCGCACCGTGCCGGCCAATGGCTGCCTGGTGGAACTGGGCAGCGCCATGGGCCTCGGGTCCATCCTCTTCGCCAATGCGCTTTTGTCCCGCCGCAACCTGAACGCGCGGGTGTTCTGCGTGGACCAATGGCTGCAACAGCCCGATGTCCAACTCCTTGCCGACGGCGAACCGCCCCCGGCGGACGCGCTGGAGGCGTTCTTGCTCAATGCCCGGCGCGCCGGTGTGGAGTTTTTGCTGCACCCTCTGCGCATGGCCGCCGCCCGGGCCGCCGCGTTGTTCCGCAACGATGCCGTGGACCTGCTGTTTTTGCAGCGGGAGCCTTGCCGCGAGGCCGGCCTGCCGGACCTTGGAAGCTGGTATGCGCGGGTGCGGCCCGGCGGGCGCATAGAGGGCGCGGCGGCGGCAGACGGGGCCGCGTGCGCGGCGGCGCGGAATTTCGCCCGGTCCGCAGGCGCGGGATTCGAGGCCGACGGGGAGCTGGGGATCTTCAGAATCCGCAAGCCCGGCCCGGCGTTCTAGTCGAGGGTCTTGTGGTAGCGCAGCATGCCGATGCCGATGACCACGCAGAAGAACACCGCAATGGGCCAGACGTGAGTGAGCGATTCCGCAATGCCCGAGCCCTTGAGCAGCACCCCGCGCACAAAGCGCAGATAGTGCGTCAGCGGCAGCGCGGAGCCCACCACCTGCGCCCAGTCCGGCATGCCCCGGAACGGGAACATGAAGCCCGAGAGCAAAAGCGAGGGCAAAAAGAAGAACACCGACATCTGCACGGCCTGCAACTGGTTCTTGGCCACGGTGGAGAGCGTCACCCCGACGCTTAGGTTCGCGGCGATGAACAGCAGCGACAGCACAAACACCATGAGCAGGTTGCCGCGCAGGGGCACGTCGAACAGAAACTTCGCCGCCAGGATGATGAGGATCATCTGGATGTAGCCCACCAGAATGTACGGCACGATCTTGCCCAGCATGACTTCCAGCGGCTTCACCGGGGTGGAGAGCAGGTTCTCCATGGTGCCGCGCTCCCGCTCGCGGGTGATGGCCAGCGAGGTGATCATGGTCAGCGTCATGGTCAGAATGACGCCCATGAGCCCGGGCACGATGTTGTACTGGGTCACGGCCTCGGGGTTGTACTCCGCGTGGACGCGCAGGGTCACGGGCAGGTCCGTCGCGGTGAGGCCGGCGGACGGGCCGGGCAGGTCGCGGGCCATGGCCCTGTTCACTATCTCGCGCAGGGCCGAGAGCGCGCCGCTGGTGGCGGCCGGGTCCGTGGCGTCGGCCTCCAGCAGCAGCACCGGGGTTTCGCCGCGCAGAAGCTTGCGCGAGAAGTCCTCCGGTATGGTGAGCACGAACTGCGCCGTGCCCTCGCGCAGGGCGGTGGCGGCCTCCTCCCGGCTGGAGAGCTGCGCGGTGACATCGAAATAGGTGCTGGTCTGCATGCCCGCCACAATGCCGCGCGCGTAGGGCGAGTTGTCGGCGGCGAGCACGGCCGTGGGCAGGTGGCGCGGGTCGGAGTTGATGGCGTAGCCGAAGAGGATGAGCTGCATGAGCGGGATGCCGACCATCATGGCGAAGGTGACCCGGTCGCGGCGCATCTGGATGAATTCCTTGTACACCACGGCGGCGAAGCGCTGGAAGGTGAAGCCCGCGTCAAAGGTCATTTGCGCTGCGCCTCCCGCATCAGGTGGATGAACACTTCCTCCAGGCTGGTGTCCATGCGCCGCCACTGAAGCCTTTCATCAGCCTGATAGGGCGCCAGCGCATTGATGAGCGCGGCTTCGTCTTTGCCGCTGACGTGCAGCGTGTTGCCGAAGGCCACCACCTGCTCCACGCCGGGCAGGGGCCGCAAGCGTTCGGAGAGGGCGTGCATGTCCGGGCCGGAGACGCTCACGGTAGTGAGCCCGCAGTTGCGCACCAGCCCTTCCACCGTGTCCTGGGCCAGCAGGTCGCCGTAGGCTATGTAGGCCAGGCGGTGGCAGCGCTCGGCCTCGTCCATGTAGTGGGTGCTGATGAGCGCGGTGACGCCCTCTGCCGCCAGCTTGTGCACCGCGTCCCAGAAATCGCGCCGTGCGCTGGGGTCCACGCCCGCCGTGGGCTCGTCCAGAAGCAGCAACTGCGGCGAGTGCAGGGTGCTGGCGGTTAAAGCCAGGCGCTGCTTCCACCCGCCGGAGAGGCTGCCCGCCAGATGTTTTTCGAACTGCCCCAGGCCCATGCGTTCCAGGGTCTCGTCCACCAGGCGCACGCGGTCGGGCAGGCCGTAAAGCCGGGCCATGAAGTCGAGGTTCTCGCGCACGGTGAGGTCTTCATACAGGCTGAAGCGCTGGGACATGTAGCCCACCTTGGGCTTGATGCTGTCGGCCTGGGTGAAGATGTCATAGCCCAGGCAGGTGCCCTGGCCCGCATCGGCGCGCAAAAGGCCGCACAACATGCGGATGAAGGTGGTTTTGCCGGAGCCGTTCGGCCCCAGAAAGCCGAAGATTTCGCCCTTGCGCACGCGCATGGACAGGGCGTTGACCACGACCTTTGGGCCGAAGCTTTTGCTCAGCCCCTGCACGTCGATGACGTATTCGCCCGGCGGGGCGTCCTGAATGGCCGTAGTGTTTTTGTCTGGCGCGGCGTTCATGCCGGGCCTACTTGCCCGTGCCCGGCTCAAGCAGCACGTCCACAGGCTGGCCGGGGTGCAGGGCTGGCGCGTTTTCCGGCGCGGGCAGGGCCTCCACCAGAAACACAAGCTTGGCGCGGCTCTGGCTGGAAAAGAGAATGGGCGGCGTGTATTCGGCCTGCGGCGAAATGTAGCTGATGCGCACGGGCACAAGCCCCGCCACCTTGTCCACGCGCACCTGCGCCGACTGCCCAAGGGCCAGGCGCCCCACGGACTGCTCCGGCACGTAGAAGCGCACCTTGATGTTGGCCGCAGGCAAGAGCACCGCCACGGGCTTGCCCGCGGGCACCCACTCGCCCTGGCTGAAGAGCGTGTCGAAAACGAGGGCTGTGTGCGGGGCGTTCTGTGTCTTCTGGCTCAGGGTCCAGGCGGCCTGCTCCACGCGTGCCTTGGCGGCCTCCACCTCGGCCTGGGCGGCGCTGATCTCGTCGGTGCGTGAGCCAAGCTTCGCCGTGGACAACGTGGCCGACATCTCGCGCACCTGCTGCACCTTGAGCTCATACTCGGCGCGGGCCTTGTCCATTTCCTCGGCCGAGATGGTGCGCTCGGCGAAGAGCGTCTTGCGGCGTTTGTACTCGGTTTCGGCAAGGCGCATGCCGGTGTCGGCCTGGCCCAGGCGCGCGCTCAGAGTGGCAAGTTCCGTGGGGCGCTGGCCTTTCATGGTGTTGGCGAGCTTGTCCATGGACTGCTTCAGGGTGTGGGTGGCCACGGCCAGGGCGGCGCGTTCGTAGTCCTGCTCCAGAATGAACAGCGGCGCGCCCGCGGCGACCTGCTGGCCCCGGCGCACCCGCAGCTCGGAAAGCGCCCCGGCCACTGGCGCGGCCACATGCACGTACTCCGCCTCGACATAGCCTTGGAACACCTCTGCGCCGCGGCCTGCGAATTGCCGGAAAACCAGCAACCCGGCGCCTGCCGCCGCAAGCACGAGCAGCACCAGCAGGACGCGTGCCGGAATGCGGGCCGCCAGGCGGCGTATGGGGTTTGTGCTTGGCTGCATGCGAATCCTTTATGAAGAAACGCGGGGCATGTCAAACAAATGTTTCAAGCGAATGCTTGAAGCGCAACTAAACTCTTAACATCTCAACAAGTTCGCGCACATGGACGGGAAGTTCGTCGAATCGGCGCAGACAGAGCAGAATGTCGCGTTTGGCCCAGGCGTCGGTGATGCGCACGGTGCGCAGGTCCATGGTCTGCTTGCAGCGTTCGGCAGCGCTGTCGGGCATGATGGCCACGCCGACGTTGTTTTCCACCATGCCGCCAACTGCCATAAACCCGCGCAGGTGCACACGGAAATTCATCACCTTGCCCAGGCGCGCCGCATGGCCTTCCAGATAGCGCTGGAGCGGGCTGTCCTCGGCCAGCCCCACGAACTCGTGGTCCAGCGCCTCGCTGAAGGAAACGCTCTTGCGCCCTGCCAGCGGGTGCCGGGGCGAAACCGTGAGCACAAAGGTGAGCGTGCGGAAGGGAAAGGTCTGCAACTCGCCGAAGTCCGAGCCCGTGGCCATGACGCCGAGGTCGGCCTTGCCGTCCACCACGTCCTGCACGATCTCGCTGGAGAGCTGCTCACGTATGTCGATGCTCACGTTGGGGTGGTCGGTCAGGTAGGCGGACAAGAGGTCAGGCAGAAACTCCGACAGGCTGGCGGTGTTGCACAAGAGGCGTATGTGCCCCTTGAGGCCCTTGGCGTATTCGCTCAGGTCGCCCAGCATCCGGTCCCATTGGGCCAGCACGATGCGGGCGTGGTGCACCAGCGCCCGGCCCGCCTGCGTGGGGGTGACCCCCCTGCGGCCGCGCACCAGCAGCGAAACCTCCAGCAGATCCTCCATGCTGCGGATGCGTGCGCTGGCCGAGGCGAGCGCCAGGTGGGACAGTTCGGCACCGCCGGTGATGCTGCCGCTTTCCACCACATGCAGAAACAGCCGCAGGTCGGTGAGATCAAACGACATCGCGTATTCCTCTATTGCTGATTTTTGGGAAAAAGACTTTAGCCTTCGTCAATGGCGAAGGCATACTCAAAATATTCCGCATTTACAACTCCCGCCGCCGGCCGCAGGGTTTCTCCTGGAAACCGTGCGGCGCTGGAAAGCGCCCGTGCGGAGCCAAAAACTTCAGCACAGCCGATAGGGGACGACACAATGGACCGCGTCAGTTTAGCCTTCGCCAGGATCTGCTTTTTCATCATGCTCTTTGTCAGCACGGCCTGCAACAAGATGGACCATTCGCTGATGAAGGACGATTTTGCCGACGCCCGCCCCGCAGTGGCCGCGCAGAAGACCGTGGTGGTCGATGCCGAACGACTGCGTGAGCTGGAAAACCGCGTGGCCTCCCTTGAGAATGAGTTGCAGAGCGCCAACCATGGCACTCTGGCCTCAACCGATGTGCCCGGTGGAGCGAACTGGGACTAACCCCGCCCCTCTCAAGCCGGTGCGCAGCGTGGTCGAACTGCGCCGCTCACGCTGCGCACCGGCACATTGACATGCATGCCGCCCGGAGAACGCCTGGCACCAGTGCCTGAGCGCCCCCCCGCCTTATCCCCCCACGGACAAGAAAAGGCCGACGGGTTGCCCTGTCGGCCTTGCTTGTGCCGTCTTGCCGGTCGTATCCGCCGCGCCTGGACGGGGGCGACTGGACGGGTGTGTCTGGACGGCCGCGCCTGAATGCGCGGGCCATGTCAGAAGCGTTCGAACCCGCCGTCGTCGTCGCGCGCCGTCGCAACCGGCCCAAGGTCTTCCGCTTTGGCTGAACCCCCGGCGGCTTGCAGGGCCTTGGGCCTGCCCGGCTGGCCGCCGTGCTGCGCCACATGGAAAAAGGTCATGGCCTCTTGCAGGCGTGTGGCCTGGCTGGAAAGCTCCTCGCTGGTGGAGGCCATTTCCTCGGAGGCCGAGGCATTCTGCTGGA
>Ga0209373_10003694_pt1 | contig 13913 bp, 10 predicted proteins | sample Higcelweek5metaG_FD_187173 | JGI IMG/M metagenome (GOLD analysis project Ga0209373, IMG submission 187173) | Freshwater pond sediment microbial communities from the University of Edinburgh, under environmental carbon perturbations - High... | ecosystem: Environmental > Aquatic > Freshwater >...
TACTCTTCATTTACATCGCTTTGTGTGGTGATTCCTCCTCCACTTTTATAGAATAGTTGCCCGTTTTCATTTTCAATGTATCGGATCAACACGCAACTGTCGAGATTTTCCCCGTCGAAATATCCGGCAATGCCCGTGTAAAAACCACGTTCATAATTCTCTGCACTTGCAATGATTTCGAGGGTTTTATGCTTTGGAGCACCGGTTACCGATCCGGCAGGAAGCATGGCGAAAAGAATATCTCCCAACTGCGAATGATAATCGGGTGGAAGTTCCCCGCAAATTTCTGAACTGACCTGAATCAGTGTTTTCCCTTTCGTTTTAATCTCTTCGGTATAGCGATAATTGGGCACTTGTACATTGGTTGCAATCCGGCTCAAGTCATTCCGCAGCAAGTCGACAATGGTGGCATGTTCGGCCATCTCTTTCCGGTTATTCATGATGGTTTCAAGTGCACCGGGAACCGATGCATCAATCGTACCTTTCATGGGATAGGTGCTGATTTTTCCATCGCTGATCTTCACAAAGGTTTCTGGCGAAAAAACCACGAATTGATCACGGTACAGCAACCGGTATTTTGCCCTGGCCGAATGAAAAATATCAGAAAGGGTATGTTTAGTTTTTAGTGGAGTTTGAAAGGTAAGGTTTACAAGATATGAGTTTCCCAGGTTAAGGTGCTCCTGGATGAATTTGAACGACTTCGTATACACATCGAAAGGGATAGGAGAGGGTTCAAGTGAAATTTCAGACAATATAACCTGTTCATAATGATCGTTGCGTGTTCCGTTGAAATTGAACAGAATGTTCGACCGATAAGCCTCCTGAGGGGAAATCACCTCGCAATGATCCATCTTAAAGTCAATGATAAAGAGGAACGGATCTTTTCGTGATCCTTTTTTATTCATTGTTTGATTGGCTTCGGCACTGTTCATCAGGCAAAAATAAGGGGAAAAAAGAGATTCGCTTATGCGATTCTAAACAAAAAGTGGTTTACCTCTTTTAAAACGGTTGAAGTTTTATATTTTTGCGGCCAATACAGAAGGTTCCATAGTTCAATGGATAGAATTTCAGATTCCGGTTCTGACGATTTGGGTTCGAGTCCCAATGGGATCACAAGGTTATTGATAAAAGCATCGTAAAAAGTATTTACGATGCTTTTTATTTTTATCTGACTCTATACTATGCTACTTCCTCTCGATACAAATACTTCTGAAACTCAATAAATAACGAACTGATATTTGCCACATCCCTCCAACATCTCTTTTGCATCTTCGAGCGGTAATGTGATATTCACGGAGGATCTTGGAACCTTCAACAACTCCTCAGCCAAGAGCTTTAAGTTTAGGGTCAATCAATTCTGCACGGGTTTCTGCTTCATTATGTTTTTTGAAATTATTCTATTCTGCTGTTCCAACCATCGTAATTGATGGTTTAGAATAATAGTTTTCATTTTTCCAAAAGCGAAGGAGGAAATCAATATCGTTCAAATAGTTTTTGCCTTCGCCATCCCTGAAGAAAGGCAGGCTTGTTTTGCAATGATCAATACAATACATGGCCAACTCGGTCGAAATGCTTTCATCCATGAGCAAACGAAAAATATGATCCTCACTTTCAGCTTCCTTAAAATAGGGATTTGAGGGCAACGGAAATGCTGAGTTAACCGCTAAAGCTATTTCAACACCGCTTTTTGGATTAAAAAACAGCAACCCCGATTCTGCTATTTCTGAAAAATTGTGCGATTTGTCCTCATCCTTTCCAAAGTAACCATCCTTACGGGTTCTTTCCCGTGCTTCTTCAAAATCATTTTCTGAATGAGTTAATGACTGGTTATAAAATTGAATGTAGCCTTTTAAGTAGTTTTCAATTCTTTCGGATGCCATAAAAGCGATTGGCGAGCCGTTGTTATAAGCCATAAAAGCTTTTTGTTGCAATTCAATGGTCTCTTCGGTCTCTTTGCTTTTGTGATTCAGAAAATCGACCGCTTTTCTGCTTTCTAATGAGTTTTTCTCATCTAAGACTAAATCGGCATTAAATTCAGATTGGAAATAGATGCCTGAGAACCACCATTCATCTCTCCATTTTACAATTCCCATAAAAACGATGGAATCAACTTCTTTAAAATTGGCCGAATCGTCGAATGATTTTTTGCAAAGCTTAAACTTTTTACCCGAAGCAATGTGCTCAAGTGAAATATCGGACTCATCCTGACCTTTGTAAAAGAAATAGCCCCTGATTCGTTGCGAAGTATGCAAATAGCAGGAGCTCAGCGGGTGTTCTGTTCCAATAATTTCGGCTGCCCATTCCTTGCCTTTCAAACTTAATAAACGGGTATGGCAATTATGAAGCATTGAATCCCTGTTTTCGTTCAGAAATGCCAAACGGTTATTCTCCTCGACATCAGCTTCAATGATCTCTTTTTCCTCTTCAATTAACCGGAAAAGGGTGTCGGGGTAAAACAAATAGGTTTTAAACAGAATGGTGTCGGTTAAATTCCGGGCAACATAAAAGTCCGTTTCGTTTTCATCGATTTCATAGATCGATTTCAGTACTTTATTTTCAGGTGCATACTCATATTCCTTATCGCAAACAGTAAAAATCTTTTCGGCGGTTTTGAGAATGAAATCGTTAAATGGAGCGATAAATTTTTCGGTTTGAACGGTATTTAAAAAATACCAAATCAGGAAACTTACGTCGGGCAGGTTTATTTCGCCTTCGACATATTCATCTGCGTTGTAAAAAGGCAACGGTTTATTATAAAGACGTTTGTGGATGTTGACAAAGCTGCCGTAAATATTGGTTTGCGAAATGACATCTTCGAACCAGGAACAGAGGAAAATGCTGAGTATATCGATCTCCTCTTTGCTGATGTACCTTAAAAACACAAAGGCTGTTTTTTCTGAAAGGATGGTTTGTTTTACCTCGTTACACAACTTTAAGTAGTAACTGTCGGTTATGGTTTGATGTTTATAAGGCTTAAGCGTCAGCCAGTCGTGTATATATATTCTTTCGTTTGATTTCATTTTGTTTTACAGTTCTCCGTTAAATGCTTTTTGCAACACACTCTTCTTCAACTCTTCCAAATCTACTAACTTTTTTGATAAATAACTTCCAGACGTTTGGTTTCGGCAGAAAGGGCATCGAGGCGGGCGACGATGGTTTGTTGCTCGGAAAGAGTTGGAATTAGCATTGAGATTTTCCTTAAATCACCAATATTAATTTGCATTAATGCTGCTCCATAAGTCTTTTCTTTAATTTGTTTCATAATGAAACTAGAAATAAACTGATAGTAGCCAAACTCAAGTTTTAGTATTTTTGGATTGAAACAAACTGGTACAATACCTCTTGTCACATTTGCACCTTTTAGTTCTTCAGTTGCGATTGAAATAACACCTGTGTTTCCTCTGACACATAACAATAACTCATTTCCATGCAAAGTAGTTCTCTTATAAGATTCTGCCAATTTAGGGTCTATTAATTTAAGACCTTTCAAAGAAATAAATTTGGAAGTTAAATCAGTCGGTCGTATCACTGGCAACCCGTTTGGACATTCCTCTCCCGGTTGAACAATACCATAAGATAATGTACATCTGGAATCAACAATTTCTTGAAGCGGCTTCTCTTCCCAACCCGCACCTTTCTTTTCAAACACTCCTTGCAAATAACTCTCAAAAAGCTCTTTGGCATTTTGCAGGTTACGTTGGGCATTCTCTTTGGCTTTGGCAATGGCGGCAAAGGTTTCGTCTAAAATGGAGACAATGCGTTGTTGCTCGGGAAGAGGGGGAAGCGGGATTTCGATTTGACCTAAATTCTTTCTGCTAATTCTTTGCCTCGTTGCACCTGAGACTTGTGAATTAATTTGATTTTGGTATTCTTGAGACAATGAATAAAAAACAAACCAATTAGGTAAAATTACATTTGATTTAAATCGAATGATTGTGCAATCAACAGCGGTAATCATTTTTTCTCCAGTATAAGGGATGATACAAGCTCTGCCAACTGGATCTGGTAATCTTGAAATTAAACAATCGCCTTCTATAATTTCGGTGCAACGCAGTCTTTTAAACGTTTCATCAGAAATGTATCTTGCTTTTTCACCTCGATCTTTAAAAAAACCATTTCCGACATTTCCTGTTTGAACAAGCCTTACACCTTCACTTGATTGGTCTTTACTTTCAATCCAATCGCCGTCTGCAAAGACTTCACAAACATTCTCAACATTATTTCTTTTCCAACCTTTCGGCAAGCTCAATCCATCGCCTTGTTTCATGTTATTCATCATTCTTCTTGGGTGGGTTTAGTTTTTTACTAGCTAAGGCTTTATCGCTTGCTTTTACACGGCGTTCCAGTTTTATAAGGTCTTCTTCGGCAGGTAATTGTTCGGGTTTAATGCCGCTTTTTCCCAACAGTACCCGAATGTCGGTATTGTTTTTTACGTGCTGACTGGTAATTTTTGTTTCGCCTTTCAGGTCGTTTTTGTGCACATTAAAATTGGTGATTTCGGTAGCCAACTGCTTTGCCGAAATGGTTATGGTTGGCAAGAAATCGGCCAATGGGCGGTTCTCTGCAACGCCCAATTTGCGTTTCATGGCACTGGTGTTGTTGCCTCCAAACAAAGCCCAATCGCCTTTACTGCGTATGTTGGCAAAACCTTTATTGTCGACCCCGCGTTCGTAAATGTTTTTCGATAATTCGGTTTCGGCAGCCGCTAGTTTTTCGCGAGCATGCAAGCGTTCCATTAACCGGATACGCTCTTCGAGCAGTTCTTGCTTGCGGGTTTGTATGGCAAAATAGCTTTGTGCAAAGGCAATTTGCTCTTTCTTTGGGTCGCCGTTTTGGGCAATGAGGTAACAGGCATAACGGGTAAGCATCATGTCGTCAACTTTCCGTTGCCCTCCTTTGCCCAATTCGATCATTTTGTTGACGTCAACGAAATGATCGGAAACCGCTTCACCACTGGTTTTGCAACTTTCTTTGGCTTTATCAACGGCGTTCAAAAAATTGCGCCAATCGGTGTAGCCCAATAGTTCTTGTAACTCACGGGCAAGCCAATACTCAATACCGTCTTGTTCGTAGGCATATTCTTCAAAAGATGAATTGAGCTTTTTTATTGTTTGTTTTTCCATTTTTTGAAATTATTTGTTGTTCAATTGGGTTTCGATTAACTGTTTTAGTTCTTCTTTATTGGGCAGATAAAGCTCGTACTTGTTTACAAAAAGTTGCGACGAGATGTTGTGCATGGCATATTCTACCAGCAGATCGTCTTTTTCTTTTGCCAACACAATGCCAATTGGCGGGTTGTCGCCTTCGGTATTTTCTTCGTTTTCGAAATAGCCAAGGTACATGTTCATTTGCCCTACATCTTCATAACCGGCTTCTTCTTTTTTGAGGTCGATCAATATAAAACATTTGAGAATACGGTGGTAAAAAACCAAATCGACAAAGTGGTTGCGGCTACCTACCGGAACACGGTATTGGCGGGCAATAAAAGCAAAACCTTTGCCCAGTTCCAATTAAAATTGCTGTAAATGGTCGATGATGCGCGTTTCTAATTCAGTTTCCGTCAGATGGTATGGTTCGGGTATTTTAAGAAATTCGAGCACACAGGGTTCACGGATTATATCTGTTGGTTGCTGAATAATCTGCCCCTGTTTCGCCAGTTGCAATATGCCTTCTTTGTCTTTTGATGCGGCTAAACGTAGATAGAGCGACGACTTTTTTTGTCGGATTAAATCGGTTGTACTCCAGTTTTCAATTATGGTCTGTTTTTCGTAAAATGAACGTTCTAATGGATCATCGATTTTAACCAACTCGCAAAAATGTGTCCAACTCAATTTGTGCGGAAGCTCCTCACAAATTGGAAATCGTTGGTAAAACAACCGCATGTAGTTAAGGTTCGAACGGCTAAACCCCTTGCCATGCAAGCGGGTTAAATCGTTGGAGAGGTTCTCCAAAAGGGCTTTGCCGTATTTAGCTTTAAAACTACCTCCTTGTTCAAACTCTACTATGTATTGCCCTATTTTCCAGTTGGTTTCAACCATATTGGAATTAACAGCAGCCACCGCTTTTGTGTAACCATTCGTGTACGTTTCGGATATTTGGTTTACTAAATTTTGGTAATTGCTATTCGGGCTGACCGGTTTATTCTCCATTTCTTGAAATTAGATGAGTTCTAAAATTGAGTTTAAAATTTGCTCGCTCTCCCTGTCTAAGGCTTTCATTTCATCCAAAATTGCTTTTGGAGAACGCAGGGCTGTTTCCTCCTTTTTATTGGGGTTTTTGGCTGAGAGATCGGCTTCGACAAGCTCAGCCACCTTTTACCCATCAATATTCCATGAATTCGGTGTTTCAGGTCCTTCGGCGGCTGAGGCTCTCGAAGCCTGAAGTTCGATAAATTCGGATAAATCGGCTTCACTAAGAGCGTTCGTTTTGCCAAGGTTACGGTCGAGGTTTAGCTGGTAATACCACACGTTACGGGTTGGCGCCCCTTTTTCGAAAAACAGCACAACGGTTTTTACACCGGCGCCGGTAAAGGTTCCTCCGGGCAAATCGAGTACCGTATGCAGGTTGCAGCTTTCGAGCAGCAGTTTGCGGAGGCTTACCGAAGCATTGTCGGTATTGCTCAAAAAGGTGTTTTTAATCACAATACCGGCCTTCCCACCAGCCTTAAGCATTTTTATAAAATGTTGAAGGAAGAGAAAAGCGGTTTCTCCGGTTTTAATGGGGAAGTTTTGTTGCACTTCAGCACGCTCTTTCCCGCCAAACGGAGGATTGGCCAGCACAATATCAAATCGATCTTTCTCTTGTATGTCAGCAAGGTTTTCGGCAAGGGTGTTGGTATGAACAATGTTTGGAGCCTCCACACCGTGCAAAATCATGTTCATGGTGCCAATGATGTAGGCCAGCGATTTCTTTTCCTTACCATAGAAGGTTCTTTTTTGTAAGGTTTCAACATCATTGGTTGATAGAGATGCACGGCCGTGCGTCTTTACATTCATAAGATAGTCGTAGGCTTCGCACAAGAAACCGGCAGATCCTACAGCTCCATCGTAAATTTTATTTCCAATCTCGGGGGCTACCACCTTAACAATGGTTTTAATCAGTGGGCGAGGGGTGTAGTATTCACCGCCATTGCGCCCGGCATTGCCCATGTTTTGAATCTTCGACTCGTACAAATGGCTCATTTCATGCTTTTCGGCATGGGTGCGAAACCGAAGTTCATCAATCAGGTTAATTACATCGCGCAAAGCATAGCCACTTTGAAGCCTGTTTTTTAGTTCGCTGAAAATCTCTCCAATCTTGTATTCAATGGTGTCGGCTCTTTCGGCATCAACCTTAAACTTTTTGAGATAGGGAAAGAGTTTGTGGTCGACAAAATCCCTCAAATCATCACCGGTTAAGGCGTTGTGGTCAATTTTTATGCTGAACCCGGTCAAAGCATTAGTTTTTTCGAGTTTTGGTGCTGCCCAAGTTTCCCATTGGTATTCAGGGGCTAGAATTGGAGTATAGGCTTTGCCCGTTAATTCGGCAGCAGTGGCTTTATCTTTTTCCAGATCGGATAAGTACTTGAGAAATAGTAGCCATGAGGTTTGCTCCACATAATCCAATTCACTGCCGCAACCCGCATCCTTGTGAAGTATATCGTCGATATTCTTGAAAGTTTGTTCAAACATTTTTTGTTAATTTTTTAAGAAAACATAAAATTAACAATATCTGCTGAACTTAAGAATTTGTGGAGTGGTTTTGGTCTTTGTATCTCATTTAACTTTAAAATCTAGTGATTGATTCAAGTGATTGATTATTATATATTTTAGTCAATCCATGTAGTGTTTTACATGATTCTTTTTCGCTTGAACCAAATATAAATGGTTATTGAAATCAGCAACAATATTCCCACTGTAAAGAAATATCCATATTCCCATCGTAATTCAGGCATATTGTCAAAGTTCATTCCGTATATGCCTACAACAAAGGTCAGTGGTAAAAAGAATGCTGAAAAAATGGTCAGGAGTTTCATTACGTCATTGCTTTTCTTTGCTGTCACCGACAAATAGGTGTTTAAAATGGTATTGGCATCTTCTAAAACCTCGTCATAATTCAAAAGGTAGTTCAAGCATGTCTCCTTTAAATCTTGCAGATCAGAGTTAGATTCAGGTTTTACAATAATTTGATTAAGAACATTCTGTGTTAACTGTAATACCTTTTTTGAGATTCTGGCTTTTGATTTCTGATAATAAACCGATTCAATCGAAAATGTGTTGCTGTTTTTCAGGAAAATTTCCTTTTCAAATTCATCCATTTTTTCACTTTGAACTTGTAGTGGTTCTTTAAAAGTAAGAAGCATCTCATTTATGATATTCAACATTAGAGTTTCGCTGTCTCTGCAGTCATCCGGCCTGTTTTTCAGAAAGCCAAATTCAGCCCTGTGAATAGTAATTAGCCTGTCGTTGTTGATAAAGAATGCAATTTTATTGGATAACTCGCCAACTGTTGTGACATTGTCATTAGAAAGAGCAGAATATGCTCTTAAAATGATGAACGTATATTCATTTACTTTTTCTAATTTGGGTAAATGCCCGTGTTCTAAAATATCTTCCAGGAGGTTATAATCAATATTAAAAGGGAGTGTTAAGGTTTTTAATTCTTCATGGTCTGGCTTTTCAACGTCAATCCATTCAAAATTTTGATACGTTTTTATTGTTTTACTCATTTAACCAAAGTTATGTATGATAATTGAAACCAAATTAACAAATTATTTGGAATGATAGAGGCAAAACTAATGCAGTTCCGCATAATAGCCTTTTTTATTGGGTTTAGATCTTATTAAACGACCCGCACTGAAAATCGGGATCGTTGCGCTGATCATTACGGTTCATCAGGCAAAGAAAATTTTCCTCGGGATTGCCAACCATGTACTTTTTACAGATAATACAAAGACCGGGAACGGGTACAGTGTCGGGGTCAAATGGCGTTCCATCGTCATTAAAGAAACCACCTACAAAGTCAGAAGCCGGGTCATAATCTTCAGACGGTCCGAAAATATCGTCTAAATCAGATTCTTCTTTCGATTCAATACCATTCTCTTTTGCCCATTTTTCCACCTCTTCAGGTGTGGGCAGCAAATTGTTCAGGTCGATATCGAAATTTATATCTTTTCCCTTTGCGCACTCTTCATCATATTTCATTTGCTCAGCTATTTCCTTACAAGTTGAACAGTACCCGGGAAAAGGGCAATTCTCTTCATCGTAATCGCAAAACTCGATATGATCTTCACCAAACGAAATGGGCACAAAGCTTTCAGTCCAAATGTCGCGTATGAACGGATATCGCTTATGAGCCGGGTAGGTTTCGGGAAAATCGAGGTGAAAATGAAAGAACTGCAGTAGTTTTTCAAGTTCGACCGACAACATTGCCTGTTGCTCCCCGGTTAGTTTTTCGGGTGGGGGAAGCGCTGCCGCATCGATACCGGTGATGTCCGAAATGGGCTTTTCATCACCGTAAATGAACTTTTCGGCATACAGCATGTCCTCAAGTTCCACCTCGTCGTCGGGATCAGCGCCCGAATCAAGCCATAGCGGGTGGGGAGGAGTAACCTGCAGGGTCGCCTTGTGGATGTCGTCGACAAGTTGTTCGAGGTAGTGTTTCACTGTGTTTGTTGAATTAGATAGTTAGTAATTTTCGTTAATATTCAATGCTGTCAGGTCGTACCGACGCTGACAGGTTGCATGATGACGCTGACAGGATGCATGATGCTATTCAATTTTCAACCGATCAGCCACCAAACCAATCTGAAACATAACAATAAGACCATTCAACATGGTAAGATCTATTTCGTCGGTCAGATAATCGAACAGGACTTCTTTCCATGCCTCAAGTTTTTCGAGGTTTCCTTCGGATGCCATAATGCGGGTACGATAGAGCAGATAGTTAAAAAACTCACGTGAATGGATAAATTCCCTTTCCGGGAAAAAATGGTTATACTGATATGAACTGTTTTCTTCAGCTCCTATGATTGACTCTTCGATTTTTGTTTCGACCCATAGCATCTGAACCAGTGCATAGCGGGGATATTTTTCCGCCGTGGTTTTTAGCATGGTATCGTAAGCCTCCGATTCTTCCATTTCGGACACAACCAAATCGAGGTAAGCAGTTGCGGCCTCAACCCCGGGATTCTTCCTAAACGTTGCGATCTGTTTTTTTAGCTTTTTCAAATCGGAAGAGACCTCAAGTATTTCAAGAAATTGCTTTTTAACTTCGGAAGGTAACGAAGCCCCGCCCGGTTCAACGCCCAGCATTTCATCGGGTATTGTATCTTCTTCCACCTCAATTTTCGACAATTCCTGATCAAAAGCTTCGATGTATTCATCGTATTTATCCTGGTCAAGCAAATCATCAACAATGGATTGGGTTAGTATGAAAAATTTTGCCGCTTCATCGTTACTCAACTGGTTTATTCTTATAAAATACCCGACAAATTCATTTCTTTTCTCTTCCAACGACAGATCAGTAAATTGGTCGTCTTCTTCATCGGAGTCATCATCCTCATTGTTAATAACCATCCCATCTTCATCAATCAGGTAGTAATTTCCGTGTCCGGCAACCCGTTCGAGCTGTGCAATAACCTGTTTGGCTTTTGTGTCGGTATCTAGCGGACCTTGCATATACGCAGGTAACCCGTGGAAGCCGCATTCTATTTCGATGATGGGGATGTCGTCGGTATCTTCGTCGAGGATGTATTGGGTAACCGAGGTAAAGTCTTTATGCGGCTTGAACTCATAATCATCGGCAAATTCGAGTCCTGCATGAACAATGTTATGTGCCAGCGTATAATCAATTTTATCGATGCCATCCTCCATATCCATAAAACGTTCAAGGTTTTCGCGGTATTCCAACATTGAAACATTGAAAAACCAGATGGTATCTTTTACCCCGAGGCAGGAAAGATCGACCAAATAAATACCTGCAGTGATGTTCCCGTTGGTATGTTGCCTTGAAACAACCACGTTAGCCATTTGCGACTCCTGCCAGTTTGTGTTGACCAAACATTCATAAACAGGCAGGTTCCGTGCCTTTTGCCTGATGTAGTTTTCGGGGCTGAGCATCTGTATTACCTTGCCCTTGCTGCTGTTTGCCATATAATTTTTTTAAAGTTTCTGATTCAAATGTAAATGAAAGAGTGAAAATTATTGATTAAGGGTTTATTTCTAATTCTGCTTTAATCTGCTTTTTTAATTTTTTGAATTCCGATTTCTGATAACCAATCATCATCTTGACTATTTTCCCATTTTTATCGATTAAATAACTTCTTGGAATATTCTGGGCGGCAAACAAGGAAAAAATTTCACGTTTGGTATCAGGAACAACCGGAAAAGTAAATTGATTTTCCGACATGAATTTCTCTATATCGTTACGGTTATGTTCTCGCCCGATGACCAACAGTTTAAAATGTTCATTCCCTCCGTATGTTTCCCATATTTCTTTTTGAATAACAGGCAATTCAGCACGGCAATACGAACACCATGTCGCAAAGAAAACCAATAACACTGTTTTATTGTTATAGTCATTTATTGATTGTATATTACCTTTTTCAAGTTCGAACATAAACGTTGGAACGGGATCTCCTTCAACCGGATAATTTATATTTACGGGATCGGAAGCCCATATTGTCAAAGGAAGAACGAATAATAGAAGAAAGATTGTGATAATTCGCATCGATTATATATATTATTTAAACGATTTTTATGAACGATTAAATAAAAACAAAATTTTTGAGTGGGGAAAGGGTTCAAAACTTAATTTTAAAAAAAACAATGGGACAAAAAATAAATCAATTATCGCCTGAAAATTTATGGGCAAATTTTGAAATGATATGTGGTGTGCCGCGTCCTTCAAAGAAGGAAGAAAAAATAATAGCATTCCTCGAAAATTTCTCGCTGATCAACAAGCTTGAATTTAAGAAAGACGAAGTGGGCAATGTGCTGATTTGTAAACCAGCAACTGCAGGTTATGAAAATCGCAAAAAAGTAGTTTTACAGTCACATCTCGACATGGTGTGCGAAAAAAACAGTCATGTAATCCATAATTTTGAGAATGACCCTATAAAACCAGTTATTGACGGAGAGTGGGTGAGGGCAGAAGGTACTACACTGGGCGCTGATTGCGGTATTGGCATCGCGGCTCAACTGGCTATTCTTACTGATAAAGCAATGCAGCATGGCCCCATTGAATGCTTGTTTACCGTTGACGAAGAAACGGGATTAACCGGCGCATTTGCCCTGAAACCCGGGTTCTTTAAAGGCGATATTTTAATCAATCTCGATTCGGAAGACGAAGGTGAACTGTTTATTGGTTGTGCCGGCGGTATTGATACCGTTGCTACCTATATGATAAAGAAGAGTGAAATTCCCGCAGGTTATTTTCCTTTAGAAATAAAGGTGTCGGGCTTAAAAGGAGGTCATTCGGGCGATGACATCAATAAGGGCCGGGCCAATGCTATCAAAATTTTGGTGCGTTTCCTCTGGGATGCCTATCACAAATACGGGATAAAAATTGGTCATATCGAAGGTGGAAATTTGAGAAATGCCATTCCGCGCGAGGCCAGTGCCATCTGTTTGATCAATAATGGGTACAAAGAAAACCTTGTGGCCGATTTCAACGTCTTTAAATGCGATATAAAAGAGGAGATTTCCATCACAGAACCAACATTGAAGATTGATCTTTCTTCAACAGATTTGCCAAAATTTGTGATCGAAGATAAACTGACTGAACGTATGCTTAATACGTTGTATGCCTGTCCTCATGGAGTTCATGCTATGAGTTACCGTATGCCGGGTTTAGTCGAAACTTCAACCAATCTGGCTTCGATAAAGAAGCTTGAAAAAGGAGTCATTGAAATTACAACCAGCCAGCGAAGTGATCAGGAGAGCGGGAAAAAAGATATTTCATCCATCGTAGAAACCATTTTTCAAATGGGTGGTGCAGCCGTTATTCATTCTGATGGATATCCGGGCTGGTCGCCTAACCCCAACTCTGAAATACTTAAAATAACGGCGCAGGCATACCAAAATTTATTTGGAGCGAAACCAGTCATTCGCTCTATTCATGCCGGTCTTGAATGTGGTCTTTTCCTTAAGAAATATCCCAAACTGGATATGGTTTCATTTGGCCCGACAATCACCGGAGCCCATTCGCCCGATGAAAGGATCAACATCAAAACCGTTGAAAAATTTTGGAAGTTATTGGTGAATGTGCTGGAAAACATTCCTGTTGCATGATGAACTTTCAATGAAAGTTTGGTTGAACTTTTCTGGGATAGAATAATTGAATGTTGGATCCCCATTTTTCCAATATTCCAGTTTTCCAGTTTTCTTTCGGTAAAATATACCTGTAATACAACGATTTACAACAAACAATTTCCACTTTGCCTATTTCTTGTCCATTTTCCTTATTTTTGCCACGCAAATTAAAAATATGCAGGAAGAAAGTTTTGATCATATTGTCTATTCGAAGAATGTCATTGAGTTTGCAACGGTAGCCAATGAATATTGTTTGTTTCTCGAAAAAATGAATACGTTTTCCAGAAAAGAATTTTTAGAAAAGACGCAGAAATTATTGCCGCTATTATACCTGAAGGCCAGTTTGATACCTGAAATTGAAGATGAAAATGTTGAAACCCCCGAAAAGTATTTGAACGAATTCGATTACAATCTTTTATTGAACAAGTTGAATACCAAAATGGGGCCTCACGACAGTTATCTCGAAGTATTTGATCAAGGTATGCAATTTAGTGAAACACCCATTGATGCCAGTATCTCCGAAAATTTATGTGACATTTACCAGGATTTGAAAGATTTTATTTTTGCTTTCAGGATGGGAACTGTTGAAATAATGACCGATGCCGTATGGGAATGCAAAAA
>Ga0209373_10003696_pt1 | contig 13904 bp, 9 predicted proteins | sample Higcelweek5metaG_FD_187173 | JGI IMG/M metagenome (GOLD analysis project Ga0209373, IMG submission 187173) | Freshwater pond sediment microbial communities from the University of Edinburgh, under environmental carbon perturbations - High... | ecosystem: Environmental > Aquatic > Freshwater >...
ATGAAGATCGCCGAAAGGATGGAGGAAAAGAAAACCAGGAATCTTTCCATGCCTCTTCTGGTGTAATATCCTCCGAAGTCTCCTCCGAAGGTGCCTCCGAGCCCTGCTCCGCGGTTCTGGAGAAGTATGGAGATGGTCAGCAGTATCGCTACAGCTATTTCTATTATGGAAAGGGCTTTGGGCATATTTATTTTTGATCCTCTTCTGATTTTCCTAAGGACAAGATGAGGTTGTTTACTAAGCTTATTACGATTACGGCCCAGAAAGCGGACCAGAATCTGTCAATCGAGATGTTGGGCAATATGGCTGCCGCGAACATCAGGAGTGAGATGTTTATTATTATTGAGAAAATTCCAAGCGTCAGGATTATTATGGGGAAAGTCAGGAATTTCACGATAGGCCTTATGAAGGAGTTGATGACTCCCAGCACGGCGCTTGCTATGAGCAGGTCGATAAAATGACCGTGGAATCCGAATCCCGGCACTATCCGATCGGCTACCATGATAGCCAGCGCGTTCCCTAGGATATATATGAAAATCATCATAATGTTCCCCCTCATGAACTCAGGCTAACTTAGCATGGGGGTATGTTTTTGTCAAGGAAAAAAGGGGGCAAAATGGCTGTATTTTGGCTTGGGTAAAGCAAGATATTGCTATGCGGTTTTGGCTGATTTCTGGTCTTGAGCGCCTTTTATTTTCTTTGACAGTGTGGTTTAATTGTAGTATGTGACGGGATTGATGCGCTTTCCGGATAATTACTATTGCGACATTGAAGGGGGTAAGCATAATCCTCAAATTTTATAGAGATATAGATTCCTGTTGAGTTATCCATGAGTAATTATCCGGAAAGCGCATCGATCCCTTTTAGTCTGTGGCGTCATTAATTTTTTTTTATTCTGTTAAACATATGCGTATTGTCATTCTGGCGGGCGGGGGAGGATCGCGCCTTTGGCCGATGAGCCGATTGGATCGTCCGAAGCAGTTCTGCAAGCTTATTTCCGAAAAAACCATGTTCGAGGAAACCCTTGAGCGCTTCAAGGATTTCCCCAAGGAAAAAATATATGTTTCGATCACTAAGGAGCTTCTGCCGGAACTCAAAAGCATCGTGCCTGATTTCCCCGATGAGAACATCATAATCGAGCCGGCGAGACGTGACACCGGTCCGGCGATGGGATATGCCGCTGCGGTTCTCGGAATCAAGGACTCGAAGGAGCCGATGGCATTCATCCCGTCCGACCACTATATAGGAAGGGTGGACAGGTTCTTGAGATCCATCCAAGAAGCGGAAGGAGTGATTCTGGAAACCGGGAAGATGCTGGATATCTCGATCCATCCGACCAGCCCGAACACGGCGCTTGGATATACCAGGATCGGCGAGAAGGTTCTGGACAAGAACGGGATCGAGTTCTATGAATTCCTGGGGCACAAGGAAAAGCCCGATTTTGAGACTGCCAAGAAATATCTGGAAGAAGGCGGATATCTCTGGCATGCCAATTATTATATGTGGACGCCGGAGAAATTCCTGGAAGCGTATTCTCAATACGCTCCGGAAATATATTCCGCCTTGAAAAAGATCCAAGACCTCATGACTGATGGCGGAAGCGAAGAGGAGATAGCGAAGGCATATGTTTCGATGCCGAAGATCTCGATCGATTATGCGGTCACTGAAAAAATGGATCCGAAAGACGTCCTCATCATCCAGGGCGAATTCGATTGGAAGGATATCGGCGCGTGGGATACCCTTCATGAGAACCTGCTCACCAAGACTGATGAGCGGAGAAATCTGGTGCGGGGTGAAAGGCTCAACATCGACACCTGCGGCTGCATCATATATGGCAATGACAAGAAGCTCATCGCGACCGTCGGGGTCGACGACCTCGTGATCATCGACACCGAAGACGCGCTCCTTGTCTGCCCAAAATCCCGTTCCCAGGAAGTGAAAAGGATAGTGGAAGAACTGAAGGAAAGAGGAGGGAAATATTTATAGAAAGTAAAAAAATAGATTCAAAAATAAAAAAGCGGGCCGGTTGGTCCGCTTTGTTGCATAAATCCGATTATTGCGCCAAACTCAATATATGGAAAACAGATTCAAAATCTCATCCAAATTCAAGCCGGAGGGAGATCAGCCGGAGGCTATCTCGACGCTCGCCGGGAATCTCAAGGCTGGAAAGAAATTCCAGACGCTTTTGGGTGTGACTGGATCCGGAAAAACGTTCACCATCGCGAACGTCATCGAAGAAATCCAGAAGCCGACTTTGGTCATCGCGCCGAACAAGACCTTGGCAGCGCAGCTGGCGCAGGAGTTCCGGACATTCTTCCCGAAGAACGCGGTGGAATATTTCGTTTCATACTATGACTACTATCAGCCCGAAGCATATATAGCATCATCGGATACATATATCGAAAAGGAAGCCCAGATCAATGATGAGATCGACCGCTTGCGCCATGCTTCCACTTCGGCTTTGCTTTCTCGGGAAGACACGATCATCGTGGCTTCTGTTTCATGCATATACGGTTTGGGATCACCGGAATATTACAAGGAAATCAGCCTTGAGCTCGAAGTCGGGCAATCCATCAGCAGGGAAGATATTATCCGCGAACTGATCGATATGCAGTTCATGAGGAACGAGATGCTTGCCCGCGGGAAATTCCGAGTGACGGGAGGTGTGATCGAGGTCATGGCTCCGAGCCGCGAAATCGTCACCCGCATAGAAACCAAAGATGACAGGGTTTCCAAGATATATGAATATGATTTCCTGACTGGTGAAGAGTTGGGGAAATTATCGAAAGTGCTTATCTATCCCGCCAAGCATTTCGTCGTTCCGGAACCGCTCATGGAAGCGGCCCTTAAGAATATCGAGAACGAATTGGAAGAGCGTCTCGTCGCCCTCAAGAATGAAGGGAAGCTGCTGGAAGCGGAAAGGCTTTCGAGGCGCACGAGACAAGACATTGAAATGATGCGGGAAATCGGCTATTGCAACGGGATCGAAAACTATTCCCGCTTCCTGACCGGCAGGAATCCTGGCGAAGCGCCGTATACTTTGATAGATTATTTCCCGAAAGATTTCCTGATGGTTATCGACGAATCGCATGTGACAGTTCCGCAGTTGAATGGCATGTTCAACGGCGACTATGCGCGCAAGAAATCGCTGGTGGAAAACGGTTTCCGCCTTCCCAGCGCATATGATAACCGGCCTCTCAAATTCCCGGAATTCGAGAAGAAGATCAATCAGGTCATCTTCGTTTCGGCGACGCCGGCAAAATATGAGATGGAGAAGTCGCTGAAAGAAGCCGGAGGCATAGCAGAGCAGATCATCCGCCCAACAGGACTCATCGATCCCGAACTTGAAATCAAGAGCGCCAAAGGACAAGTGAAAGACGTGTTCCTTGAGATCGAGAAAGTCGTGGCAAGGGAAGAGCGGGTGCTCATCACCACGCTCACTAAGAAGATGGCAGAGGACCTCACTGATTATCTGAAGGAAAACGGCATCAAAGCGGAATATCTGCATTCGGCAGTCGAAACGCTTGACCGGGTGATGATTCTGGAAAAGCTTCGGCGCGGGGAATTCGATGTTCTGGTCGGAGTCAATCTTCTTCGCGAAGGATTGGACCTGCCGGAAGTTTCCCTTGTCGCTATCTTGGATGCTGATAAGGAAGGATTCCTCAGAAGCGAGACTTCCCTCATACAGACGATCGGGCGCGCGGCAAGGAACGTGAAGGGTCGCGTCATTCTCTATGCAGACAAGATCACCGGATCGATGGAAAGGGCGATCAGGGAAACGGAGAGGAGAAGGAAAGTCCAGACGGAATACAACAAAAAGCATCATATCACTCCCAAGACGATCATAAAAAAGATCGAATCAATCGTTGATCATGAAATCAGGCCGCAAGTCACCAGGGACTTTATTGATTTGGAAAATATGGAAGACATTTCCGGATATATCAAGCAGCGGGAAAAAGAAATGAAAGACTCAGCCAGGAATTTGGAATTTGAAAAAGCAGCTATCATTCGGGATGAAATCGGAGAGCTCAGAAAAATTCAGCGGAGATGAGTCAGGAGCTCGGAAGGGTTGCTGGGGCTGTGGATAACTTCCTATTGCGCTATTTCAGGAAGGTTGTATCATATAGGCAGGAAAATCATCCAGATTTTCTGAGCCGTTAAGTATTATTTTGTTGCTTGAGATGATGTCTCGAAAAACAAAAATACAACCAGAAGTATTAAGATTTGAGCAATAAACACGCTACGCGTGTTTTTGTTGTTTTATAGCTTGAAAAAGGCAGAAAGCGGCTTCCATTAGCGGGCTGGAAGCGAGCTATTGACTTTTTTATTGAAATGGTGTACAATACACTGTTTCGATAGAGTTCTTTCTATTTAAGCAAGAGCATCTCTGGGCGGGAGATGCGAGGGGGCGCCATGCAAAGCATCCGTAATTACCTGCAGCATCGGCTCAATCCGGTGCACATGTACTGTCGGCTGATGGACTTCGGGCTGGCTCGCAAGTCGGCTCGGCGACTCTGCTCGGTGTACGAGCGTTTCATCTACCGTGGATTCTTATTCCACTAAACCTCAAAGGAGGAACTATGTCGCCTCACCGCGAACCGAGGGAGCCACGCGCAACGCGCACGGCTCCCTCTTTTATTTGCTTGAAAAACATAATAGTGTAAAATGTAGGAGCTTATCTTTCGAGAAGCTTCTTTAATTTTTATTTCAAAAAGAATATGGTCAAAAAGCTGAGGATTTTTTTCCTGGCGCTAGGAACGATTGTCATTGTCTTGGCTCTTGCTGCAGGAGGATGGTATAAGTTAGTATATATGAAGAACGTCATCGCTCCGGATGCGGCGAAGACGAGAGTCATGGATTTCATCTCCAAGAATCTGGTCAAACCTGGAACAAAAGTGGAAGTCTCTTCCATCACCAAGGAATTCGGGCTATATAAGGTCAGCTTGAAAATCGGCGGTCAGGACGTGTCGTCATATATGACGCTCGACGGGAAGATATTCTTTCCGGATGAAGGCATGAACATCGATGACATCTCAAAGACCGCCTCGGCTGATCAGGGCGCCGCTAGCAGCACTGCCAAGCCGGCTGACATTCCGAAAACCGATGCTCCTGAAGTTGATCTTTTCGTGATGAGCTATTGCCCGTATGGAACCCAGATCGAAAAGGGGATCATGCCGGTTGTCGAGACGCTCGGATCGAAGATCAAATTCAACCTCAAGTTCGTCGACTATGCGATGCACGGGAAGAAGGAACTTGATGAGAACCTGAAGCAGTATTGCATCCAGAAGAACGAGCCAGCCAAGCTGGGTGGCTATCTCGGATGCTTCCTGAAAGATTCCGCCCAAGGGGATGCTTGCGTGAAATCAAGCAATATCGATTCCATGAAGCTGGCAAGCTGCATAGCCTCGACTGATGAACAGTTCAAAATAACTGCCGATTCCAACGACAAGAGCACTTGGGGAGGCAGCAGCTATCCTCCATTCGATGTGAATAAGGATGACAATATCAAATATAACGTCGAAGGTTCTCCGACGCTGGTGGTGAACGGCGTGACAGCCGATGCCGCCGGAAGGGATCCGAAGAGCCTGCTGGACACTATCTGTTCGGCTTTCAATAACAAGCCGGCTGAATGCGACAAGGCGCTTTCCTCCGATTCTCCGGCCCCCGGATTCGGAGACGCTGCCGCTGCTGCCGGAACAGCCGATTCGACTGCTGGCGCCGCTTGCGGAAGCTAGGAACAAAAACAGTGCGCTTAATGTCAGGAGCCTTTATCAGGAAGGCTCCTGTTTTATTCATGAAAAACATGAAAGAGCAGGCGATTTGACAGTGATAAGGCATAAATGATAATATATCACCATAAGCAATTAGATTAAAACAAAACTATGCAAAAGCTGACTGCCAAACAAAACAATATGCTGGAATCGATCCGGGAATTCATCGATCAGAAAAAGGAAAATCCGACGAGCTACAAGCTGCACAAATACCTCTCGTCGATCGGGGCGAATGAAAGTCTGAAATCGATCGTGCAGGTCGTCGAGTCGCTCGAAAAGAAAGAGCTGCTGAAGCGCGACGATGATCGAAAGATATATCCGGTGGAGAACGAGAACTATGCTGATTTCAAGAACATCTTCTCATTGCCGGTCTATGGCTTGGCTTCCTGTGGCGAGGCTTTGGCATATGCCCAGGACAACGTGGACGGATTCCTTCAGATTTCGAAGGCTCTTTTCCGAGGAGAGGAAAGCGCTAATCTTTTCGCAGTGAAAGCGCTTGGAGACTCGATGGACAAAGAAGGGATCCGCGACGGGGACTATGTCATCTTTGAAAAATACAGCTATGATTCTTTGAACGGCCTTGAAGACAAGATCGTCGTCGCAGTCATAAACGGCATGGCGACCATAAAAAGGTTCAAGAAAGTGAGCGACGATATCATCGGTCTTTTCCCGAAATCGACCAACACTTTCCATCAGCCGATCTTCATCCATCAGACGGATTCGATTCTGATTGCCGGAGTGTTCAAGAAAGTGCTGCCTGTGGCATACGTGAGTTTATAGAAAAGTATGAAAAAGAAACAGTTGAAGAATTACGCGTTTATAGACAGCCAGAATCTGAATCTTTCCACTAGGGAGCTGAAGTGGAAATTGGATTTCAGGAAATTCCATGTCTATCTTAAGGACAAATATCGCGTCGAAAAGGCATTCCTTTTCATAGGCTATGTACCCGGCAATGAGTCGCTCTATACTTTCCTCCAGGAATGCGGGTATGTGCTGATATTCAAGCCCACTCTTGAATGCAAGAAAGGCGGGGATTCGCATGTCAAAGGGAACGTCGATGCGGAGCTGGTCCTGCATGCCATGATAGAATATCCGAACTATGATAAGGCTATCATCGTGTCAGGCGATGGGGATTTCCATTGCCTGATAGAGTATTTGGAAAAGAATGGCAAATTGGGACATATCATGATTCCGAACAAGCTTCAGTTTTCCGCTTTGTTGCGGAAATTCAGGAAATATTTCGTGTTCGTGAGCGACCTGAAAAAGAAGGTGGAAATGCAAAAAAGGCAAAATAAAAAGAGGGAGTAACCTCGGACTGACCCTGGGTGTGCCCTCTTATCGTGATTCTGTCTTGATTATAACGGCCAGAAGCGTGATTGTCAAGCAAAAAAGCGATAAAAAGCATCATTGATAAAATCCTGCTTTCATAGTAGACTGTGAAGTGGTCTTTTTAGCGATATTTGCGCAAGTCATACCATAAAAACAATTTCAAAATATGCAGGATAAAATAATCATAAGAGGAGCGAGAGAGCACAATCTCAAGAATATCGATCTCGATCTTCCTCGCAACAAATTCATAATTTTCACGGGACTCTCCGGATCAGGGAAGTCTACTTTGGCTTTCGATACCATATTCGCCGAAGGGCAGCGGCGCTATCTGGAAAGCCTTTCCAGCTATGCGAGGCAGTTTTTGGGAAAGATGGAGAAACCGGACGTAGACCTTATCGAAGGGTTGTCTCCTGCTATCTCAATCGATCAGAAATCGGCTTCGAGGAATCCTCGGTCGACTGTCGGGACGGTAACGGAAATACATGACTACTTGCGTCTTCTTTATGCCAAGATCGGAGTGGCGCACTGTCCGATATGCGGGCGCGAGATCGTGAAGCTGTCGGTCGATGAGATCGTGGACCGGATCCTGGAAGCATGCCTCAAGGGAGGGAAAGCTGCCATTAAGAATACGGAATGCCCGAAGATAGAAATCCTGTCTCCGGTGGTCCGCGGCCGCAAAGGGGAATATTCGACCCTTCTTGAGGATATGCATAAGCGCGGTTTTTCCAGCGCTTATGTGAACGGCAAACGGCATGAGCTCAGCGCGAAGATGGGTGGGAAAGTGAAGCTGGCGAGATACAAGAAGCATGACATAGACGTGATCATTGATGATGTCGAAGTGAATGATGGGAATATCGCCAGGATATTCGAGGATGTGGAAAAGGCGCTCAATCTCTCTCATGGGATAGTCAAGATCAGATCCGATATCAAAAAATCGAAATCCAAGAAAACTGAAACGGGCGATGGGAATTCAGACGCTGAAATGATTTTCAATCAGAATTTTTCCTGTCCGGTGCATGAGATGGAATTCCCGGAATTGGAGCCGAGGCTTTTTTCTTTCAACAGCCCGTATGGAGCTTGCCCTGATTGCGAAGGGCTGGGGCTCAAAAAGGAAATCGATCCTGATCTGGTGGCGCCGGACATGAACAAGACTATTGCGGAAGGCGGTTTCATGCCATGGAGCTATAAGAAAAACAACTGGCAGGGAACGGTCCTTCGGGCTGTCACCAACCACTATCATATAAGGGATAACATCCGTCTCAGGGATCTCTCAGATGATGATTTCAACACGCTCATGTTCGGTTCTCCTGATGCGACCGATATGATCGCCGAAGAGGATGCTGACGATATTCCGGTGACGCTCCGATCGAAAACCGGATCGAGTTGGAAATATAACATGCACTGGCGGGGAGTGGTCGGCTATCTTCAGGACAGGTATCTGAAAACGGATTCCGACGCTGTGAGGACGGACATCGAAAAATACATGTCCCAGAATCCTTGTTCTGCCTGCCACGGGACCAGATACAAGAAAGAAGCTTTGCTAGTGACAGTCAGGGATAAGAATATTTATGATATTTCAAAAATAAGCATTCGGGAATCGTTTGAATTTTTCTCTGGTCTTGTTCTTACGGAGCGGGAAAGGATGATTGCCGGAAGAATTCTAAAAGAAATCGGAAATCGGCTGGGATTTTTGGAAAACGTGGGCTTGGGTTATCTCACTCTTCATCGCAGCGCTGCGACATTGGCAGGAGGAGAGGCTCAGAGAATACGCTTGGCATCCCAAATCGGATCTCAACTCACAGGTGTTCTATATATTCTTGATGAGCCATCAATCGGACTTCATCCGCGGGATAATACGAAATTGCTTTCCACGCTTCTTTCCCTTCGCGATATCGGAAACACCTTGATCGTAGTGGAGCATGACGAAGAGACTATGCGTGTGGCGGATTATCTGGTCGATTTTGGGCCAGGTGCAGGCCGTCATGGAGGCGAAATCGTCGCTCATGGCACGCCTCAAGAAGTGATCAAGAGTGGAAAATCCCTTACTGCCGAATATCTTCGGGGCGATTTGGAAATATCCGTTCCGTCTTTCAGGCGCGCGATGAAGAACAAGAAATCCGTCATAGTGAGGCAAGCCACTGAGAACAATCTCAAAAGCATCACCGTGGAATTCCCGCTCAAGGTCTTTACCTGCGTGACCGGAGTATCGGGCTCAGGGAAATCCACTTTGGTCGAGGACGTCCTCTATAAGGGATTGTCTTCGAAGATCATGAGGAGCCTTGATAAGCCCGGCAAGCACAAGGAAATAGTGGGGGTGGAGAATATAGACAAGGTGATCATGATCGACCAATCTCCGATCGGGAGAACGCCGAGATCGAACCCGGCGACGTATACGGGAGTGTTCACTCCGATCCGCGAGCTTTTCGCCGCTACGCGCGATGCCAAAGCCAAAGGATACGGCCCGGGAAGATTCTCTTTCAATGTGAAAGGAGGAAGATGCGACAATTGCCAAGGGGAAGGCTTCAATAAGATAGAGATGCAGTTCATGCCGGACGTCTATCTTCCTTGCGACGTGTGCCATGGGAAGAGATATAACAGTGAGACGTTGCAAGTGAAATACAAAGAGAAGAACATCTCGGATGTCTTGGAAATGACAGTCGCGGACTCGGCGGAATTCTTCAAGAATTTTCCGGAAATATATTCGAAATTGAAAACGCTCGAAGACGTGGGCCTCGGATATATCCAATTGGGTCAGAGCGCGACGACGGTTTCCGGCGGGGAAGCGCAGAGGATCAAGCTGGCAACCGAACTGGCCAGGAGGGGAACCGGGGATACGCTGTATATTTTGGACGAACCGACCACCGGACTTCATTTCGAGGATATCAAGAAGCTTTTGGATGTGCTCAGTCGTTTGGTGGACGCGGGGAATTCAGTGGTGGTCATCGAACATAATCTGGATGTCATCAAGACGGCCGATTGGATCATCGACCTCGGTCCTGAGGGCGGAGAAGGCGGCGGAAAAGTGGTTGTCTCCGGGACGCCTGAAGAAGTGGCGAAATATCATGATGTGAGCGAGACGGCGAAATATTTGAGAGAGGTTTTGAAAAAGAAATGATTTCGATAAAACGTTTTTTGAAATAAAAAGAGGCGGAAGCGCTTTGCGCTTCCGCCTTGAGTCTGGCCTGTTTTCTACAGTAGCAACTGTTGCTACGCGGGCAGAAAAAGGCTTGAATCAAACGATCTGTCTTTGTGTGATCCTTTGGAGCTGTCCGATACACGGACTATGTCATTAAGTCCGGGTCTGTCGACTACGGAAATCACATAAAATGGTCCGGGGCTTGTGGCGGAAATATTTTCCAGGTGCTGGTTTCCCTTAATTGCTTCATAATCCCAGAGCACCTGTTGCCCGCTTCTGAGCTTGTCTTTCATTTAGTTCTCCTAATGGGTAGGTTATTAGTTGCAATTGGTGATAATCTGTATTCCAGAGAACTTCAATACTGATCCAGGTATGCTCAACAGCTTTTTCAATTCTTCAGGCAACATGCTCCTGTTCAATTTGGGAACAATAACTGTTCCATCTCTGCCTTTTTGGAGGGCTATGTGCACGGGTCTTGTTACGCACCTATTTGTAGCAACCGGAGGAGCCAATTTTCCTTGGAATGAAATAGTGGCTCCGAAAATAATCAAAGCATCTGGCTGTAGCATGATCCTACCTATATGTTAAGTTGTTAAGGGGCTATTGTTTCTCAACATATTACACTATATTTATAAAAATGTCAACCAAATTAGAACGAAAATTGAAATCCCTTCCGTTTTCTCCCGGCGTGTATATTTTCAAGAATGACGCCGGGGATATCTTGTATGTGGGGAAAGCCACTTCGCTTCGCGATCGGGTCGGGTCATATTTCCAGAAAAAACCAGGATTCGTCCGTCCGATCGAGATGTTCATCCATGAAGTGACGGACTTGGAAACCAGGAAGACTGACACAGTCCTTGAGGCATATATTTTGGAACAGGGGCTTATCAAGGATCTCCAGCCGAAATACAATGCCATGGGGAAAGATGACAAGTCTTTTGTCTATGTCGTCGTGACGAAGGAAGAATTTCCGAAATTCCTAGTGTTGAGAAAAACGGATTTGGGAAGCGAAATCGACATGAAGAAAAACTATTCAAGGATATACGGACCATATACTTCGCGCCGCCAGATCGAAACGGCGCTCAAGATCCTCCGCCGGATTTTCCCATATCATTCGCGCACGGAGCATAGCGAGAAAGGATGTTTGGATTATCAGATCGGACTTTGTCCAGGGCCGTACGACGGTGCCATATCCAAGCGGGACTATCTTAAGAATATCCGCGGAATCGAGATGATCCTTCGCGGCAGGAAATCCGGGCTCATGCGCGAACTCCAGAAAGAAATGGAAGCGTGCTCGGATGCTGAGGATTTCGAATGCGCTGCCGACAGGCGCAACAAGATCTTTTCCCTGAAGCATATCCGGGACATGGCGATGATATCATCGAAGGATGAGAAGCAGTTCGGCAAGGATGCCCGTCAAGAATCGATGCGCATCGAGGCATATGACATCTCGAACATCTCCGGCAGTCATATGGTCGGATCGATGGTCGTTTTCGACAATTCGGAAGGCGGACTTAGGTCCAACAGGAATGAATATAGGAAATTCAGGATAAAGGGAATCGAAGGCATAAACGATGTCGGAGCGATGGAGGAGATGCTTCGCCGGAGGTTTGGGAACGACTGGAAGATTCCTGATCTTATCATCCTGGATGGCGGAAGAGGGCATCTCAATATGGCAAGAAGGGTCCTGCGCTCGCTTCATCTGGAAATCCCGCTCCTGGGAGTCGCCAAAGGACCGACCAGGAAGAAGCTTGACCTTTATCCTTTCGGCAATGTCCCGAATGTCTCGGAGGATGTCATCGAACAGATGCGCGATGAAGCGCATCGCTTCGCGATAACATACCACAGGAAGCTTCGGAGTCGGGCGATCAGGGAATAATGATTGTGAATATTCTGCAGTCCAGAAGCTGGTTTTTGAAATCGTTATTGCGACTTTTGTTGGTGCAAGTTTTGCTTGATGGATTTTTGCAGATAAGCGATTTCTGTGGAGCGCTCAGTCAACGATTTCAAAAACCAGCCTCCGGACTGCAGATAAGAGATGGAGAGCTGTTATGCATGGGGCATGTGCCCCTTTGACATTTCCCGAAAACTGCTGTAGAATTCCTACCTGTAAACGTGTTTTTTCTTTATAACCTTACTTTTTCAAAATGGCTCAAAAACAAACCCGGGGGGAGAGGAGGAATGAGACGAAGAGGGATAGGATAATAGTCAGGGGCGCACGGGTGAACAATCTCAAGAATGTGAGCGTTGAGATTCCGCGAGACAAGATGGTTGTTATTACCGGACTTTCCGGATCCGGGAAATCATCCTTGGCATTCGATGCCATTTATGCGGAAGGAAACAGGAGATATCTTGAAGGCATGTCTAGCTATGCGCGGCAGTTTTTGGATTCCGGATCGAAACCGGATGTGGACAAGATCGAGAATCTGACACCGACTATTTCGATCGATCAGAAAAGCCTGAGCCGTTCGCCTCGTTCGACTGTCGGGACGCTCACGGAAATATATGATTATCTCCGTGTCATGTTTTCCAAAATAGGAACGCCTCACTGCCCGAACTGCAAGATTCCCATGAAAAAGATTTCCAACCAGGAAGTCCTGGAAGAGATTTTCTTTTTCCCTGACAAGACCCAGCTGGTCATAATCGCTATTATCCGCGAGAAAGGCAAGAACGCAAGGGAAATACTAAGAAGCGTTTCCCAGCTCGGATATGCGAGGCTCAGGATCGAAGGGAAAATAATGACTTTCGATGAAGCGTATCAGAACAATGAAAAAGAACTCGACGTTCTTGATGTGGTCGAAATCGTGGTGGATAGGATAATCCACAATAAGGATAATCCGGACAAAGAACGGATATTGGATTCCGTCGAAACCGCTTTCAAGCTCGGCAAGGGCGCCATGATGATAGCTAGAAGCGGCGAAGAAGGGAAGCAGTATAATCGTGACTTCATCTGCTCCAAATGCGATTTCAAGCTTGCGGAAATTTCACCTCGGCATTTTTCTTTCAATAATCATGAGGGAGCCTGCCCGCACTGTTCAGGCCTTGGGGTCATCAGGGAAATCGACGAAGATCTCATCATCCCCAACAAGAACCTTTCCCTTTCAGAAGGGGCTATCCTTTCCTGGAACAAATCAGGAGGGAAATTCTCGATGCTTGGAAATGGCGGAAATATCCTCAGGACGCTCGGAGAGAAGGGCGGTTTTTCGCTGGACACTCCCGTCAAGAAAATAAGCCGTGAAAACTTGAACACGGTCCTTTATGGATCGAATGATCCGGAGATCCCGTTCGATGGCGTGATCCCGATAATGAAAAAAAGATATGAAGATGCTAATGGGAATCATTCGAGAAGCGATATTGAAAAATATATAATCGAGAAGCCGTGCCCGGTCTGCAAGGGTCAAAGGCTCAGGAACGAATTTCTTTCAGTCCTGGTTTTAGGCAAGTCGATCAATGATGCGGTCAGCCTTCCGATTTCCGGTTTTCTGGAATTCCTGACGGAGGCGGAAAGCGCATCCTGGAGCAAGATGAAAAAAGAAATGATGGTCCCGCTTGCTAAGGAGATGAAACTGAAGGCCTTGGCTCTCGAGAACGTCGGGTTGGATTATCTTTCGCTTTCCCGTTCGGCGGATTCGATTTCCGGAGGGGAAGGGCAACGGATCCGCCTTGCG
>Ga0209373_10003697_pt1 | contig 13900 bp, 17 predicted proteins | sample Higcelweek5metaG_FD_187173 | JGI IMG/M metagenome (GOLD analysis project Ga0209373, IMG submission 187173) | Freshwater pond sediment microbial communities from the University of Edinburgh, under environmental carbon perturbations - High... | ecosystem: Environmental > Aquatic > Freshwater >...
CTTTGAAAGATATATCCCAAAGCTATTTGAATCCGTAGCTATTTTCTTAACGATTTCATCTGTATATGGTTCTCCTAGCTTGTAGGTCCCCATAATTGTAGGTCTCCTGTGAGAACACGCATGTGGTGCAGAAAGTAGCACTGGGACTTTACCTTCTATTATTTGAAATTGAGCAGTTTCCATAGATATAAATTAACACATAATGCATAGTATTTACAATTTGACCCAAGGAAATGATTATGTCAGAATAGAATATATAAATTATTTTTTTATTTAATATGCGAAAGCTAATTGCTTCAATAATCCTTTCCTTCATGTTGTTACTGCCACTCAGTATGGTAGCTACACCTGTTTTGGCACAAACGGAAACAGACACAGTTACTACAACATCTGATGACACAACATACTATGATGATGAGTATGACTATGATACATATGATTATGGATACGACGAGACCTCCTATGAGGGTGGGGAATATGATCCATATTTTCCAGATATGACCGATGGGGATGTTAGTACACTTGGTGGAATGTTTGCATTCCTTTTGACCAGTGTTATCTTTATCGTCCCTATGATAATAATCTCTATTGGTTCATATATATATTGTAGTTTAGCATTGATGAAGATTGCAAAAAGATTAAATCACGAAAACCCATGGTTTGCATGGATTCCTGTTTTAAATTCAGTCCTTTTACTACAGTTAGGCGATCAGAATCCTATGTTGTTACTCTTAATCTTAATCCCTGGCGTTGGTGCAGTAGTTATCGCAGTCTTAACAATCATCGCATTGATGAAGATTTGTGAAAAGAGAGGATACGACAAAATGCTTGGATTGCTTTCATTGATTCCTGTTGCTAACTATGTCCTTTTGGGGATATTAGCTTGGGGAAACAAGGAGCCTGTTGCAGCTGTAAAATAACGGTTAGAAACAATGAATACATATGATGTCCCTGTATTTAAGAAAGCAGGATTTGATAATGCGCTTTACAAGCGGTTACAAACAGAAGAGATTTCAAAGAGAATCAATAAAGTCTCTTCTGGACATCTGTATTTAGAAATTGGTGGAAAACTTTTCAATGATCCTCATGCAGCTAGAGTACTCCCTGGTTTTAATCCAAAGATCAAGATAGATATATTGAAATCTCTAAGTGCCCCTTTCGACATTATATTTTGCATGAACTATGCGGACATATTGTCTAACAGGCAGTTGAATAACCACAGAGAAAACTATATTGATTCCTCTCTTAATATCATTAATGATTTGCAAACTACTTTTGGCGTTACCCCATATATATGTATAAACAATGTAAAGTTCGAAGAAGAAAGGAAAGAAGAGTTCATGACAGCTGTAAAATATATATACTCAAAGAATCCTAATATCTCATTTAGGTATTACATTGAGGGATATCCAGATAATACTGAAAGGATATTAAGTGCTGATGGGTTTGGAAAAGATAGTCCAATACCTGTGAAGAATAAGCTGGTTATCGTAACTGGTTCAGCTTCCAACAGCGGGAAACTCTCAACTTGCCTAGGTATGGTTTACAAAGATTCAGTACTTGGTCTGAAATCTGATTACGCAAAATACGAGACCTTCCCGATATGGAATCTACCTCTAGAACATCCTGTAAATCTAGCGTATGAGGCCGCTACAGCAGATATTGGAGATCGAAATGTCATAGACACCTATTATCAACAAGCCTATGGAAAAACCGCTGTAAACTACAACAGGGATGTTCAAGCCTTCAGTGTAGTTAAGAAATTAATGCAAAGCGAATACCAGTCTCCAACAGATATGGGAATTAGTAACGCAGGGTTCGCCATAACTGATGATGAGGTAGTATGTATAGCTGCATTAGAAGAGATTAGAAGAAGAAAAGAATGGTACAAGGAGATAGATACAAAACAAACGGCTTGGATAAAGACATGCGAAGAGTTAGAAACGGATGCAATGAAATATATCAAAAAGAAAGGGTACAATCCTAATCTTCAACTGTCTTAATCTCTAGCTGAGGGATATTATCTTCCCCTACTATTTCACCTTCTTGTTTAACCTTGTCCACCCTTCGTACCAATTGATTAAATCTAGTTGTACTTACATTGTCATACTGCTTTTGTAATCCATCAATCTTCTCACCAATCTTGTAGAATGAATCGGAGAAATTTGTAAACTCTTTTTCGAATGCTCTCACATGTCCAATGATATTGTAGATATTCTTCTGTACCCTAAAGTTCTCATACGATTGTTTTACCATTCTCAAAATAGCAGTGAAGCTAAATGGTCCTGCAAATACAATTTTGCTAGACATAGCGGCTTGGGATAGTTCAGGCATCTTCTCATAGATATATGAAAAGATCATTTCATTAGGAATGAAGAGAATAACGAAATCCACGGTCTTGTCTTCAGGATTAATGTAATCTCTAGTTGTAACCTGTTTCATCTTGTCCTTAACATCTCTTTCGAACTGTACCCTAAACTTCTCCTTCATTTCTTTGTCATCTGTTTCCGTCATCTTCTGTAGATTAGAGTATGGGAACTTGGAATCAATATTTATTCTTGTTCCATCTGGTAAGAATACACAGAAATCTGGTCTAGTCTCAGAACCAGCTTGTTCTTTGTTAAATTCATAATCCACACCTCTTACAAAACCAGCCATTTTTAGAAGATCATCCGCTACCTGTTCTCCAAACTGCCCTCTTAATTGATTGTTAGAAAGTACTTTCTTTAAGCTCTCCGTATTAACAGATAGTTGCTCTGTTATCTTCTTACTCTCATCTAACGAAGTTCTAAGCGAAGAAAATGAATCAATCCTGTCCTTCTCCGTAGTCTTAACATAGTCTTCGAGATTCCTTACTAACCTAGTTATCTCTTCTCGCTTATTCTCCAAATCCACCCTATTCTGTTTTGTTTCAGACGAAAGTTTTTCATTAGCCATCCTAACTAAATCTTCATTTGCCTGATTTAACACAACTGGAAGTAATTCAGTTAATTTCTGCTCAATCGTATCTGTAATTTCTTGTTGATTACCATTTTGCCCTTTTTTAAGGAAGTAAAATATACCAACGCCAAGGAGTACTCCGCCAACTAGTGCAAGTATTATGTAGATTGTCATTATATGGAAGAATTTGTTAATTTATCGTATCCTATTATATCTAACTTTGACTAAGACTTCCAAGATGAAACCACCTAAGGAATTCGGATATATCAAGAATCTACTACTAACAAGTGTAATGGGAGGAATGATTGGAGTACTTGGTTATGTCTTTAATATCATTGTAGCAAGATATACCACAAATGAGATTTTCAGTACATTTAGTGCGGGAATGGCTGTCGTCTACCTTCTGCAAATACCTGTGGCTTCTATACAAGCGATGGTTACAAAGAAAATTGGGGAAAACAGGAAATATGATCTAAATAAATTCAAATGGAATTCGCTTTGGATATTTGCTTCCATTGGAGTAATTGTCTCATTGGTGTTTTTCTTTGCACGCTATCCACTTGCTCAAATAGCCTCCATACCTACTGAGCTTTTCATATATCTCACGGTAATATTACTCATATCATTTGTCAGTCCAGTTTCGAAAGGTATATTACTTGGGACAGAAAAGATTGTTACCGTAAATTCCTTAATGTTGGGAGAAGCGCTCTTGAAACTCTTGATGGGTATAGTGGCCATCAAACTAGGCGGCTCACTTCCATTACTGATGCTTTCAAATGCACTACCCGCGTTAATAACGACATTGTTTGTAATCCCACTTACAAAACTCAATGGTGAGAAATCCGAAAAGAAAATCTCTGTAAATTACAAAGATTTGATCTTAACAACAATTAGTTTTCTTCTACTTAGCGCTCCATATACTTTAGATCTTATACTTGTTAACACTCAATTCAGAGCTGAGTATTCTGCTGTATCATTGCTTGGGAAACTAGTATATTTTGCAGCAATAACTATAGCTGCAGTTATGTTTGCAAGGCTTTCTAATCAGAGAGATGTGAAGGCAGAAAAGAAGACACTTTTGATTTCCTTAGCTGGAACGATTGGTATAGGTATTGCAGTTACACTCGGGCTATATCTATTTAAAGATTTGGTCATTAACATGACCATAGGTAGCCAATATCTTTCCATCGCCCCATATATTGCTCTCTTTGGTTTGTGTATGACAGGCTATGCTGTCGTTTTCATGCTTGCTAACTACTTCATCTCTATTAGTAGTTTTAAATATATTTTCATTCTTGTATTCATGGTAGCACTACAGATCTATCTCTTTGTTACAAACAATGATACTTTAATGCATGTATTAAACAATCAGATGATTGTCTATTCAGTGCTTACAGTGTTAACATTAATATATCTATTTTTAACTTTTAAGAAGAGAAAACATGGAGAAGAAAAAACCACGATTAATTAAAGAGGGTGAGAAACTAACTAGCGAATTCAAGACTTTTGCCTTTAGCGGAGCTACCATTGGCGCAGCTGTTGGTATCATGATGGGAGCTGCTTTGAATAGTGTTGTATCCTCCCTTGTTAAGGATATCCTTACTCCTCCTATTGCGTATCTTACATCAGGTATAGATTTCTCCAATTTATATTGGGTATTAGATTCTAGAAAGTTTGCCTCATTAGCAGAAGCTCAAGCTTCTAATGCTGCCATTATCTATTATGGAAACTTCATAACCACATTCATATCATTCATAATAACAGCATTGGTACTATTCTTTGTTGTTCAGAAGATATTGAAGATGGTGCAGAAGGATGCAAAGAAGGAGGAGAAGAAATAACTACATATGATGACTTACAAGCTTACAATTCTAGAAGGTACTCAAGGGTATGTTCTAAAAGAACTTGTTTCTAAATATCCAGATACCAATATACAACTCCAATCAGAAACAGAGATAGTTTTCGAATCAGAGATTTCTACGATAGAAACATTTAGGAATCTCTATTCCCCTACCCATATTGAAAATGAAATTCAAAAGTTAAATCTTTCAGATAGAGAATGGAGAATAGAATATGTTCCAGCAGGTATCAATCCTTCTTTAGCATATATCATGTGTATGATTGCAGATCTAAAAGATTCCGATATTGTATATGATCCATTCTGTGGTGCCTCTGTTATACCAATCACCGCATTGAAATATTTTAATGTTAAACGCGTAATGTGTTCTGATCTCAGTGGTAATGCCATAGAGAAGAGTAAGCGTAATTTCTTTGCAGCTAATATAGATGGTTCTAAGTACAAGCTATTTGGATGTGATATTAAGAAAAACAAACTTAGTAAACAGAATATAGATAAGATAATTAGTAATCTTCCATTTGGTATTAGAGTTGGAAATAATGAGGATAACAAAGAGTCGTACCAAGCATTAGAAGATCTTGCTAAGAAGATATTGAGAAGGAAAGGTAAGATTGTATTACTTACTCAAGAGAAGGTATTAATTAGAGAAGTATTTAAGAAGAGCAATTGGAATGTTAAGAGTGTGATTAGAGTTAATGAGGGAGGATTATTACCTGAGATATTTGAGATAACTAAAGTATAATTTAATTTAAGATATATATTCATGGATACATTACAATTAAAACAATTTATTCTTGATGCAAGTCGCAATACTTATGCTTCAGAAGACGTTAACCTTAGACAAAAGCAAGCAGATAACTCTACAACTATTGTTTATGAAAAAGATAACTGGAAGTATCATGATAACTATTTTGGAGGTGAGCCATATGGTGGTAGAGAAGTAGTATTCTATGATAATAAACCTGTATGGATGATGGTCTATTACGGATGGGTAGAAGAAGGGAATAAACCTGAAGAAATATATAAGATATTGAGCCTTGCATTAAGAAATTCTACATTAGAGATGCCATACAGAGGACCAAGTGAAATATCTGATGGTAGCTTTAAATATATTAATAAGATTGATGGAGAAGCTGAGAATTTTTCCGGAGAAGAAAAGATTTTCAATGGAGATACGCTAGTCTATTGTGCTAAATATATTGGTGGATTAGTTGATAAAAGTTAGAAATAAATACTTCTAGCTAAAGTCTCTTAGTCATAACTTCTAATTCTGTTTTGGTTTTCCTCAAAGGAAAGAATATCTTCCTTTTCTTTTTAAATCCTAAACTCTTGTAGAACTCTATTGCATTAAGTACAGAATATAATTCCATCTCCTTTATATTATTCTTCTTAAAATCTTCTTCAATATATTCATATAATTCTTTTCCATATCCTTTTCTTTGCAAGGTAGGATTTACCTGCATCTGATATAGCTCTTCTTCTGGAAGTGAATATTGGGCAAAACCAACAACCTCTCCTTCATCTTCTACTACTATCCATGAGGAGTATTTTAACTGCCCAATGGTATCATCTATATTCACTTGATCTAACCATTCCGCTATAACCTCAGGAGGATAGAATGGTGCATTGGATTGAGATATACATAGTCTATGTATATCTACTACCTTTTGAAATGTTTTTAATTCGGTTTTTTCTGTTAATTTGTAAATCATTGGAGATGTATTCTATCATTTTTGGTATACTTTCCCTATGGAACCGCCAATGAGTCTAGCACAAGTATTGATATTTTGCTTTGTTGCATCTACATTAGGTTGTACTTGGATATATATATGGGTCGGCTGGTTATGGACTCGGAAATTTGAAGGCTTCAATTTCATAGCGAATTTGATTCGTCGCTTTCCAAGACCAACTTCTTTTGTAGCTTGGAATCTTAAGACTCAGATCGGCTTTCTCCTTGGGCAGATCCTGTTTGTAGTCGTTTTTCTATACACAATGTATAAGAATTTCGATTACAATCTAATCCCTGGACTTATTGTTATGGCTATTACAGAGATAATATCCTTTATAATTATGTTTCAACCAATATTCATACATATGAAGAAGAAAATCCCTCTATGGCTAAATCTACTTCTTATATATATTGCTACTGCAATAGGACATATAGCTGGGTATCTAGTAATCAATGGAAATGTTTTCTAAGCGTTTTTAACCCTTCTTAAGGTTATATGAATCTTTCAACCACCCTAACAATTTAGAATCTATATCCTCTTCCTTTGTTATCTCAACAAAATATAGCGTTCTATTGGTAGACAATTTTTCTATTTTGACAAATCTACCACTTTGAATCTCATAATCAACTCTAAAATCTAATCTGAGCTTATCTTTCAATATCCAAACTCCACTAAAGGTATAGTGACTGACTAGATGTATACAACATGGTAATGCTTCTATCTTCAATTTCCCAATATTATCTTCGATAGACTTTGTTAGTAAATCAAAAAGAGTTTTGCTCTTCTCTCCTTTTCCTTGAAAATGGTTATCTATTGGATATACAACACAAGAATGAGATTGGTTTGTTTTGATAAATTCTCTGTTACATTTTTTACATGTCCACATGATTTATTATATCAAAAAGAATATAATTTGATATATGAAGAATGTTGTACTTGAATTAATGGTAGATGATATACAAAAATCTGTATCCTTCTATACTGATATTTTAGGTTTTGAAAAGGAATCTGAATTCCCAGAAAACAATCCTACCTTTGTATCCATACTTAAAAAGGATGTACATATATCATTCTTTAAGAGAGAAGAATTTACTAAAGAAGTTCCTAAGTTTAAGGATATGAGATTAGGTGGCTCCTTTGTTTTAAATATTGAGGTTGAAGATATACAAAGTTTTTATGATTCTATTGAAAACAAGGCGACCATTGTAAAAGAGTTGTACAAAACCGATTATGGTACATTAGAATTTACGATAGAAGATAGTGACGGATATGTATTGTTATTTAAACAAAATATATAGATGCCTGATACAGATGTTACAAATACACCACAAGAAGAAGTACCTTTAGCCCCTATAGAACTTGAACCCGGGATATATGATTTTACACCAGAGATAAGGGAACATATTGCTAATGGGACTCCTCTGTCAGATGAAATTTCAAATGTGTTAAGGACATTCAAAAAGGGGTATAGCTTTGATGAAGATATCAAAGAAAGGGGAAGAGAAACAATATTGAAAGAAATAGACGATGTATTAGAAGTGTTTAACTTTGAAGAAGCAAAGAAAGCTTTCAACGATGGGTTAGCACATACTCAAACTATTAATCCGGAAGAAAAAATAAAACCATTCCCTGTGGTATTCCTCTTTGTACCAAGAAATAAAGAGGGCTCTGCCCTACATGGGCAAGGGTGTGCAATTAATATAAATACATTGAAACAGAACGATTCAAAAATAGAAACTCCATATGGAAAAATTGTTGCGCTATCTTCGCACGAATCTACACATCTATTTCTAGAACAACTTGGAGTACGACCACCTGTAGAAGATAAATCCCTTGAGGATGCGATTTATAACTTCCTCTGGGAAGAAGGACTAACTACATATATGGAACCTACCCATCATGATTATCATGATAAAGTAATAAAAGATTCAAAATTCTGGATAAATATAATGGCACAATGGATGGCAACGAACAGTTCTAAGAGGAAAAATGACCTTATTCATGAATGTATGAAACCTGAATATATTGAATGGGGGCCGAAAGATAGAAGAAATTTTGATCTATCCGATTGGGCAAACAAGGATTTAGACTTTCTATTTGTACAAGGTATTAGAAAAAGAACGGGTGTTGGATATAGTATCGGTTCATATCTTTGGCAAAAACAAATTGAAAAAGGCAATTCTTTGAAAGATCTTGTTATGCAAGGAAGTAGAAACATTGAACAATGGATTAAGGAGGAACTAGATGAAAATTAATTACTCAGATCAAGAAGTATTAAAAGGGGGGAAATCTATTTTCTTAGCTGGCCCCACCTCTAGAGATCAAAGTATTCCTTCCTGGAGAAAAGATGCTTGTAAAATATTAGAGCTCCTTGGCTTTGATGGAATAGTATATGTTCCTGAATATTCTACATGGAAACCTAAAGATGGATATGATAATCAAGCTATGTGGGAAAGAAATGCTCTTACCAAAGCCACAGTAATCCTATTCTGGATACCTAGAAAACTTCCAGACATGCCAGCATTTACTACCAATGTAGAATTTGGATATTGGTTACATACAGGAAAAGTAATATATGGAAGACCAGATGATGCTGAAAAGATTAAATATTTAGATTGGTTATACAAACTTGATTATGGATTAGAACCAATAAATGATTTAGAAACATTAATCAAACAAGCACTAACTCTTACAGCAAAGAAATAATCTGGACGATATTGGGATCGAACCAATGACCTTCGCAATGTGAATGCGATGCTCTAACCAGCTGAGCTAATCGTCCATACAAACATTGAGAATTATACCCTATTCCTCTCTTGGTTGCGTAGTATCTTCCTTCTTTTCTTCCTCCCTAGGAACTACAGAAGCAGAAGGTTTAGTAGCTAACCACATAATACCCAAAACAATTAAAACCACTGGTAAACCAATACCAATCCAAAGATTTCTAGCAACAATACCACCTAGTACACCAACTACAATACTACCTATTACTATTAAAGCTAGTGTTTCAAATTTCATAATGATATATGCAAAAGTTATATATATTAAAATATACCACTTTATGGAATATTCAGATATACATAACTACAGATTTCTCTTTTTCCTGATGATTTGTGTAAATGTTACTATACCAAGCACAAATGCAACTATAAAGGATCCATACAGTAACGTTTTCTTCCACTCAAAGGAATATTTCTCAGAAGTTGAGAGATCTGCCTGTTCTGCATCCAAAACAATCTTACTTTCGTTATCATTCGCACCTAAAACCTCATGCGTGTATGTTTTCCCTTTGTAACTTATCTTTGCAGAATAAGATTTCCCTTTAGTTGACCCCTGTATCTGAATTCGTCCATTAGTATCTGTAATATACTGGTTTCCTTCTATCTCTACTCTTGCACCAACTATGGCTTTTCCATCATTGTCCAATATCTGGATCACTGTTGTAACAATCTCTGGCGTTGGAATTACCTCTATTGGTTGGGTTGGGATTTCTACTACTGTCTCAACGGGGACAACAACCGTTGGAGCAACCAACCTTATTGTATCTGTATATACTTGAGATTCTAAATCAAGACCATCTTTGTATTTTACATATACCGTTTTTGTTCCTAATCCAGAATCAAGGCTCCATGTTTTAGTTGTTGCATGTGATTGCCATGTACAACCTGCAAAAGAAGGATTATTACATATCATCACTTGAGATACACCCGAAAGATTATCAGATGCACTAAGAGTTAAACTAACATTTCTATTAGTTGTGGAATTTGCATTTGAGTTGATAACTATACTACCAGTTGGAGGTAATATATCGGTAAAACCAAGCCTGGTTAAGAAGGCTGCTGATATTCCATTATACGACATAAAGTAACCTCCTATTACTATTTTGCCATCTAATTGTACCTTTAAAGCTGATACCATTGGCCAATACGAAGCGGATAAATTGCTTGCATCAAAAGAGCTATCATAAGTTCCATCTGAATTTAACCTTATTAAGCTTGTTACATCTGTTTCATCCTCATTTCCAAAAGCACCCCCAATAAGAATTTGTCCATTTGGTTGTACAAATATTGTTGCCACAGACCCCAATTTTTCGAATTCAGAAAAAGAGCTATCATAAGTCCCATCGCTATTAAGTCTTACAAGACTTGGAATTTCTACTGTATCATAGTACTGAAAATAGCCCCCTACGAGGATTTTCCCATCCGTTTGGACATCGATTGACACAACTAATTGATCGAATCCCTCCCCAGTTAGAGCAAATGAATTATCACGAGAGCCATCACTATTAAGGCGTAGCATGGTTATTTCTTCCACCTCATCATACAGATAGCCCCCCAAGAGGATCTTACCATCAGCCTGTACCTTAATACTTACAGCATCTCCATACAAAGGGTAGCCTAATTCCGCAAATGTTTCATCAACTGTTCCATCTTCATCTAATTTCAATATTGCAAAGCTCGACTCCCCCGCAATACGTCCAGCTGCAAGAATTGAGCCATCCGATAGCACCACTATCCCATTGATATTATTCCCTTCAGAATTGAATTCCTCTCCTAATCCTTGGAATGTCATATCCAATGTTCCATCTATATTCAATCTTGCTAAATTTCTTATTGTCACACCACCATAAGAAGAGAAACCTCCCCCTACAAGGATTTTCCCGTCGGGTTGTATAGCAATTGAAGAAGTAGAATTATCAAAACCATCTCCTGGTTGTGTAAATGACGTATCTAGTGTTCCATCGCTATTAAGCCTAGCAATGTAATTCCGAGGTGTGTTATCAAAAACTGTAAATGATCCACCAACTATAATCTTGCCATCTGGCTGTATTGCAATAGCATATATCTCGCTATTAAATCCCATATTCTCGCCTAAACTGAAAGTCGTATCTAAGCTACCATTGGAATTAATTTTTGCAAAATAATACGCTGTAACTCCATCATATGAATTAAAATCTCCTACTATTAATATTCTTCCACTTGATAACAATTCTATCCTATTAATACTATATCCTGTATCAATTCCAGAACTAAAAGAAGAATCCAAGCTACCATCACTATTTATTTCTATCATTCCACTGACCGCCACACCATTGTATGAGTCAAACGATCCACTAACAAGAATCTTTCCATCAGGAAGAATCTTCACATCAAAAATCCAATGACTTCCCTCCATTCCAGGGTCAGCAACAAATGTCGAATCCAAAGTACCATCTTCATTCAATCTAGCAATCCCACCTCTTGCGATATCATTATATGTTTCAAAAGACCCACCAATGAGAATCTTTCCATCGGACTGAATTGCCAATGTAGTAACAGCTCCATTTTCACTAACTCCAATCTCAGAATCGAAAGTCTCATCTACACTTCCATCTGTATTGACCCTTACAATACCTCTTCTTTCAACGCCCGCAAATGAGTTAATCTCTCCACCTACAAGGATTTTTCCATCCGATTGAACTTTGAAATCTAAAATACAATCCCATTTACCAATTCCAACACTGGGGTTAAATGTATCATCAATACTTCCATCAGAATTTATCCTTACTAACCCTTTTCTTGCAGAATCTCCATAATACCAAAACGATCCTCCAACAAGGAATTTGCCCTCTAACTCAGGATAAATGACAATTACTTGGTTATTACCGCCTGCTGTTTCCAAAGGAGCAAAAGTCAAATCAGGGCTTCCATCTGTATTCAATCTAATCAGATGGATATGTTCTTCTCCATTGTAGGCATGAAAATCCCCCACTGCAAGAATCTTTCCATCCGGTTGTATAATAATATCGCGTACCCCTGAGTCAAAGCCTAAGCCAACATTAAAAGTAGTATCAAGGCTGCCATCTGTATTTAGACGTGCAATATAGTTGCATTCAATTCCACGATATGAAGTAAACTCTCCTCCAACTATACTCTTTCCATCAGACTGTATTGCTAGTGCAAAAATCTCACTATCAAACCCATCATATTTACCATTTTGGAAATATGGATCTAGTGACCCATCTACCACTCCGGATGTTGCTGATATTCCAAATGTTATACAAGTTACAGCTAATATCGAAAAAAACAAAGTTCCAATGGAAAAAGCTATGTATCGAGGCAGTTTTTTAATAATAAACATAATACATTTAGTATTATAGATGAATGGAAAGGCAAGTCAATTTTTCGAGTATATGTTTTTAAAAGAGATTTAGTTAAACATCACCAGCGTTAATAGATTCTCTTGTATAAGCATCTGTATAACATCCTGAGCACCAGGAGATAATCTTAAAGACTCATCCTTAATACCACTTACAACCTTTTCCAATGGCATAGGTATTATCTCTCCCACCTCCTCATTCCCTATCTGTGGAATATTGTCCGTTTTCCCAAAATATACATATATGAATTCCCTTTCAAAACCATAATCAACCTTGTACTTCTTTACAAAGTTTATAGGTGCTTCCAAACATAACTCTTCCATCAGTTCTCTTTGAGCAGACTCCATAGGATCTTCACCATATCGAATATGTCCTGCAGTAGTAACAGTTAGAAGATTAGGAGAAGTATCCTTGGTATGTGATCTACGAGTAATATATAGTTCTCCTTTTGAATTGATAATATATACATGTGAATTCCTATGCCATGGTTTAATACTTTCGTTATGGCATTCCTCTCTTCTAATACCCTCAATCTCTACATCATTCCCATCAACATGAGATAGTAATTCCTCCTTAGGATCTGTGGTTAGGTCGTTGTAATAGTTAGTCATTATTCTATAATCAAATCACCCTCACGATTCCAGAGATTTGTTTCCTCAGTATATCTCCAGTATGTATTATCCCCTATTTTTATTTTTTCCTTATATACAACAGCCTCATCTGTTTCCGTTTCCAATTCGCCAATTTTCATAAAAACAGGAAATAGCTTACCCTTCTCAAAGAGTACTAAGCTATCGCCCATTACAGACCATTCTCCTGTTGTAGAATCTTGGCCGTCTTCTTCGGAAGGATGGTAGTTATATCTTTCCGACTCAAACTCTGCCCCAAAAACAAACCTCTCCTTGTATCCTGCAGCTACGCTTGGATCTGCATGCCAACTTCCGATCAAAAAAGTGTGAGACTGACGTCCCATACTCCAAATAACCACGAGTCCTAAAATTATTAATAAGACAATTGCAATTGGAAGAATAATTTTCTTCATTAATTTACCAACAAAGATTAAGTATCTATATATTAGGATATTGGGGACATTGGGTCAAATGAATAAGAAAATAGACGACATAGGGATCGAACCTATGACCTTCTCGGTGTAAACGAGATGCTCTAACCAGCTGAGCTAGTCGTCCATAACAATATGCCGGGGACAGGAGTTGAACCTGCAAGGGATTTTAC